>Ga0182741_1003255_pt1 | contig 17509 bp, 9 predicted proteins | sample eDN5th37CBELigOP_FD_128874 | JGI IMG/M metagenome (GOLD analysis project Ga0182741, IMG submission 128874) | Enriched Organic Plus compost microbial communities from Emeryville, California, USA - eDNA 5th pass 37_C BE-Lig OP (version 2) (version 2) ...
GCCGTCGCGCTGGCCGCCCGTCCGGCACCGGACCCTGTCCTGACGATCGCCCAGCTGCAGTACGGCGGAGGCGGCGACTGGTACGCGAACCCCTCGGGCCTGCCCAACCTGCTGCGCGAGATCGGACGCCGCACGGGGCTGGCCGTCGCGAGCCGGCCGGCCCAGACACGGCTGACGGACCCCGACCTGTGGACGTACCCGTACCTCTACATGACCGGGCACGGCAACGTCCGTTTCACGGAGGAGGAGGTCCGGCTGCTGCGCCGCTACCTGATGAACGGCGGCTTCCTGCACGCGGACGACAACTACGGCATGGACGAGAGCTTCCGCCGTGAGATCCGACGCGTGTTTCCGGAGTATGAGCTGACGGAGATCCCGGCGGATCATCCGGTCTTCCACTCGTTCTACGACTTCCCGCGCGGGATCCCCAAGATCCACCTGCACGACGGAAAACCCGCGCAGGCGTTCGGCATCTTCCACGACGGCCGGCTCGTCGTCTTCTACAGCTACGAGACCGATCTCGGCAATGGCTGGGAAGATGCAGACCGATACAACGATCCGCCCGAGGTCCGTGAGTTGGCGTTCCGAATGGGCGTCAACCTTTTCGTCTATGCGCTCGCGCAGGTGGTATCATGACACCGGCACCCGATCTTCGAGCCATTGTCGAGTCCACACGTCGCCGCATCCGCGCCGCAGTCGTCGTCGCGATCGTGGCGGCGGTCGCAGCGGCGATTCCCGCAGCGCTGCTCGTCGCGTGGCTGCTGGGTGCCTGGACCGGCTGGCGGGCGCCGAGCATTGCGCCGCTGGTGCTGGAGCTCGTCGCGGCCCTCGCCGCGGGTGGCCTCGCGTATCACGCCGTCCGCCGCTGGCTGCGGCCCCTGGACGCGCCCCGCGTTGCCGCCGACACCGAGTCCCGACTCGGGTTGCCACCGGGTGAGCTGCGCTCGCTGCTCGAGCTCCAGCATGCGACGCCGCCCGGAACGTCCGAAGCGCTGGTTCAGCGCGCCGGTGCGCGCCTCATGCCCCAGCTCCTGGGGCGGAGCGCGCGCGAGCTCGAAGGTGCGCTGGGCGAGCGTGCGCGCCGGCGTCGCACACTCGCACTCGCATCGCTCGGTGCGCTCGTCCTGCTCGTGGGCGTCCTGGGCTTCGCATCACCGGACCGGTCCGCGGCGAGCTGGTCACCGATGCTCCATCCCGTCGCACACCTGTCGCCGCCGCCACTTCCCCCGATCAGCGTCGAGCCCGGCAACGCCGAGGTCGCGCGCGGCAGCGATTTCGAGGTGCGGGTGCGCGCGCCGGGTCGCACGGCCGCGGCGGTCGCGTGGCGGGCTCAGGGTGACGTGCCGCGCCAGCGCACACTCGAGGTGATCGGCGACAACGCGGTCGCCGTGATCCCGCGCGTCGAGACCCCGACGACGTACTGGGTCACGACGCCGGACGGCGCGCGCTCGGAGCGCTTCACGGTCACGCCCGTCGATCCCATGCTCGTGGCGGACCTCGTGGTCGAGGTGCGCCCGCCCGCGTACGTCGGACGCGGCGTCGAGCGGTACCAGACGGACATCCCGCCCCTGGAGGTCGAGGAAGGCACGACGATCGTCGTGAGCGGTCGCACCACACGTCCGCTGGCCGCGGCCATGCTGGAGAGCGCGGACGCGTCGCACACACTCGACGTCGACGGTGGCACATTCACCGGTCGCATCGTGCCGACGCGCAGCGGCGTCTTCGCGTGGACACTGCGTGATGCGACCGGCAGCGCGCCCGCACTCGATCCCGCACCGCTCGAGATCACGCTGATCGCGGATGCGGCGCCGCAGGCAATCGTCACGTTCCCGGGCACCGACACGGTGATCGCGCCGGACCTGCGTCAGCTCGTCGCCGGTGAGGCGCGCGACGATTCCGGCCTCTCCTCCGCAACGCTCGTCAGCTGGCGCGTCAGTGCGCAGGGCGAGCGGGAACCTGCCGTCGAGCAGTCGATCGACCTCGCATCCGGTGATCGAGCGTTGCTGCGCGCAGTGCTCGATGCGACCGAGCGCGGCCTGCTCCCCGGCGACACGCTGAAGTACCTCGTGCGCGTCACCGACAACTCGCCGCGCCGGCAGGTCGGGGAGAGTGACGTGTACGCGCTCTGGCTGCCGGGCCGGGACGCACTGCGCCAGGAGGCCGCGCGCCAGGCGGAAGAGGCGGTGCGTGACGCGACGGAGCTCGCGCGCGCCGCCGAGTCGCTGCAGCAGTCGACGACGGAGCTGGAGCGTCGTGCGCGCGCAGCGAACGCGCGCCGCAACTCCGGCAACGGCGGTGGTCGCGCCGGCGACGCGCAGCAGATGGGCTTCCAGGAAGCGCAGGAGGCCGGCCGGGCGCTCGCCGAGCAGGAGCGCATGGTCGGCGAGGCGGAGGCGATGCGGGAGCGGCTGGAGTCGCTGATTCGTGCGATGCGGGCCGCGGGGCTCGAGGACGCCGAGCTGCAGCAGCGGATGCAGGAGCTGCGCGACCTCTACGACCAGCTGCTCACGCCGGAGCTGCGCGAGCAGATGGAGCAGATGCGCCGCGCGCTCGAGAACCTCGATCCGGAAGAGGTGCAGCGCGCACTCGAGCAGATGGCCGGCCAGCAGGAGGAGATGCGCGCGCAGCTCGCACGCAGCATGGAGCTGCTGCGTCGGGCAGCGCTCGAGCAGGAGATGTCGGCGCGGGCGCAGGAGGCGCGCGAGCTGGCGACGCAGCAGCGCGCGATGGCCGAGGAGATGAAGCAGGGCGATGCGTCGGCCCGCGCAGCGGATCAGCGCGAGCTGGCGCAGCAGAGCCAGGCGCTCGCGCAGGCGCTCGCCGAGCTCGAGCAGAAGCTCGAGTCGCAGGGCGAGCAGGAGACCGCACAGCAGACCGCGCAGGCGGCCGAGCAGATGCAGGAGGCGCGGCAGGCGCAGCAGCAGGCGGCGCAGCAGGCGCAGGCCCGCCAGCAGTCACAGGCGCAGCAGAGCGCCGAGCAGGCCGCGCAGCAGCTCGAGCAGGCAGCGCAGGCCCTCGACCAGGCGCGCGGCGAGATGAGCGCGCAGTGGAAGTCCGAGGTCGAGCAGCAGGTGCAGCAGGCCACACAGGAGGCGCTCGCACTCGCGGAGCGCCAGCAGGCGCTGCTCGAGGAGATGAAGAAGCGACAGCAGGGCGAGCAGCCCGATTCTGCCGGGCAGGGGCCGGATCCGTTCCAGCTGCCGTCGCTGCCGCGCCTGCCGCGCCCGGAGATCCGGATCGGCACGGAGCCGCCGCCGCAGAGCGGCCAGGGCCAGCGCCAGGGCGAGCAGCACCAGGGCCGCGAGCAGCAGGGCCAGCAGCAGAGCGGCGGCCGGCAGCAGGGTGCCCAGCAGCAGGGCCAGCGGGGCGCGCAGCAGGGACAGCAGGGCGCGCAGCAGCAGGCCGGCGCTCAGGGCGCACAGCAGGCCGGACAGGGGCAGCAGCAGGCCGGTCAGCAGGGCGCGGGGCAGCAGCAGGGCCAGCAGGCGGCGCAGGGCGCCGGGCAGCAGCAGGGCGGGCAGGGTGGCCAGCAGCAGGGCGGCTCACAGGGCGGCCAGCAGCGCTCCGGCGGCCAGGGCGCAGGCAGTGGCCTGGAAGGGATGCGCTCCGAGCAGGCAGCGCTGCAGCAGGGGCTGCAGCAGCTCGGCCGCAACCTGAACGAGACCGGGCAGCGCTCGGGTATGCTGAGCCGTGAGGTCGGTGCCGCGCTGGGTCGCGCCAACGTCAGCATGCAGCAGACGCTCGAGGGGCTGGCGCAGTCGAACGGTCAGCAGGGGCTGCCCACGCAGGAGGCCGAGCAGACGGTGGACGCGCTCAACCGTCTCGCGCTCGCGCTCCTGAACAACGCGCAGCAGATGCAGCAGCAGGAATCCGGCACGGGGCTGCAGCAGGCCCTGCAGCAGCTCGCCGACGCTGCGCAGCAGCAGGGCTCGCTCAACGGCCAGACCAGCTCGCTGTTGCCGATGAACCTCAGTCCCAGCGCGATGGCGCGCGAGCTCCAGCGCCTCAGCACGCAGCAGCGCAACATCGCGCACCAGCTCGATGAGGTCAGCCAGAACGTCGGCGGTCGCGACAACGTGCTTGGCGACATCGATGCGCTCGCGCGCGAAGCGGAACAGATCGCTCGCCAGATGGAGGGCGGCCGACTGACCCCGGAGACGCGCGCGAGGCAGGAGCGACTGTTCCATCGGCTGCTCGATGCGGGGCGCTCGCTGGAGCGCGATGAGCAGACGGACGAGCGCGTTGCGGAACGGCCGGGCGGCATTGGCGCGAACGAGGCGCTGCCGATCGATCCGGCGCTGCTGGATCCTGCTGCGCGCTACCGCATGCCGACGCCGGAGGAGCTGAACGGGCTGCCACCCGCGTACCGGAGGCTCGTGCTCGAGTACTTCGAGCGGCTGAACCGGGCGCGGGAGACCGCGCCGGAGCCTCGTTGAGTGATGGCTCGCAGCAGCTACCATCTGGCGACGGCCGTGAGTGCACTGGCACTCAGTGTGTCGGTTGCGACCGGTGCGCTCGCACAGGGCACGCGCTCGGCCCAGGCGCCGAAGCCGCAGTCCGCATCCGCAGCGATCGACGCGGCGCTCGCGGATCTGCGCACGGCCATGGAGCTGGAGCAGCGCGGCGACCTGGCAGCGGCTGACACTGCCCTGCGTCGGATCCTCGACAAGGATCCGCAGTCGCTCAGCGCGATCATCTCGCTCGAGCGGATCCTCGCGGTCGAGGGGCGCACCGAGGAGCTGCTGCCTTACGTCGATCGTCTGATCGACGAGGACCCGGACTCGCCCATCGGCAACCAGATGCGTGTGCGCGCCTACTCGATGCTCGACAGCATCGCGGGGATCGAGCGCGCTGCAGAGTGGTGGATCCGTGCGGCGCCGGACGTCGAGACACCGTACCGCGAGGTCGCGCGAGTCTGGCAGCAGCGCGGCGATTACCAGCGCGCACTCGAGGTGCTGCAGCTGGGCCGGGATCGGGTCAGGCGAGACGATGCACTAGCGCTCGAGCTCGGCGACCTGTACGCCGCGATTGGCGACGGCGAGCGCGCGGTGCGCGAGTGGGAGCGCGCGATCGACGAGGACGGGCAGGGGTTCCTGCTCGTGCAGCGACGGCTCGCGCAGATGCCGGACGGCGGCGCCGCCGTCGTGCGGTACCTGATCCGCTCACTGATGGAGCCGCCGACGTCGCCGGAGCGCGTGCGTGCCGCGACACAGGTCGCGATCGATGCCGGCCTTGCGGATGAGGGCCTGCGCATCGCACGCGAGGCCGCGGCCAGCATGGAGCCGAAGGCACGACGGAGCTACCTGCTCGAGGTCGCCCGGCGCGCGGATGGCAGCAGGCTGCCCACACTCGCGTACTGGGCGTACGGTGAGCTGCTGTCGCTCGACGCGCCGGAGGAGCAGCTCCTGGCGCTGCGAACACGCGTCGCAGAGCTCGCCCTCATCGTCGGCGACACCGCACGCGCGGTCCGCGAGTACGCCTCCCTCGAGGGAGAGCTGGACGCGGGCTCGCCCGAGCGGCGCCAGTCCCTGGCGATCCGGATCGAGCTCGCTGCGCGAGCCGGTGACCTGGACGCTGCCGTCGCCCAGCTCGACTCGTTCCGCGTGGAGTATCCCGACGCGATCGAGACCGATGCGCTGGTCGGCGCCGTCGGTGGTGCACTCGTCGACAGCGGGCGACTCGACGAAGCACAATTGCTTGCCGCCGGTGCGCGCGGTCCGCATGCAGCACGCGTGCGAGGCCGTGTGCTGCTCATCCGTGGCGACATCGAGCGCGCGCGCAATGAGCTGATGAATGCGGCGCCGGCGCTGAGCGGGGCGGACGCCACGGAGACGATTGCGCTCGTCACACTGCTGCGCCGGACGTCGCCGGTCGGCGGCAGGCTCGTGGGTCAGGCACTGGCGTTGTTGACGGAGGGGGAGCGTGGCGCGGCCGTGGAGCTGCTGCTGAACGAGTCGCGCGCGCTCGCCGCGCGCGAGCGCGCGGCGCTGCTCGACTTCGCGGCGAGCACGGCCCAGCGCGCGGACCTGCCCGCACTGGCGGAGCAGGCGTGGCGCCAGATCATCGACGAGCTGCCGCGGTCGCAGGAGGCGCCCGGTGCAATGCTCGCGCTCGCCCGTACACTGACCCGCCAGCCCGAGGGACTGGCGGAGGCCCAGGTCCTGGCGGAGCGGCTCATTCTGGAGCATCCGCGCAGCGCGCTGGCGCCGCAGGCCCGTCAGTTGCTCGATCAGCTGAATGCACGTTTGTCGTCGTCGCAGTAGCAGCAGGAAGGGAACCATGATGAAGCGCCTGGTGATCGTAACGCTCGCACTGCTCGCGTCAGCAGCACTGCCCGCCGCGGGCCAGTACCTGCTCGTGCCGATGGACCGCGAGCAGACGGATCACCTCAAGGCGTACGGCCTGACGTACTGGGTGCTCGAGCAGGGACTCACCGCGGAGTGGCTGCTCAACTACCGCTCCGGCTCCTTCCTCCTGCCCGACCGGTCCGACGTCCGGCGCGAGGCTGCACTTCGAGGTGTCGCGGTTCAGCCGACCGGCGCCGCGGACGCGGCCGCGATCCGGAGCCGGATCGCGGAGGAGAACATGGAGGTCGTGATCCTGGAGAAGGCTCCGCGGATCGCGGTCTACACGCCGAGCAATGTCAATCCCTGGGACGATGCCGTAACGCTCGCCCTGACGTACGCCGATATCTCGTACGACAAGCTGTGGGACCCGGAAGTCGTGCAGGGGAGGCTGGGCGAGTACGACTGGCTGCATCTCCATCACGAGGACTTCACGGGACAGTACTCCAAGTTCTACATCAGCTCTGCGGGTGCGCCGTGGCTGCAGGAGGCGGTGCGCATCAACGAGGCGAACGCGCGCGAGCTGGGAGAGCCAAGCGTCCCCGCGCTGAAGAAGCGGGTCGCGGAGGAGATCCGCACCTACGTCGCGGACGGCGGCTTCCTGTTCGCGATGTGCACCGCGACGGAGACGATCGAGCTCGCACTCGCCGCAATGGGCGTCGACATTGCCGCACCGTTCGCCGATGGCACGCCGATCGACCCGGATGCGACGGCAAAGATGCAGTGGGACCGGACGATGGCCTTCGTGAACGCGGAAGTGCAGACGAACGCGGGCGTCAACTCGTTCAGCGATATCGACGGTCACCAGGTCAACACGCCGTGGCGTCAGCCGCTCGGCGCATTCCAGCTCTTCGACTTCAGCGCGAAGTTCGACCCGGTGCCCGCGATGCTCGTGCAGAACCACGAGAACGTGCTGAACGACTTCTACGGCCTGACGACGAGCTTCCGCCGTGACCGGCTCAAGCCCGGCGTGGTGGTGCTTGCGGAGGAGGAGGGAGCGCCCTGGGTGAAGTACATCCACGGCAACTTCGGCAAGGGCACGTGGACGTTCCTCGGCGGGCACGATCCCGAGGACCCGCAGCACCAGATCGGCGATGCGCCGACGGACCTGGCGCTGCACCCGCATTCCCCTGGCTACCGGCTCATCCTGAACAACGTGCTGTTCCCGGCGGCGCGGAAGAAGACGCTGAAGACCTGAGCCGTGGCAGATTCCCGAGGTGAGGTCCCGCGGACCCGGGTCGGTCGTACGCTCGAGCTCGCGCCGCCCGCGGCGGCCGTGCTGCGCGCCGAGATCGCACGTGCCCGCGGCAACGAGGTCTGCTTTGTCGCTCACGTGGACGACAACGGCCTCGTCATGGAGCCTCGCGTCGTCGCGCGCGGCCATGCCACCGCGGTGCTTGCTGCCGCACGCGATGCCGAGCCCGGCTCGCTCCTGATCCACAACCATCCATCCGGCGACCTCACGCCGTCCGAGGCGGACCTGCAGGTCGCAGCGCGACTGTACGCGCAGGGAATCGGCCTCGCGATCGTCGACAACGCCGCGTGCGAGCTGTACGTCGTGGTCGAGCCCGCAGTGTCCGAGGAGCTGACGCCGATCGACGAGGATGCGGTCGAAGCCGTGCTCGCGCCGGGCGGCGCGATCAGCGTCGCGCACCCGCTCTACGAGGATCGTCCGACACAGCGGGAGATGGCCCGCGCGATTGCCCGCACCTATAACGAGGGCGGCATCGGCGTCTACGAGGCGGGCACCGGTACCGGCAAGTCGGTCGCCTACCTCGTGCCCGCAATCGCCTGGGCGGTCGCGAACCGCGAGCGCACGGTCGTGTCGACGAACACGATCAACCTGCAGGAGCAGCTCGTCGGTAAGGACCTGCCGTTTCTTCGACGTGCACTCGGTGCACCGTTCCGCTTCGCGCTCGTGAAGGGGCGCGGCAACTACGTCTCGATCCGCCGCGCGCGGCTCGCCGCACTCGGTCAGACACAGCTGTTCGACGACGGCCAGCAGGCAGAGATGCGGGCGCTCCTCGAATGGCTCGAGACGACGCGCGACGGGACACGGCAGGACCTGCCGTTCGAGCCGTCAGCCGAGCTGTGGGAGGAAGTGGCGAGCGACGCCGATGTCTGCCTGCGCGCGCGCTGCCCGCACTTCGAGCAGTGCTTCTACCAGCGCTCGCGCCGTGAGGCCGCGTCCGCCGACATCCTGGTCGTCAATCACCACCTGCTCTTCAGCGACCTCGCCGTGCGCCGGCTGCAGGGCAACTACACGGAGCCGGCCGTGCTGCCCGCGTACCGGCGCGTCGTCCTCGATGAGGCGCACAACCTCGAGGACGCAGCGACGGAACACCTCGGCGCGCAGGTTACGCGGCGCGGTGTGCTGCGGCTGCTGTCGCGGCTCGAGCGACGCGGCAGGGGCGCCCTGCCTGCGGTCGAGTCCCGGCTGAAGGCGCAGCAGGACGATCTCCTGCGCGACGATGCATTGCAGCACCTCGCCCACGTGCGGGAACGCGTGGAGCGCGCACGTGAGCAGGCACTCGACTTCTTCGTGCAGCTGGAGCAGCTGACCTGGTCGTCGTGGGACGGCGTGGTCCGGCTCGAGGAAGGCTACGCCGCCGATCAGGATTGGGTCGAGGGGCCGGGTGTCGTACTTGCCGGGCTGCAGTCGGTGCTCGATGAGGTCGCACGCGGTATCAGCGGGCTGCGCGAGCGCGTCCAGCAGGACCGTCGCTGGGCGGAGTCGCTGGAGGAGTCACTGGTCGAGCTGCAGGGGCTCGAGAACCGCGTGCGCAGCGCGGTCGAGTCGCTCGCGACGGTGTTCCGCAGCGCACCCGATCCGTTTCCGCTCGTGCGCTGGATCGAGCGGCGCGGTGGTGGCAACGGCAGGGAAGCGTCCGTGGCTGCACGCGCGGCGCCGATCGATCTTGCACCCGCACTGCGCGACGCGCTGTTCGAGCGCGTCGACACCGCGATCCTCACCTCCGCAACGCTCGCGACGCGGGCCGGCTTCGGCTTCATGCGCGAGCGCCTCGGTCTCGGCGCAGGGCTGCGTGTTCGCGAGGCCGCCTACGAGTCGCCGTTCGATTTTCAGCAGCAGACGCTGCTGGCCGTCCCCACGGACCTGCCGGTCCCCCGCGGCGACGAGAGTGCACGCTTCGATGAAGTGATCGGCACGGTGATCGAGGACATGGCGCGCGCGAGCGACGGCGGACTGTTCGCGCTGTTCACGTCGTATCGCTCGCTGCGTAACGTTGCGGCCGCGCTGCGCGAGCGCGGCACCGGCGGTCGCTGGCCGCTCTTCGTACAGGGGGAGGCAGGGCGGGCACGCCTGCTGAACGAGTTCACCGCAAGCGGACGCGGCATCCTGCTCGGCGTCGCCTCCTTCTGGGAGGGCGTGGACGTGCCCGGCGATCCGTTGCGCGGGCTCCTCATCACGAAACTCCCGTTCAAGGTGCCCGGCGAGCCCCTCACGGCAGCGCGACTGGAGGCGATCGACCGCGAGGGTGGCAACAGCTTCCGCTCCTACATGCTGCCACACGCCGCACTCCGCCTTAAGCAGGGGTTCGGTCGGCTGATCCGGTCGCGTGCAGACCGCGGCGCAATCGTGCTGCTGGACAGGCGCGTGCTGGAAAAGTCGTACGGCAGCTACTTCCTCGGCTCGCTGCCGCCCGCACCACTGCGCACCGGCCCCTGGTCGGAGCTCGCCGCGCAGCTGCGGACGTTCTACGCCGGGCACCCGGTCGCTGGCGAAGCGACTGCGCCGGTCATAGTCTAGCCGTCATGGGAAACCTTGATCGCAGGCCCGGCAAGATCGTTTGCGTCGGCCGCAACTACGCGGCTCACGCGCGGGAGCTGGGCAACGAAATACCTGCCGAGCCGCTCCTGTTTCTGAAGCCGCCATCCGCGGTGATCGAGAATGGCGGCGCGATCGTGCTCCCGCCGGAGTCGGAGCAGGTGGAGCACGAGGCGGAGATCGCAGTCGTGATCGGCCAGCGCGCGCGGGACGTGTCCGAGGAGGACGCGCTCTCCTACGTGGCCGGTTACGCCCCGCTCAACGACGTCACCGCACGCGACCTGCAGAAGCGGGACGTTCAGTTCACGCGGGCCAAGGGCTACGACACGTTCTGCCCGATCGGGCGGATGGTACCCGCCGACGGCGTCGACTGGCGCACACTCGAGATCTGCTGCCGCGTGAACGGCGAGCGGCGCCAGTACGGCCGTGCGAGCGACATGGTGTTCGGGATTCCGGCGCTCATCGCCTACATCTCGCGCATCATGACGCTCGAGCCGGGCGACGTGATTGCGACGGGGACACCGGAAGGCGTAGGCCCGCTGCGCGAGGGCGACGAGGTCGAAGTCGAGCTGCAGGGCATGACGACCGTGCGCAACCGGGTGGTGCGCGCACGCAGGGACACCGATGAAGAGCGGGCGCAGGCGCGTCCGTCAGGAGCAGAAGCATGACACGCATCCGGCTTGCAGGCCGTTTCGACAACTTCCCGCCGTACCCGCTGGCTGATGTCCCGCAGATCAAGCGGGAGCTGATCGCACGCGGCGTGGACGTGATCGACCTCGGGGCGGGCGACGCGGACCTGGCGCCGCCGCCGGCGGCCGTCGAGGCGCTGGTCGCAGCGACGCGCGACGTCGCAATGAACCGCTACCCCTTCCAGCTCGGCCTGCCCGCGTACCGCGAGAGCGTGGCCGCATGGATGGCCCAGCGCTTCGGTGTCGAGCTCGATCCGTACCGTGAGCTCCTGCCGCTCATCGGCTCGAAGGAAGGCATCGCGCATCTCGCGTTCGCGTACGTCTCGCCCGGGGACAGCACGATCCTGCCCGATCCCGGATACCAGCCGTACGTCGGTGGTACGCTCCTCGCCGGTGGGCGGCCGCACGCGGTTCCGCTCCGTCCGGAGAACGACTTCCTGATCCCGCTCGAGGAGCTGCCCGCGGATGTCGTGCGGACGGCGCGGATCCTCTACCTGAACTACCCGAACAATCCGACAGCCGCGATTGCGCCGCGCGCGTACCTGGAGAGCGCCGTCGAGTTCTGTCTGAAACACGACATCCTGCTCGTCTACGACAACGCGTACAGCGAGATCGCATTCGACGGGTACCGTCCGCCGAGCATTCTCGAGATCGAGGGGGCGCGGGAGATCGCCGTGGAGTTCCACTCGTTCTCGAAGACCTACAACATGACCGGCTGGCGGATCGGCTGGGCGGCAGGCAGCGCGGAGGTGATCGCTGCGCTCGCCCGCGTGAAGTCGTTCGTCGATACCGGGCAGTTCCTTGCCGTGCAGGCGGCTGCGCGCGCGGCGCTCGAGACGTCCGCCGAGTGGGTGCCCGGAAACGTCGCGGAGTTCCAGGCGCGGCGGGACGCGGCGGTTGCAGCGCTGCGCGACGCAGGCTTCGATGCGACGCCACCGCGCGCGACGATGTACCTCTGGGTGCCCGTGCCGGCCGGATTCGATTCCGAGACGCTCGCGCGTCAGGCCCTGCTGCAGGAGGGCGTTGTTATCATGCCGGGCGCTGCGCTCGGCGCTGGCGGACAGGGCTTTTTCCGGGTCGCGCTGACGCGTGGCGCGGACGTGCTCCAGGAGGCCGCGCGACGGCTCGCCAGAGTACTGGAAAACGCGGAACCGGATATGGTTACGGGGTTACAACCCGGACGATGAATGCAGTCCTGCCCGCGCGTAAACCGCCGGCTCCGCCACCGCGGAGCGGCTCCCAGCCGCCGGCGCGCCGCGAGCGGCCGTCAACGCGCGGTGCGTGGATCGCGGCGATCGTTCTGTCGATCGCGCTCCACGCGCTCCTCCTCGTGGGACTGCGCTTCGATGCCGTCACGTACACCGAGCTGAGCGCACGCGCGACGCGGGTCATGGCCGTCCGTCCGGCACCGGGGACCCGCATCGAGCAGATCCTGCCCGTCGCGGGTGAGGTCCTGCCGGAGGAGCCCGAGCCAGTCGTGCAGCCGCGGACGTCGTTCGAACAGCCGGCGAATCTGCCGGTCGTGCGCGATGCGCCGCCCGTCACGGAGCAGCCTGAGGCGGCCCCGTCGCGCGGTGCATCGTCGTTCAGTGAGCTGCTCAGCCCGGCCGCGCGCAACCGTGAGGTATGGCGCGCTCCGAGTCCGATCCACACACCGCTGGACCCCCGGGCCGAGGCGAATGCGCGACTGTCCAGCCGCCTCGACGCCTACAACGACTCCGTCGCCCTCGCCGCCGCCCAGGCGGCACGCGCCGTCGACTGGACCGCCACGGATGAGGACGGCGGTCGCTGGGGCGTTTCTCCCGAGGGCATCCACCTCGGCGACATCACCATTCCCGTCCCGATCAACCTTTCGCCCGGCCCCGGCAAACGCGACGAGGTCGCCGGCCGCGTGCGCGACTGGGGCGAGATCCAGTCGCAGGCCGCGCAGCAGGAAGGCAAGGAGACCTTCGAGGAGCGTGTGAAGGCCGTGCGCGAACGCAAGGCACGCGAGCGCGAGCAGCAGAAGAAGTCGGAGCCGCCGCGCTAGACGGCCCGCCCCTTGCACCCTCCGTTTGCCGGCAATGTCTGAGCAAACGGAGCAGATATGATGCGGATACCGAGGAAGACGACGCGCGGCGCAGCGTGGACGATGGCCGTGGGGGCCGCGGCGGGTGTCGCCGCAGCGGCGCTATGGACCGTTCGTGCGCGTGGCTGGCCGCGGCGCTCACGCAGGATGCGCGGAGACCTCACACTCGAGGATCGGGTCGTGAACGCGCTGCTCGAGGATGAGGCAACGTCGCGCTGCGCAATCGAGGTGGCAGCGATCTCGCCCGGCGTGATCGAGCTGACGGGCTCGGTCGGTACACCGGCGGAGCTGCGTCGCGCGGTGGAGGTGACGCAGGGCGTGAGCGGTGTCACGACGGTCGTGAACCGGCTCGAGGTGGGGATGGAGGCGTCACGCATGAGCGAGCGTCGCCGCCGCTACGAGGAAGGGGACCCCGCGCTGCGCGAGCAGCACTGGTACGGCGTAGGTGTCGGGACCGGCCGGCGCCGCCAGGGGGCGTCGACCGATCCGGACCGTCGCGACGACCGCGTCGACATGCTCACCGAGGCGTTCGAGGAGCAGGCTGCGGAGGTGGAACGGGCGGAGGACCCGGACGCAGAGCCGCAGCCCGGCGGAGGTGCTCCACCGGTCCTCTGATCCGGTTCCCCATCCGAGACGAAACAACCGCGCGCGGCCACCTGTCGCGCGCGGTTGACGTTTCCGAGCCGCGCCTGCTACCGTCCCTGATTGACCCCTGATCGAGATGGATGATGCGCGAGCCGCTGCCGACCCGGTACAACCCGAGTGAATTCGAGCACGCGCTCTACACCGAATGGGAAGAGCGCGGTTTTTTCCATGCTGACGCGCGTGCGGTCCTCGAGCGCGCGGCCGACCCCTATGTGATCGTGATCCCGCCGCCGAACGTCACGGCGGTCCTCCACATGGGACACGGGCTGAACAACACGATCCAGGACGTGCTGACGCGCTTCGAGCGCATGCGCGGACGCGAGGCGCTGTACCTGCCCGGGACGGATCACGCGGGCATCGCGACGCAGAACGTCGTGGAGCGGCAGCTCGCCCAGGAGGGGCTGACACGCGACGACCTCGGCCGCGAGAAGTTCGTCGAGCGCGTCTGGTCGTTCGTTGATGAGACCGGGTCGACCATCCTGCAACAGCTCCGCGCGATCGGCTGCTCATGCGACTGGGAGCGCACCCGCTTCACGCTCGAGCCCGGGCTGTCGCGCGCGGTTCGCGAGGTGTTCGTCCGCCTGTACGAGAAGGGGCTCATCTATCGCGGCAATTACATCATCAACTGGTGCCCGCGCTGCCTGACCGCACTCTCCGACGAGGAGGCGGAGGCGGAGGAGACCAACGGCCGGATCTATCACCTGCGCTACCCGCTCGCGGACGCGGATGGCGCCGCGGACCTGCCGCGCCTGCCGGACGGCAGACCCTACCTCGTCGTCGCAACGACCCGTCCCGAGACGATGCTCGGCGACACCGCCGTGGCCGTGCACCCGAGCGACGAGCGCTACACGGGACTCATCGGACGCACCGTCGACCTGCCGCTCACGGGACGTCGCATTCCGATCGTTGCGGACGACTACGTCGATCCGGAGTTCGGCAGCGGTGCAGTGAAGATCACGCCCGCTCACGATCCGAACGACTTCGAGATCGCGCGCCGGCACGATCTGCCCATGCTCGACGTGCTGACGCCCGACGCACACATGAACGACAGCGTGCCGGAGCCGTTCCGCGGCCTGGAACGGATGGAAGCGCGGCGCCGGGTCGTCGAGGCGTTCGAGGAGCAGGGGCTGCTCGAACGCGTGGAGGATCACCGTCACGCCGTGCCCCACTGCTACCGGTGCGGGACGATCGTCGAGCCGCGCCTCTCGCTGCAGTGGTTCGTGCGCATGAAGCCCCTGGCGGAGCCAGCACTGCGCGCGGCACAGACAGGACGCGTGCGCTTCACGCCGGAGCGGTTCCGCAAGATCTACGAGCACTGGCTCGAGAACATCCGCGACTGGTGCATCTCGCGGCAGCTCTGGTGGGGACACCGGATCCCCGTGTGGTACTGCCGCGCGGAGGGGTGCGGCGAGACGATCGCGGCCCGCGAGGACCCGACGTCGTGCCCGAAGTGCGGCGGTTCGAGCCTCGAGCAGGATCCGGACGTGCTCGACACCTGGTTCTCCTCCTGGCTCTGGCCGTTCTCGACCCTCGGCTGGCCGGACGAGACCGACGACCTGAAGGCGTTCTACCCGACGAACACGCTGGTCACTGCACCGGAGATCCTGTTCTTCTGGGTCGCGCGCATGATCATGGCCGGCTACGAGTTCATGGGCGAGGCGCCGTTCGCGGACGTGTACCTGACGGGCACAGTCCGCGACATGCAGGGGCGCAAGATGTCGAAGTCGCTGGGCAACGGCATCGACCCGCTCGAGGTCGTGAAGCTCTTCGGCGCCGACGCACTGCGCTACACCGTCGTCAGCGCAGCCGGCCCGGGCACCGACGTGCAGCTCGATCCCGAGAACCTCGAGGAGTCGTTCGCGCCCGGACGCAACTTCGCGAACAAGCTGTGGAACGCAGCGCGCTTCGCGTTGATGAATCTGCCGGAGGAGAACGTCGCGTCGCTCGCGCAGGTCGAGAACGACCTCGAGCTGGCCGATCGCTGGATCCTCTCGCGCATGAACCGCGCGAGCGCGGAGGTCACGCGTCAGCTCGAGCAGTTCCGCTTCGACGAAGCTGCAGAGGCAGCGCGCGCGTTCTTCTGGAACGAGCTCGCCGACTGGTACCTCGAGCTGATCAAGCCGCGCATGCAGGCGGACGCACCGGAGGCGAGTCGCGCAGCTGCACAGGCCACGCTGGTCGTCGCACTGGACACGGTGCTGCGACTGCTGCATCCGATCATGCCCTTCGTGACGGAGGCGCTGTGGCGGAAGCTGCCGTCGGCGGGAGGGGAGTCGCGTGCGGAGTCGCTGATCGTTGCAGCGTGGCCGAAGGTCGATGAGTCGAGGCTCGATGCAGACGCAGAAGCGCGTATGCACGCGCTGATCGAGCTGATCGGCACCGTCCGCGCACTGCGCACCGAGTACAAGGTCCCGCCGTCCACGCCGCTGCAGGTGCGGCTGGGCAAGGTGGACGCACCGCTCGAGGAGGCACTCGTGGCCGAGGAGCGCGCGCTCCGACGGATGGCGCGCGTCGAGTCGATCGAGCGTGGCAACGGCTCCGGCGCAGGCGGTGCCCATGCGGTACTGCGTGGCGGAACCGAGCTGTTCATCCCGCTTGCCGACATCATCGACATGGACCGCGAGCGCGCACGGCTCTCCGCAGAGGTGGAGCGCCTGGAGGGGCAGCTGCGCGCGACGGAAGGCAAGCTCGCCAACGAGACGTTCGTCGCGCGTGCGCCGGCCGATGTCGTGGCGCGCGAACGTGAGAAAGCTTCCTCGCTGCGCGAGCAGCTCGAGCGGCTCGCGGACAAGCTGAAGGCGCTGACGTGACCCTGCGCCCCGCGCTCGTCGCGGCGGTCGCGCTGCTGGGCTGCGCGCAGTACGGCGCACCACCTGGCGGCGAGCGCGATCAGCGGCCGCCGCAGGTGATCGAGACCATACCGGAGCCGCTCAGCGTCGTGCCGGACCTGCGCGGCCCGGTCATCATTCGCTTCGACGAGCGCCTGAGCGAGCGGGGCGCCGAGGACGCCGTGATCGTTTCGCCACGCACCGGCGATCTGCGTGTGCGCCGTCGTGGCTCGGAGCTGCGCGTCGAGCTGGAGGGCGGATGGCGGCCCGGCCAGATCTATCGAGTCGTGATCCTGCCCGAGCTGCGTGATCTGTTCGGCAACCAGCGCACCGAGCCCGCAGAGCTCGTGTTCTCGACCGGACCGGAGATCCCGCAGACCGCGCTGGCCGGAATCGTGACCGAGCGGATCACCGGCCGCCCCCCGCAGCGGGCCGTGGTGGAGGCAGTGCGACAGGCGGACTCGACGGTGTACGTGGCGCCGGTTGCGACGGACGGCTTCTACGCACTCCTCAATCTCCCCAACGGCGAGTATGAGGTCATGGCGTACGCGGATGCGAACCAGGACTGGACGCCGGGACCGACCGAGCCGCGCTCGCGCGCCATAGGCGTCACGCTCAGCGACGACACGCTCGCGCACGACCTCGCCATTCTGCCCTTCGACACGACTGCCGCACGCGTGCAGAACGCGGCGATGCAGAACGGCGCCATCCGCGTGCAGCTCGATGACTACGTCGACTCGACCGGCATTGCGGCCGCGAGCGTGACGCTCTACACCGTGTCCGACACTACACCGCTGCCGGGCACGTTCGCACTCCGCATGTCGCCGCCGGAGACGGCCCGCACGGACACACGGACGGACGTCGACTCCGCGCAGGCCGCCGTGCAGGACACGCTCGCTGCTGTACAGGACACGCTCGCCGCGGAGCCGGATGCGCCGGCCGAGCTGCCGGGCGCGGAGGCTGTGCCGGCAACGCCCGCAGTGCCACTGCCTGCACGCGAGTTCTTTGCGATCCCGACATCACCCATCGCGCCCGGAGAGTACCTGCTCGGCGTGCGTGGCGTCACGAACATCAACGGCTATCCCGACGGTGGCGGTCTCGTGCCGCTCAGGGTCACGCCGGCCGACACGACACGTGCGCTGCCCGAC
>Ga0182741_1003256_pt1 | contig 17509 bp, 20 predicted proteins | sample eDN5th37CBELigOP_FD_128874 | JGI IMG/M metagenome (GOLD analysis project Ga0182741, IMG submission 128874) | Enriched Organic Plus compost microbial communities from Emeryville, California, USA - eDNA 5th pass 37_C BE-Lig OP (version 2) (version 2) ...
CGGCTTTTGCCGCCCAGGAGGCTCAATGTCCGGTTTCGAGACCCGTCAGATCCATGCAGGAGCGTCGCCCGATACCGCGACGAACGCCCGAGCAGTGCCCATCTACCAAACGACCAGCTACGTGTTCGACAGCAGCGAGCACGCGGCGAACCTCTTCGGGCTGGCGGAGCTCGGCAACATCTACACGCGCATCATGAACCCGACCCAGGCGGTCTTCGAAGAGCGCGTGGCGTCACTCGAAGGCGGCGTCGGGGCATTGGCCACCGCGAGCGGTCAGTCGGCCGAGACGTTGGCGCTACTCAACCTCGCCGAGGCGGGGAGTCACATCGTTGCGTCCGCGTCGCTGTACGGCGGGACGTACAACCTCCTGCACTACACATTTCCCAAACTGGGCATCGAGGTCTCGTTCGTCGAGAACCCCGACGACCTCGAGCAGTGGAAAGCCGCGATCCGACCGAACACCAAGGCCTTCTTCGGTGAGTCGATCGGAAACCCCAAGGGCGACGTGTTCGACTTCGAAGGCGTGAGCGCCGTCGCCCACGCCGAGGGCATCCCATTGGTCATCGACAACACGTTGGCCACCCCGTATCTCGTTCGGCCGCTCGAATGGGGCGCCGACATCGTTGTGCACTCGGCCACCAAGTTCATCGGCGGACACGGCACCTCGATCGGGGGCGTCATCGTCGACGGCGGGAAGTTCGACTACGAGGCATCGGGGCGCTTCCCGCAGTTCACCGAACCCGACCCGAGCTACCACGGTTTGGTGTTCAGCCAGCTTCCGGAGCCGCTCTTCCCCGCTCGTTACATCCTGCGGGCTCGCGTCACGCTGCTGCGCGACATCGGCGCCGCGACCACGCCGTTCAACTCGTGGCTGTTCCTCCAAGGACTCGAGACCCTGTCGTTGCGCATGGAACGACACTCGGAGAACGCGCTCGCCGTCGCAACGTGGCTCGAGGCGCACGACGACGTGGAGTCGGTGTCGTATCCGGGCCTCGCGTCGAGCCCGTGGAACGCCCGGGCCCAGAAGTACCTGCCCCGCGGTGCGGGCGCGATCCTCGCGTTCGAGATCAAGGGAGGTGTGGAGGCGGGGAAGCGCTTCGTGGATGGCGTCGAGCTCTTCAGCCACCTGGCCAACGTGGGCGACGTACGCAGCTTGATCATCCACCCGGCAAGCACCACCCACTCGCAGCTCAACGAACTCGAGCAGGTGAGCACCGGCGTGACTCCCGGCCTGATTCGCCTCTCCGTGGGTATCGAAACGATCGATGACATCATCGCCGACCTCGACGCAGGATTCCGCGCCGCGAAGGGCGCATGAGCGATCCTCAACAACCGGTCGCGGTCACCGGCGCGTGGCGCGTCGGTGACCCGGTCGGTCACCGCCGGTTCGTCACCGTGTTCGAACGCGGCCTCGATCTCGAGATCGGTGGTGCGTTCGGCGCGGTGACCGTGGCGTACGAAACGTGGGGAACGCTCAATCCCCGACGAGACAACGCGGTGCTGGTGCTTCACGCACTCACGGGCGACAGTCACGCCGCGGGTGACCGCGACGACGCCCACCCGACTCCGGGTTGGTGGGACGCGGTGATCGGACCAGGGCGTGCCATCGACACCGACCGGTACTTCGTGGTCGCCCCGAACGTGTTCGGCGGATGCCAGGGGACCACGGGGCCGTCGTCACCCGACGCCAATGGCAGTCCATACGGATCGACGTTTCCCACGATCACCGTGCGCGACCAGGTCGAGGTGGAGATCGCGCTGGCCGATGCGCTCGGTATCGATCGTTTCCACGCCGTCGTGGGCGGATCGATGGGCGGCATGCGGGCGCTCGAGTGGGCAGTGATGCGCCCGGACCGCGTGGCCCGACTCGTTGTGATCGGTGTGGGCGCTTACGCCACTGCCGAGCAGATCGCGATTCAGACGAATCAGATCCGCACGATCGAACTCGACCCGGCGTACGACAATGGCGACTACTACGACCGCAAGCCGGGTGCCGGACCCTGGCGCGGCCTGTCGATCGCGCGCGCCGCCGCGCAGATCAGTTACCGCAGCGAGTTGGAGTTCGCCGAACGCTTTGGCCGCGCCGCGCAAGACGGCGAGGATCCGCGCCTCGGCGGCCGCTATGCGATCGAGAGCTATCTCGAGTACCACGGCGAGAAGCTGGCCCGTCGTTTCGACGCCAACTCGTACGTTGTCCTCACCGTCGCGATGAATCATCACGACGTGGGCCGCGACCGAGGCGGCATCGACCGCGCTCTCGATCGCATCACAGCCGAAACCACCGTGGTGGGGATCGACAGCGACCGCTTGTATCCCCCGCGTCTCCAGCGCGAACTCGCCAATCTGATTCCGACCGCTCGACCGCTCGAGATCATTCACTCGCCGTACGGTCACGACGCGTTCTTGGTCGAGTACGACCAGGTGTCGGCCATTCTGCGCGGCGCGCTCCAGTAGTCGTCTCGCACGAGACGGGCACATGGGTCGCGTGGGTAATTGGGTTTCAGACCCCCGGGTACGCTGCCGATCGTGACCTCGATGGTTCCTTCGCCCTCTTCGCTCCCCGCCGACCCGTCGTCATCGAAATACCTCGACATGAACCTCTTGGCTCCGCGCGTGTTGGGCGGCGCGATGCTCGGCATCGGCCTGTTGCTCCCGGTCGTGGCCAACGGCCCGGTCGGCTGCCTCCTCCGTGCGACCACCGGTATTCCGTGTCCAGCGTGCGGAATGACCCGGGCCGTCGTCTCCACCCTGCACGGCGACCTCGCCGCGTCCATCGGGTACAGCCCGTTCGGGATCGTGTTCGTGGCGGCCGCGATCGCGCTCCTTGTGAGCTGGAAGTGGAAGTCGGTGCGCGTCCCCGCGTGGTTCCCCTGGCTGCTCGCTCCCCTCGCCGCCGCGATGTGGGCGTTTCAACTGTGGAAGCTCGCAACCGGACGACCCGTCTGAACCTTCGGCACCTTTGCTCCTAGGGGACAGATGCCGAGCTCGACCTGATCGAAAGCACCAAAGCGCGTGTCGCGCTGACCTATTCTCCGCGGCGACACGCGACCAATACGTCAGTGCAGTCAGGTCGATCGCACTCGCGATCTGAGAGGGGTCTCCATGAATCAAGTTCCTCCCCCGCCGCCTCCTCCGCCGCCGCCTGGTGGTGCCGGCGGCGGCTACGTCGGCCCGACCGGTGGCGCGGGATCGGCCAACCCGTGGGACATCGGCGCCGCGTTCAACTGGGCGTGGGAAAAGTTCACGAAGAACTGGAGCCCCTGGGTACTCGCGGCACTCGCCGTGATGGCGGCATGGATCGTTGCCATCATCATTTGGATCGTGCTTCTCGCCGTCGTGGGCGGCAGCAGCATCGGCTCGTTGTTGGTGCTCGGAATCGGGTTCGCCGTGTTCCTGGTGCTGAGCCTCGGCTCGGGCTACCCGCTCATCATGGGTGCAATCCAACAGGCCCGCGGTGAGACACCGACCGTGCAGAGCATGTTCAACTTCGAGGCGTTCGGTCCGTACTTCATCACCGTCCTGGCTCTGAGTGTTGCTGTGGGTATCGGCTTCCTGCTCTGCGTCATCCCCGGCATCATCGTGGCGTTCCTCTTCTACTTCGCGCCGTTCTTTGCGGCCGACAAGAAGCTAGGGGTCGGAGAGACGTTCAAGAAGAGCTACGAACTCGTCACGTCGAACGTTGGCCCGGTACTGCTCTTCATCATCGTCGTGGCGCTGGTGAACTCGGTGCCTTCGTCGGTGTGTTTCGTGCTCGTCCTCGCCAGCGCGCCCGTCTCTCTCCTGATGACGGTGCACGGATACAAGAAGGCCATCGGCGAGTCCGTCGCTCCCTGACGTTCTCCTCAACAACTGAATGCGTTGAACTCGGCCCCGCTCGGCGGGGCCGAGTCGCGTCCGGGACCAGCCGCTCAGACCTCGCGACGACCCTCGAGGGCGCGGCTGAGCGTGATCTCATCGGCGTACTCGAGGTCGCCGCCCACCGGCAGGCCGCTCGCAATACGCGTCACCGTGAGCCCAATCGGCTTCATCAAGCGCGCGAGGTACATCGCCGTGGCCTCGCCCTCGGTGTTGGGGTTCGTCGCCACGATCACCTCGGTGATCTCTTCACGCGGAATGCGCTCGAGGAGCTCCTTGATTCGCAACTGATCGGGACCGATGCCATCGATCGGAGACATCGCGCCTCCGAGCACGTGATACGTGCCCTTGTACTCGCGAGTGCGCTCCACCGCGGCGATGTCGCGCGGCTCTTCCACCACGCAGACCACGTGACGGTCGCGGCGATCATCAAGACAGATCGTGCAGAGCTCGCCCTCGGCGAAGTTGAAACATCGGGCGCACCACGACACCCGGGCTTTGGCCTCGACGATCGCGTCGGCGAGACGACGGACGTCTTCTCCCGGAATCTTGAGCAGATGGAACGCGATGCGTTGCGCGGACTTGGGTCCAATCCCCGGGAGTCGGCCGAGTTCGTCGATCAGTGTGCGAACGGCCTCGGTGCTCACCCGAGCATGCCACCCAACGCACCGAGGTCAAGGCCCCCGGTGACGCCACCCATCTTCTCGCCCTGCAACGCGCGCGCAGTGTCGAGCCCTTGATTGACCGCCGCGAGCACGAGATCTTGCAACATCTCGATGTCTTCGGGATCCACGACTTCGGGCGAGATCTTCACGTCGGTGACCACCAATCCGCCGGTGACCGCGACCGTGACCGCACCACCGCCCGACGTTCCTTCGACGACGGTTGCCTCGAGCTCTTGCTGCGCGGCGGCCATGTCGGCCTGCATCTTCTGCACCTGGCGCATCATCTGGTTCATCTGGTTCTTGTTGACCACCAAGGCTCCTATTCGCGAGGGCGTTCGTCGACGACCGTCGCGCCGAACTGCGATTCCAACTTCGAGACTGCTGACGGCTTCACGTCGATGTCGGTTGCATCCACGAGTTCGCTCGTGTCGATCGACTCGATTTCGTCGAGCGCGACGGTGTCCTCGGGCGGCTCGGGAGGAAGCGGAATGTCCGACCGAGGGCTCGACGCGCGCGCGGCGAGTCCGTCGCCGGGTTCCAGCAGGAACTTGAACGACACGCCGAGTCTCTCGGCGAGCGCGGCACGGATGTCGCCCGCCGCCTTCTTGAAACGAGGCTTGGCCGCATCGATGATCTCGGGCGGGACGGCAAACGTGAGGACGTCACCGTGTAGCGCAACGGGCTGCGCCTCTTGCACGGAACTGCGCGTCGCGGGCGACAACGTGCCCAGGATCGCCGCCCAGGCAACGACGACGTCGTCGAGGCTGACCGACGTCGGACCGACGGGCGCATCCGAAGGCGCCGCCGCAGGCGGGGTGGACGGCACCGACCCGGCATCGGGGGCTTCCGATGCACTCGCCGCGGCCCGAGAGCGCCGCAAGGCACCGAGTGCCATCTTGGCTCCGGTTTCGGGTCGTCGTTCGGTGGCGGGGGCACGCGGTGGTGGCGCTGCGGCCTCTTCCGGCGCGGGCGCGGGCGCGCGCTCCGTCGGACCGGCGGGTGCTGCACTCCGAGCCGGACGCTCTATGGGTGGACGACGAACGGGTGCCTCGGCTGCCGGCGAGGCCGACGCCACACCGCCCGCTTCCAACCGCTCGACGCGCGCCGCGAGCGCGTCGATGGACGTGCCGCCACCGTGGGCCAGCCGAACCACCGCAACTTCGAGCACCAACCGCGGGTCGGCCGCGTCGGTCCCGCGCATGTCGACGAGCGCCTGACCCAACGTTTCGATCACGTTGATGAGACCCGCTGTACCGAGTGTCTGCGCGAACTCCAGGAGCCCCGCTCGTTCGTCGTCCGACCGATCGACCGACACGACCGCCGGCGCGGCGTCGAGCAAGAACGCGTCGCGTGCGGCGCGCAACAGGTCTTCACCGATGCGACGCGCGTCGTGGCCCGCATTGAACAGCGCGGCCAACCCCACGACCGCGCCCGCCGCGTCGTGATACCCGAGCGCGTTGAGCACCGCGAGCCGAAGGTCGAACGGGGTACCCCCGAAGATGCCGTCGACCACTTCGAGGGTCAGCGGACCATTCGCGACCGCCAGCGCTTGGTCGAGCAACGACAACGCATCGCGCGCCGAGCCCGCGCCGCGCCGGGCGATGACATCGAGGGCCGCGGGATCGAACTCGGCCGACTCACGCGTGAGGACATCCGCCAAGTGCGCCGTGAGTTGATCCGTGGCGAGCAACGTGAACTCGAAGTGCTGCGTGCGTGACCGAATGGTCGGCAGCACTTTCTCGGGGTTCGTCGTGGCCAGTACGAAGACCACGTGATCGGGTGGCTCTTCGAGTGTCTTCAGCAGGGCGTTCGATGCGCGGTCGGTGAGTTCGTGGACCTCGTCGACGATGTAGACCTTGCGGCCTCCACCGGCAGCACTGAATGCGACACGCTCGATAAGCTCGCGCACTTCCTCGACCCGGTTGTTCGACGCGGCGTCGATCTCGATCACGTCGAGGGCGTTGCCCGCCACCACCGAGAGACAGGATTCGCACGCGCCGCAGGGCTCGCCGTCGTCGGTGCGCGCGGTGCAGTTCAGCGCCTTCGCCAGGATGCGGGCGGTGCTGGTCTTTCCCGTGCCGCGCGGCCCCGAGAACAGGTAGGCGTGGCCGACACGCCCCTCTTTCACCGCATTGCGCAGCGCGGTGATCACGTGCTCCTGTCCGACCAACTCGGCAAAGCGCTGGGGCCGGTGCGTGCGATACAGCGATTGGGCAGCCATGAGCGTCCGAACGTGGTCTCGGAGAAACGAAACGTGGCCCGCCGCGCGCTGGCGACCAGGCGACCCGGCGGCACACGGGAGTGCCCACTGAGAGCTGCTTCCTTCCGGACCTGACTCGGTTCGCAGGATCCCGTTGCGCCGGACCCGACCGGGCGCAGCGGCGGACCACACCCCGAAGCTACCAGTGGTCGTACGGATCCCGTCTCGCGCCTGGATCAGCGGGAGTCGGCCTGCGGGCTACATTGGCGCACCCGCGAACGACGATCACCGAACCGTGGTTCGTGGGTGCACGTCTGGAGGGGTGCGAGAGCGGCCGAATCGGCACGCTTGGAAAGCGTGTGAGGGGCAACCCTCCGTGGGTTCGAATCCCACTCCCTCCGCAGCTAGCGCGCGAGCGCCAGCACGCCGCGCGGCGTGACCTGGATCTTGCGACCCGCGGCCGACAGGTCGACCACGTACGTCGCGCCCGCGAGGTCGCCGAGGCGGCGGTGCCCCTTGGTGAAGGTCATCGAGATCCCAGCCGGTATGCACAGCGCCAGGCTGTCGATCGGAAGCAGGAGCCAGCGCACGAACGCCGACCCGAGCCCCGGTGCACGGCCCCGGCTTCCGACCACTCGAATGCCGAACAGCGCCTTTCCCAACGTGGCCCCGGTGAACGCCTGGACGAAGACGAGGTACACGGCGCTGATCGCGAGCCAGATCAAGATCATCGGGAGATACACCGACCAGATCTCGCTGATGAGTTGCCCGAGTGCCTGAAAATCAGTGGCTCGAGCCGCCCGCTCCACCTTGTCGGTCCAACCCTTGGGGACTTCGGGAATCTGATTCCCCATCAGGCTCCAGGCGAACACCATCGCACCGGCGATGAGTACGTGGTCGATCAGGAACGCCAAGAAGCGGCGCATCGAGACCTTCGTGGGGTCACCCGCGACCGATCGTAAGGGCGCGTGCACTTCTTCATCGACGTGAATGCCCTCGTGCGGCAACGCCGTGAAGCAGTGGTCACACTGCATGACTCGGTCTTCGACCTTGGCTCCGCACCGATAGCACTTCCGCATGTCGATGGGTGTCGGCCACGAATTCGCTTCGTGTCCTCGTACGCTCGCGTCGATGTCCGACTTCGACACCTGGATGGGCCACGCCTTGTCCGAGGCCGCCAAAGCCCCGTATCACGACGACGTGCCCGTCGGCGCGGTGGTCGTGGGCCCCGATGGGACGGTGCTGGCCGCTCGCCACAACGAGCGAGAACTCACCGGTGACCCGACGGCCCACGCCGAGGTGCTCGCCCTGCGCGACGCGGCCGCCGCGCTCGGCACCTGGCGCCTCGACGGCTGCACGCTCGTCGTGACCCTCGAGCCGTGCCCGATGTGTGCGGGCGCCGCCCTCGCCGCTCGGATCGCACACGTGGTGTTCGGGGCTGCAGACGCGAAAGCCGGCGCGTGCGGATCGCTGTACAACCTGGCGACCGACCCTCGCCTGCACCACGAGATGCGAGTGTCATCTGGGACCCGAGCCAACGAAGCCGCGTTCGCCCTCCGACACTTCTTCGCCCGAAGAAGGTGAGGCGACACCGGCGCTCGCACTAGATTGCGATCCGCCTCGGGACCGGGAGACCAGTTCCGAGCCGGCGCTCGCCGATGAGGTCCCAAACGGGTCACATCGGAACGACTCCGGCACATGGCACGGAGGGGTGCGAGAGCGGCCGAATCGGGTAGTCTCGAAAACTACTGTGGGGCAACCCACCGTGGGTTCAAATCCCACCCCCTCCGCAGCAACGGCCCGCTCACTTCGTGCGCGGGCCGTGTCGCGTCTCGGCTCGTCTCCCGGTGAGCGCGGGGCGAACGCTCAGCGCGTCCCCGTGAGCCCGAGGTTCTCGAAAATCTGGCGGGTCGCGAGCGAGCGATTCAGCGTGTAGAAGTGCAGGCCCGGCGCGCCCAGGTCGAGCAGGGTGCGACACAGCTCCGTGGCCGATGCGATGCCGAGTTCACGCACCGCCTCCGGCCCGCCCGCAGCTTCGGCCGCCTCGAGCTCACGCCGGAATTCGTCGGGGAACGCCGCGCCCGACATCGCAGCCATGCGCTCGATCGCCTTGAGGTTCAGCACCGGCATGATGCCGGGGAGCACGGGGGCGTCGACGCCGCGCGCGTGCATCTCGTTGACGAAGCGTTCGTAATCCTCGGCCCGGAAGAAGAACTGGGTCACGCCGAAGTCCGCGAGTCGCAGCTTGTTGGCCTGACAGTCGAGGTCGTCGCTGGAATTCGTGGACGCGGGGTGTCCTTCGGGATGGGCCGCGACACCGACCGCGAAGTCGCCGACCTCGCGCACCAGCTCCACCAGGTCGGTCGCGTGGTCGAGTTCGCCCGGCGGGAGATCGAGGTCGGTCGGCGGGTCGCCGCGCAGTGCGAGCACGTTCTGGACACCGGCCTCGCGGTAGCGAGTGAGGATCTCGACCAACTCGGCGCGCGTGTGGGCGGCACACGTGAGGTGCGCCATCGGCACCATCGACGTGTTGCGCAGGATCGAGACGACCACCTCGTGCGTTCGCTCGCGCGTCGATCCACCGGCGCCGTAGGTGACCGAGACGAACGACGGTCGCAGCGGCTCGAGCTCGAGCAACGCCTGATCGAGTTGCGCCTGCGCCTCTTCGGTCTTCGGTGGGAAGAACTCGAACGAGAACGTCCGGCCGTGCGCCGCGATGTCGGTGATCTTCACGATGGGGCAGGGTAGCGAGCGGACTCGGTCGGTGTCCGTTCCGTCCCGATCGTCAACTGCTCGTGGTGTTGAAGTCCCAGTTCCCGCTCACGACGGTGAGCACGATGAGCGCGATGGCCACGACGAGTCCGACGACACCGCAGATGAGCCCCGCCGTCGCCATGCCGCTGCCCGTCTTGTAGCCGCCGGACTCCGCGATCCGCTTGCGGGCGAGGACGCCGAACACGATGCCGCACACGCCCGCCGGGAAACCCAACAGAACGCAGCACAGGCCGGGGACGATCGACACGATTCCGGTGACCAGCGCCGTGATCGCGAACCCATCGGTGCCCGAGGACGGCGTCCCGGCAACGTACGGCGGCGGCGCGGCATACCCCGGCGGCGGTGTGCCGTACGAGGGCGGGGGCACCGGCGCGCCTGGAGGGGGCGTTGCTGGCGGCATCGGGGGTGGCGGCGGTGCGCCACCAGGCGGCGTTGCCGGCGTGTCGCCGCCCGAGGGCGGCGGGGGAGGCGGCGGCGTCGGGCCGCGGTCGGGCGGCGGGGGCGCACCCCAACTCCCGGGACCTGGCGGAGTGTCGTCGTCGGCCATTACCGCTCCTCTCGAGTAGAGGCGAACACTAGGGCGCGGTGAACACCGCGCCGGTCATTCCCCACTCCGGGTACCCCGAGGCCAGCACCGCCTGCGAGACTCGACCCGATTCGGGTCAAGGAGACTGCGATGCCGCCGGCCGGAGAGAAGTTGCACTGGGGTCACCTGTACTCCGAGGTGGTGACCTCGGGCCTGTGTACCGGTTGCGCGGGCTGTGTCATCGCCTGCCCGCACGACGTCCTCGGATACCGAGACACCGAGGGGGTCTACAAGCCGTTCCAGCTCGAAGACTTCAACGGTCCCGGCGAGTGCTCCCACGGCGAGAAGGGTTGCACGAGCTGCACCCGAGCGTGCCCGCGCTTTCGTGCGTGGGAACCCGAGATCGACGAGTTCCTCTTCGGACGCACGCGGGCTCCCGAAGAGGTCGCGGGCATCAGTAAGGACGTCGTCTTGGCCCGCGCCGTCGATCCCGAACTCCACGAAGCCGGCCAGGACGGCGGCCTCGTATCGGCACTCCTCGTCTACGCCCTCGAGCACGACATCATCGACGCCGCGCTCGTCAGTTATCTCGAGGGTGACGGCACCACTTGGAAGGCCGTGCCCGGCATCGCCCGAACTCGAGCCGATGTCATCGCGTCGGCCGGCAGCCGTTACACCTACTCGGCCAACACGCTCGCCTACTCCGACTTGGAGAAGGCCGACGACCGCGTCGCCCTCGTGGGAATGAGCTGTCAGTCCTCGGTTCCGCCGGTCATGAAGCAGCGGCGGGCCGGCAAAGCGGCGCGTCGACTCGCGCTCACCATCGGCTTGTTGTGCTCCAAGACCTTCGACGATGCGATCTTCGAAGAGCTCCTCGAAGCGAAGTACGGCCTGCCCCGGGCCGTCATCAAGAAGATGAACATCAAGGGCAAGCTCCAGATCTGGACGCATGACGACCGCTATGTCGAGGTCCCCTTGAAGGAGTGCCACGCGTTCACTCGCGAAGGCTGCAAGATGTGTCCCGACTTCGCGGCCGAACACGCCGACATCAGTACTGGCGGCATCGGCGCGTTCAATGATTGGACGCTGACGGTGGTCCGGACCGATGCAGGCCGAGAACTCCTCGATCGCATGGTCGCGGATGGCTGGGTGGAGACGCGTCCCGGCGACGACGACCCGGGCGCCATCGAACTCATGCACAAGCTGGCCAAGAAGTCGCGGCTGCGTTGGCCTGAGGAGACGTTCCTCCCGACCCCCCGGCTCGTGGGGAGCTGATTCCGCCCGCGCTCCGCAGGCGGAGCCCATCGATCACCAGGTCAGCCTCACCTTGGTTGTCAAGGTGGGCCCGGTGCTGCACGATGGATGTTCGCATCGAGGAAACCAACGAGGAGCAAGACACATGCAAGGCCATCCGAATGTCCTCAAGGCCCTCGACGATCTCCTCGCCGCGGAGCTGGCCGCCATCAACACGTACTTCGTGCATGCGCGTCTGCAAGACAACTGGGGTTACAAGGAGATCGCGCAGCACATCTACGACGAGTCGATCGATGAAATGAAGCACGCGCAGGTGCTCATCGACCGCATCATCTACTTCGACGCGATTCCCAACCTCAACAAGATGGGTCGCGTCCGCTCGGGCGAAGACGTACCGAGCCAGTTCGCGATCGCGCTCGAGCTCGAGGTCGCGCAACGAGACCGCCTCACCGCTGCCATCGCCACGTGTCGAGAGGTCAACGACGAAGGCACCCGCGTCCTGCTCGACCCGATGGTCAAGGAGGGCGAATCCACGATCGACTGGCTGGAGACCCAGCTCGGGCTCATCGAGACGCTCGGTGAGCAGGCGTACCTCGCCCAACAACTGCGCGGGTGATCGTCGTCGCGCTCGCGGGCGACCTCATGGACCAGTCGAAGCTCCGGGGGGCGCTCCCCGACATCCGTTTCGTCCGCACCGGCTTGGCGTGTGCGGGCGCCGAAGTCGTGATCGTGGATCTCGATCGGTTCGGCCCCGAGATCGGTGCGGCGAGAGTGGCCGCGCCCACGGCCCGGATCGTGGCGTACGGGCCGCACGCCGACCGAGAAGGCGCTGCCGCCGCCGTGGAAGCCGGAGCCGATCGGGTCGTCGCCCGATCGCTGCTGTTTCGCGATCCGGCCGCCGTGGTGACCGACGCGTAACCCCCGGGCGCATCCCCGAGTCGAAGTCGATGTGAGCACTGTGATCGATCGCGTCGTCGCGGCCGCCACCCCAGAACGTGGGGTCACCTTCGTCACCGCCCAGGGAGCCGACATCGAGCTCGCCGAGCGCGTGACCTGGGCCGAGCTCCACGCCGACGCCCGACGCGTCGCCGTGGCGTTGGCCGAACGCGGCGTCGGGCCCGAGAGCCACGTCGCGATCCTCTCGCCCACCAGCCGCAACCTGGTGACCACCGTTCAGGCGATCTGGCTCACCGGCGCCACCGTGGTCATCCTGCCGCTCCCGATGCGACTCGCCTCGATCGACGCGTTCGTGGAGTCGACCGTCACCCGTATCCAGCGAGCCGACACCGCCCTGATCGTGGCCGATCGCGACCTGGCCGCGTTCCTTCCAGAGGCCCCGGGAGCGCCCGTCGTGGGCTTCGAAGATCTCGTGCCCACCACCGACCCGTCATGGACACCGCCCGAGATCTCGGCCGACGCGCTCGCCATCCTGCAGTTCACGAGTGGGTCCACGTCGGAGCCCAAGGGCGTGATGCTTCCGCACCACGTGGTGGGGGCCAACCTCGACGCAATCGTCGAGGCCACCGGCCTGCGCATCGACGACGACGTCCTCGTGTCGTGGCTGCCGCTGTATCACGACATGGGGCTCATCGGATTCCTCACCCTCCCCATGCTGACCGGCGTCGAGCTCGTCCTCGGCGCGCCGCAAGACTTCATGGCGAAGCCAGCGCGGTGGATGCAGTGGATTCACGACTACCGCGGCACCGTCACCGCGGGCCCCAACTTCGCGTACGCACTCGCGGCCCGCGGTCTTCGCCGCGGACCGCAGCTCAACCTCTCTCGTCTACGTGTCGCCCTCAACGGCGCCGAGCCGGTGGATCGCGGCACCGTCGAAGAGTTCGTCGCGGCCGGCGAACGTCACGGACTCGATCCGGCGGCGATCTTCCCGGCCTTCGGAATGGCCGAACTCACGATCGCCGGAACGTTCCCCGAAGTGGGCAGTGGCGCTCGCTTCGACGTGGTCGATCGGGACGCCCTCGAACACGATCGAGTGGCCCGACCCACCAGCGATGAGAACGGCAAGTCGTTCGCGATCTTGGGCCGTCCCGTTCCCGGTCTCGAAATCCGCATCGTCGATCCGCACACGGGTCGGGAACTCGATGAGCGCCGCGTCGGCGAGCTCCAGATCCGCGGCACTTCGGTCACCACGGGCTACTACGCGAACCCCAACGCGACCGCGGCACTGTTCTCCGACAAGTGGCTCTGCACAGGAGACCTGGGATACACCGTGAACAACGGTGAACTCGTCCTCTGTGGTCGCATCAAGGATGTGATCATCGTGGGCGGACGCAACGTGTTCCCCGAAGACGTCGAGCACGCGGCGGCCGCAGTCGCCGGCGTGCGGCGCGGCAATGTCGTCGCGTTCTCCACGAGCGGTCGCCGCGGAAAAGAATCGCTGGTGGTCGTGGCCGAGACGCGTGAACACGACGTGCGAACGCTGCACGACGCGGTGGTCGACCACGTGTGCGACGCCGTCGGTATTCCCCCCCACGACGTCGTGTTCGTGGAGGCGGGCACGCTCCCGAAGACGTCTTCAGGAAAGCTTCAGCGTTCACTCTGTCGAACGCAGTATCTCGAAGAGGCATTCGCGCGCGTCGGAACGCCCTGACGCCGCCTCAGACGAGCGGCCACGGAGTCGTGTGCCATCCCGGCTCCTGCACCGGAAATCGCGCGTTCTCGACGAGTACATCTAGGCGGCGCCGCAACGCCTCCAGTTCCGTCGAGGAGATCAGCTCGCGTAGCGGGAGCCCGATCGTCGGTTCGAACGCCGCCTGCATCGATCGCAGATCGTCTGCAACGTGCGGCGGCAATGGCGCTCCGCCGAACTGCCAGATCACCGTGCGCAGTTTTGGCTCGACGTGAAACGTCAAACCATGATCGATACCGATGATGCGATGGCGTTGACGGTCGAAGAGGCAGTGCCCGCCCTTGCGATCGGCATTGTTCACCAGCACGTCGAACGCGGCCATTGCTTTGAACGCGTCCTCGTGATCATCGGCGAGCGTGAAGAAGTGGTCGTCCGGATCGTGATCGATGAAGAGTTGGACCATGCCCACCCCGTACGGACCGTCGCGCAACTCGGTTGGCGGCACCAGATTCCATCCCAACGCGTCCGAGACGATCCCTGCCGCGACCTCACGGTTCGCCAACGTGTGGTCGGGAAAATCCCACAGGGGTCGTTCACCCGCACGCGGTTTGTAGACGACCGTCGCTTCGATGCCATCGAGGCGCGCGAGCGCCAAGAACGTCGCGTTCGAAGACCATGGCATGTGGCCCAGGATCTCGAGTTCGCCTTGTTGCACGATGCAACGCGCCGTCTGGTCGTCGAGCTCCGGGACCGGAACCGACACGGTTGAACCGTCCGCCTCGCCGTCGTCATCCTCGCCGGCGTACACATCGGCGGACTCGTCGACGTCAACGTTGTCAGGGCTCGTGGAGAACTCCCGCCCGCCGAGATCGTCCACGTCAGTTCAACCGCGGACAGATGTGTCGTTCTGGCCCCATCGGCTGGCCGCACAGCGGGCAATCGGGGCGCCCTCGCGTCACGGCGTCGGCGCCGGCCCGGGCCATCACCTTCACTTGCTGCCGAGTCGCGTACACGCGCGCGACGAACCCATCCGGTTCCTCGTCGAGCGCGTCCTCGTCGTCACCATCGGATTCGGAGTACTCGCGCAGTTCGATGATCACGCGTTGGCGCGTGGGGTCGTACCCGAGTCCGATGACCTGGGCTCGGAACAACGGCACCGTTGGCTCGCGGACCTCCGCATCGGTCGGACTCGGAACCGCGACCTCGCCCCGGAGCGGATCGTCGGCGTCGAGACGATCGAGAAACGCGAGCGCCTCGCGCGCCAAGATCGCGACCTGCTCCTTCTCCACGAGCACCGTCAACTGGGCACCACCGGAGCGGGCTTGGATGAAGAACTCCCGCGCACCGGGCTCGCCCACGGCACCCGCGGCGAGACCGTCGGGGTTCTCGAACTCGATCGGGTCAGGCATCGTCGCCTCCGTCAGTCGGCACGAACTCCATGAGCGATCCGGTGTCGTTCACCTTGACAATCGTCGCCATCGGACCCACGAGCTCCACCACGCTCACCGACGCGGGCGCGACCGCCATCCGCTCGTAGTGATCCATGTGCACACCCGCATAGTGCGCCAACGCCGCGAGGATCGGGTCGCGGTGCGACACCACCACGACATTCTCTCCGGGGTGCCGCCGCGCGATCGCTTCCAATGCACTCACCGCGCGCGCCTGCATTCCGGCCAATGACTCACCGCCCGGGAGCACTGCCCGCGAGGGGGTTTTCTGCAACGACTTCCACTCGTCGAGCTTCGCCAGATCCGCGAACGTCATCCCCGTCCAGTCGCCGGCGTCGACCTCGATGACACCTTCGTCGGTGATCACGTCGAGCCCGGTGGTCGCGCCGATCGCCGCCGCGGTCTGCGCGGCCCGTTCGACCGGACTCGCGTAGATCGCGCGGATCGGGAGACGCGCGAGGCGCTCGGCCACGGCCGCCGCCTGGGCGCGCCCCTCCTCGGAGAGGTCCATCCCCGGCATGCGTCCGTACAGCAGGCGTCCGGTCTGTCCCGTCACTGCGTGCCGTACCAGCAGCAACCGGGTGGGCACAGGGTGCGCTGGCGTCGACTCGGACGACACCTCTGCCTCGGTCTGGGATGCGGCCGCCGGCGCAGCAGTGGTCGACATGCGGGCGATGGTACCGGCGTCTTGCCGAGCCTCACGGGCGGAGGACCGTGCCCACACGGCGGTACATTCCGCGTCATGAACGACGACCGTCCGATTGGGCTCTCCACCCAAGGCCCGCCCGAAACCGTGCTCGCGCCCGAACCTCCGGACGCGCTCGACGCGCTCGCCGCCGCGCTCGCCGCTCCCGAGGCTGACCGTCGCGACGCTGTCGCGGCGGTGGTCGCGCGCTGGCCCCGCTTTCTGGACGCGTGGGCACAACTGGGCGCACTCGGTCGCGACGACGTCGAGCGCTACGCGTACTTCCGCGTGGGCTATCACCGTGGACTCGATCGACTTCGTCAGTCGGGCTGGCGCGGCGCGGGATATGTGCGCTGGCGCGAGGAGACGAACCGTGGATTCCTGCGCGCGCTCGCCGGTCTCCAACGCCAGGCCGAAGCGATCGGTGAGACCGACGAAGCCGAACGTTGTGCCGAGTTCCTCCGCCAACTCGACCCCGACTGGACCGCGGTCGAACTCGACTGATCGATCAGGCCCTCGGAGACACGTTGGGTCTCCGAGTGAACGTCAGTTCTCGCCCGGCGCCATGTGTCGTTCCAGCACCATGTACGGGTCGCGGCCGCTGGCGAGCCCACGGCGCGCCGACGTATCGAGTTCGCCTGCCTCAGCGAGCTCCTGTTGGGCCTTGTCGACCGCACCGCGGTAGCGCGCGTATGGATCGTCGGGCGCCCTCGTGGTTCCCTTCGCGGTCACGACACCTTCGCCCATCGCTTGATCACTCGCTCGGCCGTCGTCCCCGCCGAACGTGTGAATGCTCATCACGCGCGATGCGGATGCGTGCATGTCGGCCGCTCGTTCTTCGCCGATCTCGTCCCACTCCTTGCGAAGCTGATAGTCGGGATGATTGGGATCGTTGGGGTCGGCGAACGCGGCACGGGGATCCCCCCCACCGAATCGCGGATCACCGGGCTGCGGGGCGTCGAAACGCTGACCATGCTCGTGGTGAAGCTGCTCGGTTTCGCGGACTTCGGCGGCGCGTTGGTCGACCATCGCGGCGATCGCCGGATCGACCGTCGCCCGTCGGGCTTCGGCGGCCTCGGCGAACCGGGCCCGCGCGTCTTCGACCACGGCCTGGTCGGGAGTGCGGGCACGGGCGTTGACGTCGCGCCCGTCGATGTCGGGCGGTACGGCTTGGTCGAGCGGGCGGCCGTCGAGGGTCCGGGCTCCGGCATCCCGGCCGGCGTCCACGCGCTCCATGCCGACCGACTGCGTCGTGGTCCGGAAGTGCTCGTCGAGGAGCGGCACGTCGGTCGGGCGAGGGTCGGTGGCGTCGGCGGCGCGGAAGTTCGCACGAGGATCGACCACGAATCGGGGGTCGTACGCGGTCGCCGCCGCGGTGTCGCGACCGTCAGGCGTCGTTCGGGTGTCGAACTCGGGCGCCCTGAAATCGTCGGTTCGCTCGGCCCGCCGACGAGCAGCCGCCGCCGGGTCGAGGTCGGGCGTGTCGGCATCGGCCAGACCGGCGATGCGGCGGA
>Ga0182741_1003257_pt1 | contig 17505 bp, 9 predicted proteins | sample eDN5th37CBELigOP_FD_128874 | JGI IMG/M metagenome (GOLD analysis project Ga0182741, IMG submission 128874) | Enriched Organic Plus compost microbial communities from Emeryville, California, USA - eDNA 5th pass 37_C BE-Lig OP (version 2) (version 2) ...
GCGAACCACATGAACGATGGCACCGTGAAGATCTGATACATCAGCGGCGCGACGCCGGCAGTGCCGTGGCGAAACGCACGCACGGCCTGGGGAACGACGATGGCGACGACACCTGCCGACGCGACGAGCGCGAGCGCTTCCTGGGCGACGTTCACGCCGCGCCCGCTCGGAGCCGTCGATCGAACGATGCGATCACGTCGGCAACGCTACCAACCCCTCCCAGGCGTACTGGAGGCTGCTCGCGAGCTCGTTCTCACGGAGCGCGCACGCGTGCGACGCCGTGGACTCGATCAGTCGCCGATGGCGCGGCCGAATGCGGGCGTGATGCGTGCGCCCTCAGAGGCCGGGGTCGGAGTCGCTCCAAGCTCCGCCAGCTGGGCCGCCACCTGCGCGCGCACCTCGGGCCGGTCGGCTGGGATCTGATGCATCAGATGTTGGAGGAAAGGGACGTGTTCGGCTGCACTGAACGGAGATGTCGGGGCCGCCGCGGCTTTTCCGTGATGATCGATCTCGGCGGCGACGGCGCCGAGCCATCCTTCGATCCCGAGGTCGCGCGTTGCCAGCGCCACGTGCTCGAGCGCGCCAGCGAATGCCGTCCGGTCGTCGGCGGACCAGCCGATCGCCCTCGCTCGCGCCTCGAGTACCAGCGTTCGAGCCGCTCTGGCCGTGACCTCGGTCGGGCGACTGCTGTACTGCTCGAGTGCGGTGGTCACGTCGGTCGCGATGTCGGCGGGTGAGTACCCAAGGGCATCCCACTGGGTCGTCCGGACGTCGAGGGCATCGCGCTGGCGCCCGGCCGCGTCGAATCGCTCGATCGCGCTCTTGACGGACCGGTCCGCGGTGCGTCGGCTTTGGGAGGAGAGGGAACGCAGCCACCCTTTCCGGACGACGATGCTGGCCGTCGCGATCGCACCCGCCGCAATCGTCGTCCAGCCTGCGGTCGCGAGCGCACCTTTGTCGGGCTGAGAATGTTCATCGCCACCACGCCAACGATCGCGACGTTCGAGACGATGGCTCCGAGCGTGCCGGTGCGGCGAGAGAACGCGTCGAACACGCGCTGGGATCGAGCTGCCTCATCGCACGCCTCGAGAGCATCGGTTCGAGCTGCGCTCAAGGGCACGACGGTTTCGGTGTAGCGACGGATCAGGCCACGTTCGGTGGGAGTGAGCTGCGCAAGACGTGGGGCCAGGTACGCGCCGAATGCATCTGCGATGGGTGACGAGCGGGCCTCGAGTTCTGTGTACACCTCGACGAGATACCTGACCGAACTTCGGTCCGGTGATGCGGAGTACATCTCCGCGGCGAGACGAAACGCGGTCGAGTGATCTCCGGCGTCGAGTCTGCGGTCGATGGCGGTCTGAACGCCTGTTGCGCTTCGGAGATCGCGAGCGCTCGACCGAAGGGGACTCGAGTCGCGGGCAGGCCCGGAGCCTGGGCGCGGGTGCGAGCGTCGTTGACCCTGATGAGGGCCTCGAGCCAGCTCGTCAACCCGGCTTGGCCCCACCCCGCGGCGCGCCAGGACGGGGTCGACGGGGACGAGGCCGCCCGAAGCCGCGCGCGTGCCTCGGTCAATTCCGGCTCGGGGTCAGTGGCCGCGATGTGGTGATTGGCCATGAGGCTCAGCGTCCGAGGTCAGGAGGACGAGTCGTGTTGGTTGGCTGCGGTGGCGTGCGATGCGTGGGGCTGGGCGCCGGTTCTTGAGCGGGGTGCGACGGCGTACGTGAGGTGCCGGTTTCGGTGGGGGTCTTCCCCATGGTGGCGAGTTCGGCTTCGACTGCCTGACGAACGTCGGGCCGATCTTCGGGGATGCTCAGAAGCAGCCCTTGGAGGAACGCGGCGTGATCCCGGGCGTGGGGCGGCGCGCCGACCTGCGAACCGCCAGGTTCGTTCTCGACCACGGGATCGAGCAACGGGCGCAAGCGTGTCTGAACCCAGCGGTCGAGTGCAGGTGTCTGCAGATCGTTTGCCGCCGAGGTGAGCGCCTCCGCCACGTCGGTTCGCTCCGCCAGTTGCCACGCCTCGGCGCGGGTCGCAGTGGCGTCGATCAAGTGACGCGCCGCGTCGGCGTTGTCGGGAGACGACTTGCCGGCGAGCGCTCGCAGATCTTCGAGCGCCGACCTCATGACCTGTTCGGGCTCGGTTGGGAGGCGATCCCACGAGTCGACGCGGATGTGGACTGCCTGCCGCAGCTCGCCGCGGTGTTGTAGGCGATGCACGGCCCAGTCGTACGTCTGAGCGGCGAGTGCGCGCAGCTGCGTTGCTCGCTGCCGATAGCTCCGATCGCGTAGTGCCACCGCGAGCGACGTGAATCCGAATGCCGCACCGGCGCAGAAGGCCGTCGGGGCCGCGGCCGCGAGCAATGCGCCGCCGTTCCCGGGAATGGATTGGAACGGGATGATCGAGATCGCGATGAGGGCGAATGCTGACGCGCGGAGTTGGCGGCCCAGTGCCATCAGCCTGGGGACATGGCTTGCACGATCGTGTTCGGCCCGCGTGGCTGCGTCGGCCGTAGCCCGCGCGTGGATCTGGATCTGGGCGGACGTTGGTGCGGCGGTACCGGCGTGAGGTACCTGCACCCGTTCGTCGCGAGGGAGGCTCCACGTCAGCTGGCTGAGCGCGGATCGCAAGGCCGCGCTTTCCGCCTCGCCGCCGCCGCGGTGCAGGACGGCCGCGACACTCTGCGCGGCACGGATGCCGTACCGGTACGGTTGACCCCGCGTCGCGGCCTCATAGGCCACGTCGCACGCCGCTTGGTACTGGTTGGAGTCGGCGAGCCTGGTCGCGATCTGGGCATAGGTACGCGCCGCACGGCGTGCACGTGGCCGGGCGTCCGTGAGTCCGAGCCACCGGAGGGTGCCAGGCACCACACCTAGGTGGCGCATGGTCGCGTTCCACGTCGCAGACGGCTCGGTCGGCCTTGCGAGCTCGCGGGCTCGCTCGAGCGCGGGATCGATGACGACTGAGGGCGGGGCCATCGCCTCAGTGTCCAAGACGCCCTGTGAACGGGTCAAAACGAAGCAGTGCCGACGAACGGGGTTGTCGGGAGCGGGCGCTTCCGCCACAATGGTGGGGATGTCTCGCCGCCCAGCCCTCGTACTCGTACTCATGTAGCGCACGCCCGCCTCGTCGCGCCGTGCGCTTTCGCCCCTCGCCTCGCGAGGGGTTTTTTGTGCCCGGGCGTCGGCGAGGACCCCGAGCACGGTCCTCGATCCCACGATCGTCAACCCGTACCGAGAAAGATCGTCAGATGAAGCTCACCGGAGCCCAAGCACTCATCAAGAGCCTCGAGATGGAAGGCACCGACGTCATGTTCGGCCTTCCGGGCGGGGCGATCCTTCCCGTGTACGACCCGCTCATCGAGAGCTCGATTCGCCACATCCTGGTGCGTCACGAGCAGGGCGCCGGTCACATGGCCGAGGGTTATGCCCAGGCCACTGGTCGGCCGGGTGTCGCGATGGTCACCAGTGGGCCCGCGGCCACCAACATCGTGACGCCACTGGCCAATGCGTATCTCGATTCGATCCCGCTCGTGGTGATCACTGGCCAGGTCGCCTACTCGTCGATCGGTACCGACGCGTTCCAGGAGGCCGACACCGTCGGCATCACCATGCCGATCACCAAGCACAACTGGTTGGTGACCGACGCCAACGACATCCCCGAGATCATCCGTGAGGCCTTCCACGTGGCCACCACGGGTCGGCCCGGTCCGGTGCTCGTCGACGTGCCCAAAGACATCAGCAATCAGCAGATGGATTGGTACTGGCCCGACAGCGTCGACCTGCCGGGGTACAAGCCCAACACCAAGGGGCACTCCAAGCAGATCAAAGAAGCGGCGCGACTCATCAACGCCGCCGAGCGTCCGGTGCTGTACGTGGGCGGTGGTGTGCTCAAGGCACGCGGCGCGTCGGCGTTACGTGAACTCGCCGAACTCACTGGCATCCCTGTCGTCACCACATTGATGGCCCGCGGTGCGTTCCCCGACGACCACGAGCTCTGTCTGGGTATGCCGGGCATGCATGGCAACTACACGGCCATCACCGCGATGCAGCGCAGCGACCTGCTGATCGCCTTGGGATCGCGTTTCGATGACCGCGTCACCGGCAAGCTCGATGGTTTCGCGCCCGACGCCAAGGTGATCCACATCGACATCGACCCGGCCGAGCAGGGCAAGGTCCGGCGGCCCGACGTGCCGATCGTGGGCGACGCCCGACTCGTCACCGAAGCGCTCATCGGTGCAATCAAGCACCTGCGAGAGAAAGAATCCCCGGCCTCGATCGACGCGTGGATGCAACAGATCCGCGCGTGGCAAGAGGAGTTTCCACTCACCTACGAGCAGCCCGACGGCGGCACCCTCAAGCCGCAGTACGTCATCGAAGCGCTGCGCGACAACGCGCCCGAAGACGCGATCGTTGCGTCGGGTGTGGGTCAGCACCAGATGTGGGCCAGCCAGTACTGGAAGTTCAACCACCCCTATACGTGGGTGAACTCCGGCGGTCTCGGCACGATGGGCTTTGCCGTGCCCGCCGCGATCGGCGCCAAGGTCGGACGTCCGGATCGGATGGTCTGGGCCATCGATGGCGATGGTTGCTTCCAGATGACTGCGCAGGAGCTCGTCACCGCGAGCGCGGAGCGCATCCCGGTGAAGATCGCGATCCTCAACAACGCCTACCTGGGCATGGTGCGTCAGTGGCAGGAGATGTTCTACGAAGAGCGCTACAGCGAGGTCTATCTTTCGCCCGATCTGCCCGACTACGTGAAATGGGCCGAAGCAATGGGCTGTGTCGCCTTCCGCGTGGAGGATCCAGCCGACGTGGAGATGACGATTCAGAAGGCGAACGAAGTCGACGACCGCCCAGTGGTCATCGACTTCCGTACCGACTACCGCGAGAAGGTGTACCCGATGGTGCCCGCGGGTGCGACGAACGACGACGTGATCGTGGGCCCGGTGCCGGGCACGGAAGGACCGACCCAGTGAGCTACGACCCGATGCCCGCGCCGAACGTCGGTCGTCACCACATCTTTTCGGTGTTGGTGGAGAACCGCTTCGGTGTGCTCACCCGCGTTGCTGGCCTCTTCGCCCGGCGCGGTTTCAACATCTACAGCTTGGCGGTGAGCCCCACCGAAGATGATCGCTTCAGCCGCATGACGATCGTCGTCGATGCCGAGTCGGCCCCGCTCGAACAGATCAGCAAGCAACTCCACAAGCTCATTCCGGTCATCAAGATCGCGGAGATCGCTCCTGGTGATGGTGTGGAGCGCGAGTTGATGCTCGTCACCGTGAAGGCCACACCCGAGTTTCGGAGTCAGGTCACGGAGTTGGCGGCGATCTTCGACGCACGTGTGGTCGACGTTGGCTACGACGCGGTCACGATCGAGTTGGCAGGTACGCCCGACCAACTCGACGCGATGAGCGACCTCTTGGCTCCGTTCGGAATCCTCGAGCGTCAGCGCACGGGCCGGATCGCCATGGCGCGACTCACCCGCCAGGCTCCCAACACCAAGCTGCGAGCGGTCAAGGGTCGCGCCGTCTGATCCGGCCGACCTGACCGCGGGCGGCGTCAGCGTCCGAAGGGTGCAGCCATCGCGGAGAGCAGTGGCCAGCCGCTCGCGTCCTGGCTGAGTTCCCACATCATCACGCCGCCGTAGCTCCCGTTGAGGGCGTAGTTCGCTTTCGTGCGAATCGCAGCCGGGTCGTCGTAGGTGTAGAACGCGCGGGTTGATGCGTTGTACGCCCACGGAGCCACCGCCGCGTCGTCGCGGAAACGCTGCGCGGCGGGGAGGTGGGTGGCCACGAGGTCGCGGTATGGGATCTGCTCCGCACCCGACTTCGACTGGAACAAGCCGTTGTTCGTCGCCGGGACACCGGTGAACCGATATCCGTAGAACGGCACACCGAGCACGATCTTCGAGCGCGGAACGCCTTGTCGTTCGAGCCACGTCATCGACGGCGAGGCGCCCGCCGCTTCAGGATCGCCCGCCGCGGGATGCAGCGCCGCGTGGTGGCCGGTGGTCGCACTCCAACTGCCGCGCATGTCGTACGCCATGAGGTTGAAGAAATCGACGCTGCGATGCGCTCGGGCCACGTCGAAACGCGAGTCGCTCTGGAGATACCAACCGACCGGAATGGCTGACGTGAGGGTCCACGCCCGTTGCGTGGGCGAGGTTCGGGTGTTCATCTGGGTGCGGAACTCTTCGAGGAGTTCCGCCCACACCGTGCGTTCGTTCGCCGCGGGGTACTCCCAGTCGATGTCGATGCCGTCGAATCCGAGTGAGCTCGCGAGGTCCAAGCACGACTGTACGAACGCACGGCGGTTCGCCGCGCTCGCGGCCGAAGCGAAGCCCCCCGACCACGACGCGCCCCCGACCGCCAGTGACAGGCGCAAGTGGGGATGGCGAGTGCGGAGCGCGACCAGTTCCGAAGCGACCTGTGCATCATGCCCGGGCTGCTCCGACACGCAGCGGCCGTTTCGCACGTTGGCGAACGCGTAGACGATGTCGGTGAGCTTCTGTGCGGGAATCTGCGCGGGTGTGAGCCCACTCCAGGAGGACCAGTAGGCGTAGTAGGCCACCACGCGTCCTCCGCCTCCCGATGGGGCTGGTGGCACCGTCGGGGACGGCGCGGTGGTCGTGGGAACGGCGGTGGTGGTCGTGACCCGAGTCGTCGTCGTAGGAGGCCGCGTCGTGGTGGGCGCGGCGGTGGTGGTCGTGACTCGGGTGGTCGTGGGGGCGCTGGTGGTGCCCGGCACGGTGGTCGTCGAGGGAAGCGTGCCGGCGCGGTTCGCGACCGTGAAGCGAGTGTGTGCGACCGAGGTGGAGCCGTCCCAATGCAGGAACCGAACGCTCAGCTGGTGCGACCCATCGGCGACGAGGCGCGTGTTGTACGCGGTTGGTCCGGCGTAGGTCCATATGGCGCCGACCGTCACAGGGTTCCACCACTCCAGTGCCACGGGGAGTCGCTGCATCGATGGATCGTCGATGTAGAGCGCCGCGGCGGCGATCGGCGTGGAGTGCACCGCGTGGACGTAGACGTTGCCGCGCACTTCGGCGTCGGCCAACGACTGGAGACGCTCACTCGTGGGCAGCGTCCGGAACCACAGGCTTGCGGTGTTCGGCGCGGCGTCGGCGAGCCGCACCGACGCGAAGCCTGCGAGGAGTGCGACGACGAGCGCCGCGGCGATCACGCCCAGGCGACGGGAGCGGGGGAAGGTCAGCGAGGCACGCATGCATGCATTGAAGCCGTCTGAATCGGGCGAAAGGGAGAAAACTTCCCCACCCGGGTACTCGACTGGCTCCGGGGGCTCAACGCCCGAGGTCCCACCCGTCGTTGGCCCGCTGGCTCCACGTGGTCCACTGGTCGAGCGGGCGTTGGAGCTCTCGGTACGCATCGGCCACCACGAACGCCCAGTTCCTTGCGACGTGACGCGTGCGAAGTGCGTCCCACACCTGGTCGGCGCGTTCGACGAGGGCTTCGTTCTGGGCGGTGGTGCGGTTGGTTGCGGTGATCACGCTGGTGGCCAGCGAAAGCTCGATGTCGCTGTCGGCCCGCTCGAACGCGGCCAACGCATCGGCGAAGACTCGGATCGGCTGACGCGCTGGCGTGTCGCCTCCGTCGCCCCAGATGACTTCGAGGGTCACGATGTGCCCGCGTTCGTCCGGTCCTTCGGGTCCGGCGATGCGGAGATGTTTCGCCACGTGGTAGCCGTCGGGACGCAGGGCAATCGCGTCGGCCACGCGGTCCAAATAGGCCTCGATGGCGGGCTGCGTGGGTTCGAGGGCGGCACCGGCACGCGCGACCGACACCGCGACCTCCCATTCACCGCGCGTCATCGCACGATCCACCGCTCGGTCGCGGGCGCGCCGGGCGCGCCAGACCTCGAACGGGCTGCCGTGCACGAAGGGCAACCCACCGACGCAGGCGGCGCCCGTCACCGCGGTCCACAGCGCCGCGGTCGCCAGTGGCGCTCCGGTCGGGGACGCACTCGCGCTCAGACGACGAGCGCACCGATGCCGCCCAGCGTCAACGAGGTGCGACGGAAGTGATGCCGCCGCTCCGCGCGGTACCGGGGCATCTTGTAGAGCACTCGGTGTATTCGGTTGATCGGCCTCCGGGTCTGGCGGTCGGGCTGGCCGTGCTCGAAGGCGTACATCGGGGCCAGGGTAGAAACCACCCGGGCCGCCGGACAAAAGCGACGAACGGCTCACCTGGCCGGACGGGGTGCGGATCCAGCAGAATGGAGCGCTCGCAATCTCGCCTGACGCCAGGAGTTTCAGTGGCCGCGACCATCTACTACGACGCCGATGCCGACCTCGACTTGATCAAGTCGAAGAAGGTCGCTGTGCTCGGCTACGGATCCCAGGGACACGCGCACGCGCTGAACCTGAAGGAGTCGGGCGTCGATGTCGCCGTCGGTCTCCGCGAGGGTTCCAGCTCGAAGGCCAAGGCGGAAGCGGCTGGCCTGAAGGTGTTCACCATCGCCGAGGCCAGCGCATGGGCCGACGTGATCATGGTGCTGCTGCCCGACACCGAGCAGGGCAAGGTCTACAAGGTCGACATCGAGCCCAATCTCTCGGCCGGGAAGAGCCTCGCCTTCGCCCACGGGTTCAACATCCACTTCGACCAGATCCAACCCCCCGCGGACGTCGACGTGTGGATGATCGCGCCGAAGGGTCCGGGTCACCTCGTGCGGCGTACGTACCAGGACGGCGGCGGTGTGCCGTGCTTGGTGGCCGTCCACCAGGACGCGACCGGTAAGGCCAAGGAGATCGCGCTCAGCTACGCGTGCGCGATCGGTGGTGGCCGCGCGGGCATCCTCGAGACCGACTTCCGTGAAGAGACCGAGACCGACCTCTTCGGTGAGCAGGTCGTGCTCTGCGGTGGACTCGTGGAGCTCATCAAGAACGGCTTCGAGACGCTCGTCGAAGCGGGCTACCAGCCCGAGAGCGCGTACTTCGAGACGCTGCACGAAGTGAAGCTCATCGTCGACCTCATCTACGAAGGTGGGATCGAAGCAATGCACTACTCCATCTCCGACACCGCGGAGTACGGCGACTACACGCGCGGACCGCGCATCGTGACGAGCGCCACCAAGGAAGAGATGAAGAAGGTGCTCGGCGAGATCCAGAGTGGCGACTTCGCCCGCGAGTGGATCGAGGAGAACGAGAACGGTCGCCCGAACTTCGAGAACTACCGCAAGAAGACGAGCGACCATCCCATCGAGTCCGTGGGCGCCCGCCTTCGTTCGATGATGCCGTGGATCAGCCAGGGCAAGGAGAAGGTCCAGGACGTCTCGGGCGGCTGATCGGCGGTCCGACATTCCAGCGACGAGACGAGCGGGGGCTTCGGCCCCCGCTTTTTCTTGTCGTCGTCGTCCGGATGTGTCGTTTTGCCTCAAGCCGTTCGAGCAGTCGCCGATCCATCTCTGATGGCGCAGCCCCCAGCATGGCTGCTCGAAGAGAAGGATCTCTAGATGGCAATCGATGTGCCGGTCTCGGCGACCGACACGCGGGTCCCAGTCGACCGCGTGGGTGAACACGAGCGAATTCGCGCTGCTGTCCCTCCGTCGCCCGCACGACCCACAATGCCGACCGCGCCGCGCCGAAAGTCGTGGCGCGACCTGACGGTCGCGTGGAAGATCGGTGCTGGGTTCGCCGTCGTCATCCTGGCAACCGCGATCACTGGTGTGCTCGCGATCCGCGACCTCGATTCCGTTGGCGCGAACGCCACGGAGATCTACGACGACGCAGTGCTGCCGATCGAAGACGTGGTCGACGTCGAACTCGAGTGGCAGAGCATGAACGTGTTGGTGCAAGTGCTTCCGGGTCTCCCGCCCGGGGGCGCTGAGACCGTGCTCACCTCGCTCGAGGAGTCGTTCGTCGCGATCGACGAACATTGGGGGCACGTCACCGAGAACGCGGTCGACGCCGAGTTGGTGGAGCAATTCGAAACCCAACGCGCCGAGGTGGAACGCATTCTCGACGATCAGCTGATTCCGCTCGCGACCGCGGGTGACGCCACCCAGTTCTTCGCGGTGGACGTCGAAACGTTCATTCCCGCCTTCGACGCCGGGCTGGCGACGCTCGACAAGATCCGACTCGACGCGGTGGCCGACGCGGAACAAGCCGATGAAGATGCAGCCAACACGGCGAGCGCGGCCAAGACGCGACTCCTCATCGGTGTCTTCGTCACGTTCGTCATCGGCGTTGCCTGTGCCCTGTTCATCGCTCGGTCCGTGTCTCGTCCGTTGCGTCGCACCGTCGACGTGCTCAACCAGGTTGCGGCCAAGGATCTCGCAGTCCGCACGCATGTGGACACCGACGACGAGATCGGACAGATGTCGAGCGCGCTCGACGAAGCCGTGACGTCGATCGGCGGTGCGCTCGGCTCGATCGATCAGAGTGCATCGGAGCTCGCGGCGGCGGCCGAGGAGATCGCGGCAGTGTCGACGCAGATCAGCGCGACCGCCGAAGAGACCAGCAGTCAGGCGGCGACGGTCGCGGCCGCGGGCGAACAGGCGTCTGCGAACGTCACGATGGTCGCGAGCGCGACTGAAGAGATGATGGCAAGCATCAACGAGATCGCGAGCAGCGCGTCGCGCAGTGCCGAGATGGCCCGAGACGCCGTGACGAAGGCGCGCGACGCGTCGGAGGCGATCGAGCAGCTGGGTGTGAGCAGCGCCGAGATCTCCACGGTGATCGAGCTCATCAACTCAATTGCCGAGCAAACCAACTTGTTGGCGCTGAACGCAACGATCGAAGCAGCCCGTGCGGGCGAAAGCGGCAAGGGCTTCGCGGTCGTGGCCAACGAGGTCAAGGCACTTGCTCGTCAAACGGCCGAGGCCACCGGCGACATCTCGGCTCGCATCGCGAGCATCCAGGGCGAAGTCGAACGCACCGTCAGTTCGATGGGCGGGGTCGTCGAAGCCATCGATGCGCTCGATGAGGTGCAGAACTCGATTGCGAGCGCGGTGGAGGAGCAGGCGGCCACGACCAGTGAGATCGGTCGCGGCGTGGCGGAGGCCGCCAGCGGTGTCGACGAGATCGCGCGCAACATCAGCGGCGTCGCCGACGCGGCCAATTCCACGTCGGAGGCGGTGGCATCGACGGAAGAGGCGGCCAGCAAGCTCGCGCAACTGGCGGCTGAGCTCAGCCAGTCGGTCGCGGTGTTCAAGTACTGAGTGGACCCCGCGCGACGGCTCGTGCTCGACGCTCACCGGCGTCGCAGCACGAGCCCCCGATAGCCGTCTTGGAATCCCGCGGCGCGGAGCGACTCGGCCAAGGGTGACTCGCGGGCGGAGCGACCGTCGATCCGAGTGATCTCGAGCGTGCGGTACGTACCGCGTCGTACCGCCTCGGCGAGTGTCGCCGCGATCGCGTCACCATGAGTGGTGGTCGCGTCGAGAAACGTGACCACTGCGTCGCGGGCGATCCACGCCAACGGAACACCGTCTGCGAGCAGGACACGCGCGCCCGCAGTGCGCGTCGGCCGTTGCTCTCCTCGCGGCTCGGGCCAGGTGAGTGCGGCCCCATACGGCTGCGCGGGATCGGTCGCGGCGAGCAGCAGCGGCGTTGGCGCTCGGTCGGGCACGCGCTCGGCGCGTAGACGATCGACGGCACCCGCGAGCGCGAACTGGGCGGCTCCGAGGCCGGCGACGAACCAGCCGCGCCGAACTTGGCCGCGCTCTTCCAGCTCTTTCAAGATCGGGTACACCGCGGCGAAACCACCAGCCACGCCCTCGGCCTTCACCCCCTCACGGGTGACCACGCCATACCGGTCGAGAAGCTGTCGGGCGAGTGTGTGCGCGGTGACGGTCGCCGAGGGTGCCTCGGTGGGGAGGGCGACGAGCGACCAACGACCGGCGCCTGCGGGAGGTCCGGAGCGAGAGAGTCGACCCACCCGCCCACGAGTGGTGGTGTTGGCGCGCTTCGTGCCCTGGAGCCATGACCGAAGCGGCGCAACGCTGTCGTTGGTGACCTCACCGACCCACACGAGGTCCCACAACGCCGCGAGGAGTTCGGCGTCGGACGCGGCCGCATTCGCCGCGCGGAGGTCGGGCCAGAACGCGGCCCCAGTCGCCAGCCGAGCGCGCAGCGCGTCGTGTATCGGTCCCTCGGGACGATCGTCGCCGAGGCGCGGGAGAAAGGCGGCCGCTTGGTCGCGGAACGCCAGCACCACGCGACCGTCTCGACCGGCGATGGATCCCGCGCCGAACCACACGACCTCGCCCGCAGTGGTGAGCTCATCGAGCATCGAAGGCCGGTAGTCCTCGATGCGCGCGGCGAGCACATCGGATTCCAGCGCGCTGGCCGGAATGGCGACGCCTTGGAGCATGGCGATCGCATCGACGAGCGCATCGATACCTGAGCGCGGGGCGTCGATGCCATGCCACGCGCTCAGGAACTGGGCGTACACGGTGCCGTCGACGGGTTCGATCTCGGCTCGCAAGCGCGCGAGGGATCGACGACGAAGCTGTCGCAAGACAGAAACGTCGCACCACTCGGCCGTGGTGCCATCGGGTCGGAATGCGCCTTCGACGATGCGGCCCTCGACGGCGAGCGTGTTCAGGACGGGGTCCAGGAGCGACGGTGAGACGCCGAAGCGGGCGGCCAACTCCTGACGAGTGAAGGGTGCATGTGTGGCCGCGAAGCGGGCGACGAGTTCGATCCATGGGTCGCGGACGGGTTCGGTGAATGCCGCGGGAAGACCGATGGGAATGGTCACGCCCAACGCGTCGCGATAACGACCGGCGTCCTCTGCCGCGATGAAACGGGCGGCGTCAGCGATGGCGGCCGGAATGATGCGACGCTCATGGAGCAGCGACTCGACCCACCCCGCAGGGTCCTGGGTGCTGCGGGCGGCGAGTTCTTCGATCGACAAGTCGCCGAGCGTGCGCAAGAGATCGTGGAGTTCATCGGCATCACGTGCCCGGCGCGAGTTCTCACCCAGCCGCTGGAGATCGAGCTCGAGCTCGGCGACGACCTCGGCGTCGAGGAGTTCGCGCAGCTCCTCGGCCCCGAGGAGCTCGCGCAAGAGATCGCGGTCGAGGGCGAGCGCGGCCGCGCGCCGCTCGGCGAGTGGGGCGTCGCCCTCGTACATGTAGACCGCGATCCACGCGAACAGCAGCGACTGTGCCATCGGGGATGCGGCGCGAGTGTCGGCAGTGACGACTCGAATCGAACGCGATCGAATATCGCGCAGCACGCTGGCGAGTGCACTCACGTCGAACACGTCACGCAGACACTCCCGCATCGTCTCCAGCACGATCGGAAAGGACGGATAGCGCGACGCGACGTCGAGCAGGTCGGCGGCCCGTTGGCGCTGTTGCCACAGGGCACTGCGCTGACCGGGCCGACGTTTCGGGAGCAGTAACGCACGTCCCGCCGCCTCGCGAAAGCGAGCGGCGAAGAGGGAGGTCGAAGGAAGGCGCTCGACGAGTTGGGCCTCGACGTCGTCGGGGTTGGGGACGAGCGCGTCGATCGGTACCGACTCGACGGCCTCCGGTAATCGCAACACGATGCCGTCGTCGCTCCACATCACCTGGACGTCGCTGCCGAGCTCGGCTTCGAGGTTGGCCTCGATCGCGAGGGCCCACGGAGCGAGCACGCGGGCACCGAACGGAGCGTGGATGCATACGCGCCAGTCGCCGATCTCGTCGGGGAACCGTTCCACCACGATCGTGCGATCGTCGGGAAGCGATCCGGTGGCCTCGCGCTGTTCGGCCAGATAGGTGGCGAGATTGTCGGCGGCCCACTCGTCGAGGTCCCACTCGGACCGCAAGACGCGCCGAGCTTCGTCGCCGTCGAGTGCGCCGATCTCGCGGATCGCTTCGCCCACGGCGCGTCCGAGTTCGTACGGACGACCCGGACGGTCGCCGTGCCAGAACGGCATCTTCGCGGGTTCGCCCGGTGCGGGGGAGACGAGCACGCGGTCGCGACCGATCTCTTCGATGCGCCAGGTCGAGGCCCCGAGGACGAACACGTCGCCCGAGCGGCTCTCGTAGACCATCTCTTCGTCGAGCTCGCCCACACGCGTGCCGTCGGTGAGGAAGACACCGAAGAGACCGCGATCAGGAATCGTGCCGGGGTTCGTGACCGCGACCCGCTGCGCCCGTTCGCGGCCGCGTATGCGCTCGTTCAGCCGGTCCCACACGATGAGTGGAGCGAGTCCGGCGAACTCCTCCGACGGGTAGCGCCCCGCGAGGAGATCGAGCACGGCTTCGAACGCGTCGTCGGTCAGATCGGTGAAGTTCGCGGCTCGGCGTACCAGCGCGAGCGCGTCGTCGACTGCCCACTCCTCGAGGGCACACATCGCGACGATCTGCTGCGCGACGACGTCGAGCGGATTGCGCGGATAGCGAATGGACTCGACCTGGGCGGCACGCATGCGTCGGGCCACCACGGTCGCTTCGAGGAGATCGCCGCGGTGCTTGGGAAAGATGCGCCCTCGACTCGGTTCGCCGACGGAGTGGCCCGCGCGACCGACCCGCTGGAGTCCTGCCGCCACGCTCCCTGGTGACTCCACTTGCACCACGAGATCGACCGCGCCCATGTCGATCCCGAGTTCGAGTGAACTGGTCGCGACGAGCCCACGAAGGTTCCCTGCTTTGAGCGCATCCTCGATGACCGTTCGTTGTTCGCGGGCGAGTGACCCGTGATGGGCGCGCACGAGATCGGCGGCGTCGTTCCCGGCCCGCGCGTGGGAGTCGTCGGGGTCGATGCCGGCGCGGGTGAGGGCGAGGTCGTTGAGGCGGGCCGCGAGCCGCTCGGCGGTGCGACGAGCGTTGACGAAGATGAGCGTGCTGCGATGCGACTGAATGAGGTCGAGCAGCTTGTCGTCGACCGCCGGCCAGATACTTCGGCCGACAGGCGCGGGATCGAAGCGGTCGGCCAAGAGGTCGGCGTGCGGTTCCGCGTCAAGACGTTCGCCTGGCGTTCGCAGGTCGGGAACCGGAACCACGATCTCGAGATCGAGATCCTTGCGGCTGCCTTCATCGACGATGGTGACGGGACGCGCGAGTCCTCGATGATCTCGACCGCCGAGAAACGTGGCGATCTCGTCGAGTGGGCGTTGCGTTGCCGAGAGGCCGATGCGCTGCACTCGTCGCTCGGGATCGACGCGACGAACGAGATCGTCGAGCCGTTCGAGCGTGAGCGCGAGATGCGCGCCGCGCTTGGTGGGCGCAACTGCGTGGATCTCATCGATGATCACGGTGTCGACGTGTGCGAGTGCGGTTCGCGCCTGCGACGTGAGCATCAGGTACAGCGACTCGGGGGTCGTGATGAGGACGTCGGGCGGGGTGCGGGCGAGCTGTCGCCGCTCCCTGCTCGAGGTGTCGCCGGTGCGGATGCCGACCGTGGGATCGTGACGAGTCAGTCCTTCGCGGGCGGCGTCGAGCGCGATCCCGGCGAGCGGGGCGCGCAGGTTGCGTTCCACATCGACCGCGAGCGCCTTGAGTGGCGACACGTACAGCACCCGACACCGCTGTTCGGGGGGTGGCACCGGGTCGGAGGCGAGCCGGTCGATGGCCCAGAGGAACGCAGCGAGCGTCTTGCCGGAGCCGGTGGGGGCCAAGACGAGGGTGTGGTCGCCGGCCGAGATGGCGCGCCAGCCCGCGGCTTGGGCGGCAGTTGGCGCCGGAAAGGAACGGCGGAACCAGGCCTGGGTGATGGGGGAGAACGGGGCGAGCGCGTCGGTCATGGCGGATCTGGCCTGCACGGTACTGGGATCATCCGACAGGCCACCCGCGGATGATGTTTCACGTCGGAGTGATGCCGTGCCGATAGAGACCATGTGGACGAATCGGGCGGCGTGACGCCGCGTTGGGAAGTCGCGTGCGAATGCAGTCCCGATGGCTCCGTCGCGCACGCGCTCGGCGCGACCCACCTGATCTTCGGCGAGTCGCCGGAGGCGCTCGTCGGAATCCAGCTCGAGTCTCGGGTGCATCCCGAGGACACCTTCGCCGGAGTTGGTCCCGTCGACGTGCGAGTCCGGCACGCCGACGGCTCCTGGCGGGTCATCGAGTGGGTGGGCGGAACCCGCGGCGGTGCTCGCACCGTCTGGTTGCGTGATGTCACGGAGTTGCGGGCACTACGCGAGGAGGTCGAACTCCTGGGCGGACGCGCCGAAACCCTGCACGACGCGGCGCTGCAGACCGAGCGGACGCTTTCGGCCCAGGAGCACGCGATCGAGGTGCTCGCGCGCGACGAGCCGTCTTCGGGAACCCTGGCCGCGATCGTCGAGCTCGTGGAGACGGTGGTCGCCCCGCTCAACGCCGCGATCGTCGTCTTCCAAGACGGCGATGTCATCGCACGCGAGTCGTCGGCGACGGCGCTTCCTCCCGATTGGTATCACCGGCGCGAACTGCTTCCGGCACTCCGATCGAGTTCGAACGGGTGGATGGAGGTCGGAACCTCCGATGCACCACTTCGTCTGTTCCGTTGGTCGTACTTGATCAGTTCCGAGTTGGGAGTGCTCGGAGCGTTGATCGTGATGTCGCGCCATCAACGGTTTCCGAGCGAAGAGGAGCAGCGCATCAGTGAGGTCGCAGTGCGACTCGCCCGCGTTGTCCTCGAACGTCGCCGCGCACTCGAACGACTGGATCACCGCGATCGTCACGACGACCTCACCGGATTGGCGAATCGCACCGCGTTCATGGAGGGACTCGTCGACGCCTTGGTGCGTTCCGCCGGACGCTCGACGCTCGCGCTCCTCTCGATCGACCTCGACCACTTCGAACACGTGAACGACGCGTACGGCCATGCGGTGGGCGATCGCCTCCTCCGCGAAGTGGGGGAGCGCCTTCGGGCCACGCTTCGATCGACGGATCTCCTCGCCCGGTTCGGGGGCGACAAGTTCGTGACGATGTGTCGCGTCGACGGCCTCGAGCACGCCCGCCTCGTCGGTGAGCGCATGATGAGGGAGCTCGATCAGCCCTTCGATCTCGACGGCAATCCCTTGAACATCGCGGCGAGCGTGGGCATTGCCCTCACGAGCGACGGTCACGCGACCGAACTGTCCGAGGTCGGCCCCCAGGCAGTGAGTGAGCTGTTGGTGCGCGACGCGGATACGGCCTTGCATCGGGCGAAGGCCGAGGGTCGGCATCGGATCGCGGTGTTCGACGACACGCTGCGCAGCGACCTGCTCGTACGGCTCGACACTGAGGCGGCGCTTCGGTCCGCGCTCGACCGCGACGAGTTCGAGTTGCTGTACCAGCCGGTGATCCGCATATCCGATGGAACCGTGGAAGGGGTCGAGGCCCTCTTGCGGTGGCGACGCCCCGACGGGAGCATCAGTCTGCCCGGCGAGTTCGTCGAGTTCGCCGAGGACTCAGGGCTCATCCTGCCGATCGGCGCGTGGGTGATGGAAGAGGCCGCGGCGCAATCGGCGCGCTGGCGCCTGATGCGACCGGACGCGCCGCCACGCGTGTTGTCGGTGAACCTGTCGGCCCGACAGGTGCGCGCTCCGGGGTTCGTAGACGAAGTGCAGACGCTCCTGCGCAGCAGCGGCGC
>Ga0182741_1003258_pt1 | contig 17496 bp, 18 predicted proteins | sample eDN5th37CBELigOP_FD_128874 | JGI IMG/M metagenome (GOLD analysis project Ga0182741, IMG submission 128874) | Enriched Organic Plus compost microbial communities from Emeryville, California, USA - eDNA 5th pass 37_C BE-Lig OP (version 2) (version 2) ...
CGGGCCCAAACTGGACACCGTGGGGCCGTGTCAGACGCGCGCCTGGTTGTCGAATCCGACGATCCCCATGGACCTGACCACCTTGTAGGTCAGCCATGCGGTTTCATTGGTGGTGGCCGAGGCCGCCAGGTAGCCGGTGGTGGTCCAGCGGTTGACGGGCACGCCGTCGTCGTTGGTCAGTACCATGTTGGCATCGCGGTCGTCCTTGAGCGCGCGGGCGATCTTGTCCAGCGCCTCTTCCCAGGAGATCTCCTCGAAGCTGGCTGCGCCGGGCCGGCGGATGCGCGGCGTGGTCAGGCGCGTCTCGGCATTGACGAAGTCCTTGAGCGCCGCGCCTTTCGGGCAAAGCGTGCCGCGATTGGTCGGATGGTCGGCATCGCCCTCGATATGGACGACCCTGGCCTCTTCGCCGGCCTTCAGGTCGCCGTCGGAATAGATGATGACGCCGCAGGCGACCGAGCAATAGGGGCAGGTATTGCGCGTCTCGGTCGTCGAGGCCAGCTTGAAGGCACGCACATGCGCCTGTTCCGCCGCCTCCGCCCCGCCGAAGCCCATGGCCCCCAGCGATGTCGCCGCGACACCCGCACCCGCCAGTTTCAGGAAACCGCGCCGCGAGAGGTCGATATTCATCGTGCCCTCCTTTTGCCTGTCGTAGAGATAGGTACCGGGTCAGGATCACCCGGTATGGTAGTTCTGTCAAGCGCGGCAGGACAAGGGGCGGAACCTTTCGGCCCGCCCCTTTTCCCAGAAAAACCGGGGGTTTTTGCCATGCTGTGACCGTGGTGCCGGTCAGACCTCGACCGAGACCGCCCCGATCGGATGCGAGCAGCAGGCCAGGATATAGCCCTCCTCGATATCCTCGTCGGTGATGCCGCCGTTATGGACCATATGCACTTCGCCGGCGGTCTTGCGAATCTTGCAGGTGCCGCACAGGCCGAAGGTGCAGCCCGAAGGGATGTTCAGCCCATTGGCCTTGGCCACCGCCAGCACCGTGTCGGTCTCGTTGCATTTCGCCACCACGCCTGAACTTTCGAAGGTGATCTGGGCGGCGCTGTCCTCGTCCGGGACCACGTCGTCCAGCACCGGGGCCTCGGCCTCGGTGCGGATCGGGGCGCCGAAGCTTTCCTGGTGGTAATGGTCCATGTCGAAGCCCAGCGCGATCAGCATGTCGCGCACCGCCTGCATGAAGGGCTCGGGCCCGCAGCAGAACACCTCGCGCTCCAGGTAGTCCGGCGCCATCAGGCCCAGCATGATCTGGTTCAGCCGGCCGCGATAGCCGTGCCAGGTGCGGAACGGGTCGGAGTCCTCGACCGTGAAGCGCAATTGCAGCCCCGGCACCCGGTCGGCCATGCCTTCCAGCCGCTGGCGGAAGATGATCTCGCTAGGGCTGCGCGCGGCATGGACGAAGACGATGTCCGGCATCTCTCCCGAATCCCAGGCCCAGGTGGTCATCGACATTACCGGGGTGATGCCCGAACCGGCCGAGATGAACAGGTATTTCGGCGCCTCGTGCCGGACGAAGGAAAAAATCCCCGCCGGCCCGAAGGCCTTGAGCCGCATGCCCGGCCGCAGGTGGTCGATCATCCAGCGCCCGCCGACGCTGCCCGGCTGCGCCTTGACCGTGACCGAGATGGACAGCGGCCGCGACGGGCTGGAGCTGATCGTATAGGTGCGCTGCACGTTGCCGCCCGGAACCGGCAGGTCCAGGGTGACGAACTGGCCGGGCTGATAATCGAACCAGGCCCCCGAAGGCGCGCGGAAGGTAAAGGTGGCGGTGTCCGAGGTCTCGGGCACCACCATCACGCATTCCAGCGGCTCGTCGTCCTTCCACGGCTTGTCGCCGAATGCCTTGACCAGGACCGCCATTATTCCGCCGCCATGGCCGGACGCGGCGACAGGCGATCCAGCATCTGCCGCACATACCAGTCGACGAAATGGATCACGCCCTCTTCCTGGTGGGGCGAATAGGGGCCGGGCTCATAGGCCGGGGACAGGATGCCCTTCTGGTTCTCCTCGACCACGCGGCGGTCCTCGTCATTGGTGGCCAGCCAGACCTCGGTCAGCTTCTGCAGGTCGTAGTCGACACCCTCGACCGCATCCTTGTGGACCAGCCATTTCGAGGTCACCTCGGTCTCGGTGGGCGAGATCGGCAGCAGGCGGAAGACGATGGCATGGTCGGGCAGGAAGTGGTTCCAGCTGGACGGGAAGTGATAGAACATCAGGCTGCCGGCGTCGTTCCACGGGATCGTGCCCATGCGCCGGTTCACCGCCGCCTTGGTGGACATGGTGAAGCTTTCGGCATTGTTCAGCAGCGGCACGCGGGCGAAGCGCCATTGCATCCCCGGCTCGTTCACGAAGCGCGCGGGCAGGCCGGCCTGGTCGCAGCGGTTCCAATGCGCCAGGATCTCGGGCGAGGCGGCGTTGGGCCCCTCCATCACCGTCATCAGCGGGTTGTCGGAATAGGTCCGGCACAGCGAGGGATGGCTGCCGCCGCAATGGTAGCATTCGCGGTTGTTCTCGATCACCAGCTTCCAGTTGCCCTTCTCGACGATGGTCGAGGTGAAGGCGACCTTGGCGTTTGCGAGGTCGCTGGCGCCGACGTAATCACGCAGATAACCGCCCAGCGGCTCGAAATCCGGCGGGTTGTCGGCCAGGCAGATGAACACCATGCCGCCCTCGGTCCGGCAATGGACCGGCTTGAGGCTGTATTTCGAGGCATCGAAATCCGGCCCCATGTCGCGGGCGAACAGCAGTTTGCCGTCGAGGTCGTAGGTCCATTGGTGATAGGGACAGACCAGCTTGGGCGAGCTGCCGTTCTGCTTGGGGCACAGCCGCTGGCCGCGATGGCGGCAGACGTTGTGGAAGGCACGGATCTGGCCGTCGGCGCCGCGCACGATCACCACCGGATACTGCCCGATCTGCAAGGTGGCGTGGTTGCCGGTCTTGGGAATGTCGCAGGAAGGGATGGCGAACACCCATTCGCGATACCAGAGATTCTCCAGATCGGCCTGGTAGACGCCCTGGTCGCAATAGAGGTCGCGGCTGAGCGAGAAGTTCTTTCGCCGGTTGGCGAGCTGGTCCAGGATTTCGGCTGTGTTCAGCATGGCTTGATTCCGTCACAAGGGGCGTCCTTGGCAAAGCATTGCACCGCTTTGGCGGGTCGCAATTCGCCAAATGCGACGCCCGGATGACGCAAACGCACCTCGGGCGCTTTTGCGTAGCCCCGAGCCCCGCCTCCAGAGACAGGCAGGCCCCGAAAGGGGTCATTCGGAAGCGGCTGCCACGCCGCCAGCAAGCGCGGGTATAAGCCTGGGGATAAACGGCCGCGACTCGGGAGGTCGAATCTGTGGAGATCGCGCGGCCTTTTCCATGTCTACGGATCGCCGCTTGGGACAGAGCAGGAACGGAGCCGGCTTCTCCACATGTCCATAACCGGCTGCAAACCACCCACAAGCTGTGGAAAAGAAAAATTTTCACAAACTTATCCACAGGTGGTTTTTGCTTATCATGCTGTTTGTGATGGAATTTTTCGTTAACAAATCGTTAACGGTGTTTTTTTCCCCAAGCGCCGCGGTCTGGGGAAGGTCAAGGCGGAGCCAGGATTTCCAGTCATCCACAGGCCCAACAACATCATCATCCTTATCTTTATCTTCATTTCTTTTTGATAGAGAGAGGACGGCGGAGGTGTGCCATGAACGATTTCCTGCCCCTTGCTTACCCCTGGATCAAAGCGTTGCATGTCATGGCGGTGCTTTCCTGGATGGCGGGGCTGTTTTACCTGCCGCGGCTGTTCGTCTATCACGCGGAACGCGGCCATATCGGGCAAGAGCCAGCGCAATCCTTCCAGATCATGGAGGACAAGCTGCTGCGGCTGATCATGAATCCGGCGATGATCGTGACCTGGATCGCCGGCCTTGCGCTGGTGCTGACGCCGGGAATCGTGGACTGGACGATGATCTGGCCCTGGACCAAGGCAGCCGGCGTGCTGGGCATGACCTGGTTTCACATGTGGCTGGCCGGCCAGCGCAAGGCGCTGCTGCAGGGCCGGGGCCTGAGCGGGCGGCGCTATCGGATGATGAACGAGGTGCCGACGTTGCTGATGGTCCTGATCGTGCTGTCGGTGATCGTGAAATTCTAGAAGAATTGACTCGCGCGCGGATTATGCCTATGTGACGCGGCATCCGCCGTCCGGCGGATTTTTCCTGACACAGTTTCCTGCGCGGGCCGATCATGCGTCGGGCAGCGCGCGCCCATAGGCTAGATATGACCGAAGAACGTCTCAACCTGTCCGATCTCAAGGCCAAGAGCCCGGCCGATCTGCTGGCCATGGCCGAGGAATGGGAGATCGAGAACGCCTCGACCATGCGCAAGGGCGAGATGATGTTCTCGATCCTCAAGGAACATGCCGAGGAGGGCTTCGAGATCGGCGGCGACGGCGTGCTGGAGGTGGTCCAGGACGGTTTCGGTTTCCTGCGCTCGCCCGAGGCGAACTACCTGCCGGGTCCTGACGACATCTATGTCAGCCCCGACATGATCCGCCAGCACAGCCTGCGCACCGGCGACACGGTCGAGGGCGTGATCCGCGCGCCGGGCGAGAATGAGCGTTATTTCGCCCTGACCAAGGTCGAGAAGATCAATTTCGAGAATCCCGAAAAGGCCCGCCACAAGGTCGCCTTCGACAACCTGACGCCGCTTTACCCCAATGAGCGGCTGAAGATGGAGATCGAGGATCCGACCATCAAGGACCGTTCCGCCCGGATCATCGACCTGGTGGCGCCGATCGGCAAGGGCCAGCGTTCGCTGATCGTGGCGCCGCCACGCACCGGCAAGACCGTGCTGCTGCAAAACATCGCCCATTCGATCGAGAAGAACCATCCAGAGTGCTATCTGATCGTGCTGCTGATCGACGAGCGGCCGGAAGAGGTGACGGACATGCAGCGTTCGGTGAAGGGCGAGGTCATTTCCTCGACCTTCGACGAACCCGCCAGCCGCCATGTCGCCGTTTCGGAAATGGTGATCGAAAAGGCCAAGCGCCTGGTCGAGCATAAACGAGATGTTGTTATCCTTCTGGATTCTATCACAAGACTTGGTAGGGCCTTCAACACCGTGGTGCCCAGTTCGGGCAAGGTGCTGACCGGCGGCGTCGATGCGAATGCCTTGCAGCGTCCGAAGCGGTTCTTTGGCGCGGCGCGCAACATCGAGGAAGGCGGTTCGCTGACCATCATCGCCACGGCGCTGATCGATACCGGCTCGCGCATGGACGAGGTGATCTTCGAGGAATTCAAGGGCACCGGCAACAGCGAGATCGTTCTGGACCGCAAGGTGGCCGACAAGCGCGTGTTCCCGGCGATGGACATCCTCAAGTCCGGCACCCGCAAGGAAGAACTGCTGGTGGATGCCAAGGATCTGCAAAAGACCTATCTGCTGCGGCGCATCCTGAACCCGATGGGAACCACGGATGCGATCGAATTCCTGATCTCGAAGCTGAAGCAGACCAAGACCAACAGCGAATTCTTCGATTCGATGAACGCCTGACGGCGCGGAGGATGCGGTGGATACGATCTTTGCCGAGGCCACCCCGCCCGGCCGAGGGGGGGTTTCCGTCGTCCGCCTGAGCGGACCGAAGGCGCGTGCGGTCTTGGAATCCTTGGCCGGACCAGTGGCGACGCCGCGCATGGCGGCGCTGCGGGCGCTGCGGGACGGAGAGGATCTGATTGACCGCGCGTTGGTCATCTGGTTCGAGGAAGGCCACAGCTTTACGGGTGAGGAAGTGGCCGAAATGCATCTGCACGGTGCGCCGGTCATTGCCAACAGGCTGGCGCAGGCGCTTCTGGCCCGGGGATTGCGAAGGGCCGAGGCAGGAGAGTTCAGCAACCGGGCCTTTCTCAATGGCCGCATGGACCTGGCTGAAGCCGAAGGGTTGGCCGATCTGCTTTCCGCTGAGACGGAAGCACAGCGAAAGCTGGCAATGCGGGCAACAGAAGGGGAACTGGGTCGAAAGGCCGATGAACTGCGCGCCAAGTTGGTTCGTGCCGGGGCCCTGATCGAAGCCAGCATCGATTTCGCCGATGAGGAGGTGCCCGAGGAGGTTCCGGCAGAGGCGCTGGATTTGATCGAGGCGGTTCGTAGCGATATCCGGCTGATGCTGGCAGGCTATCCGGCGACCGAACGGTTGCGGCAAGGTTATGTCGTGGCGATAATCGGGCCGCCGAACGCCGGGAAATCGACGCTTCTGAATCGCATCGGCCAGCGCGACATCGCCCTGGTTTCCGAGATCGCGGGGACGACGCGGGATATTCTGGAACTTCATACCGATCTGCGCGGCTTGCCGGTGACCTTCCTGGATACGGCCGGGTTGCGCGAAAGCAGTGATCCCGTGGAGGCCATGGGGGTTGCGCGGGGGGTGCAGAAAGCGGCCGAGGCCGACTTGCGCATCCACCTTTCGGTTGATGGGCTTGCCGGCGAAGCCGCGAAGGAGGACGATATCATCGTTCGTGCCAAGGCAGATCTTGGGCGAGGCGCAGGAATATCGATCTCGGGCCTGACCGGGGAAGGGGTCGCGGAATTGCTGGATCTGGTCTATGATCGCCTGCGAGTCAGGGCGGCAGCGTCCGGGCTGGTGGGACACAAGAGGCAGGCGGAAGCCTTGCAGCGCGCCCTGGCAGCCCTTGAAGTCGAGTATAGCACTGCACCGGAGTTTCTTGCCGAAGCCTTGCGGCAAGCGGCACAAGCTTTGGCGATGATGGTTGGGCGGGTGGGGGCCGAGGATTATCTGGACGAGATCTTCAGTTCCTTCTGTATCGGAAAATAGGGTTTCACGTGAAACAATTCGACGTAATCGTGATTGGTGGAGGCCATGCCGGTTTGGAAGCCGCCATGGCTGCTGCGCGCATGGGCGCGGAAACCGCGCTGATAACGCTGAATCGCGATGATCTGGGTACGATGTCCTGCAATCCCGCGATTGGCGGGTTGGGAAAAGGCCACCTGGTGCGTGAAATCGATGCGCTTGACGGTGTCATGGGAAGACTGGCCGATGCCGCCGGCATCCAGTTCCGGCTGCTGAATCGCCGCAAGGGGCCTGCTGTGCAGGGACCGCGCGCACAAGCTGACCGCAAGATCTATCGAGCCGCTGCGGCGCGGGTCATGGCCGGGCAGGCCGGCTTGTCCCTGGTGCTTGGCGAAGCAGCCGAATTGCTGCATGAACAGGCCGAGTTGCGCGGTTTGCGGCTGGCCGATGGCACAGAATTGCAGGCCCGGCAGATCATCCTGACCACGGGAACCTTTCTTAACGGGTTGATTCACATAGGCGATGTGACCCGTCCCGCCGGCCGTTGGGGCGGGCCGGCATCGGTGCAGCTTGCTGCATCGCTTCGCCCGCTCAACCTACCGCTGGGTCGACTGAAAACGGGCACTCCCCCGCGCATTCTTCGCAGCAGCATCGACTGGGAAAGCCTGGATCAGCAACCGGGCGACGATGAGCCGACAATGTTCTCCTATCTGTCCTCGGGCCCGAAGATACGGCAGATCAGCTGCGCGATTACCCATACGAATCCAGAAACCCACGGGATCATCCGCGACAACCTGGCCCGTTCGGCGATGTATGGCGGCCGCATTGATGGGGTGGGGCCTCGCTACTGCCCATCGATCGAAGACAAGATCGTCCGCTTTGCCCAGAAGGATTCGCACCAGATTTTCCTGGAGCCAGAAGGTTTGGACAGTGATCTGGTCTATCCCAATGGCATTTCGACATCCTTGCCCGAAGATGTCCAGCTGGCCTATGTCCGGTCGATCCGCGGCCTGGAAGCGGCTGAAATCGTGCAGCCCGGCTATGCGGTGGAATATGACTATGTCGATCCGCGGGCGCTGACGCCGACGCTGGAAACCAAGGCCCTGTCGGGGCTGTTCCTTGCCGGACAAATCAACGGCACGACCGGCTATGAGGAGGCCGCAGCGCAAGGCTTGGTGGCGGGCCTCAATGCCGCGCTGAAAGCGCAAGGCCGAGAGATGCTGCATTTCTCCCGTTCTCAAAGCTACATCGGAGTGATGATCGACGATCTTACCACCCGAGGCGTCAGTGAACCTTACCGGATGTTTACTTCCCGCGCAGAATTTCGCCTTTCTCTGCGGGCGGATAATGCAGACCAGCGCCTGACCCCGCTGGGGATTGAGATCGGCTGCGTGGGGCAAGCGCGCCAGCAGGCGTTCTCCGAAAAGATGCGGCGCTATTCCGCGGCGCGGATTCGGGCCGAATCCGTAAGCCTTACCCCTACGGAACTTTCCCGAGCCGGGATCGAGGTGCGGCAAGATGGTGTTAGGCGCAGCCTGTTCGCGCTGCTTGCTCAGCAGGAAATACCGCAAGATCAAGTTCTTGCACTGGACGACGAGCTTTCTTCGTACGACCCGGCCACTATTGCGCAACTGGCAGCGGATGCGCTCTATCATCAATACATGGACCGCCAGGGCAAAGATGCCGAACTGTTGCGCAAGGAAGAGTCCGTGGTCATTCCGGCCGAGTTCGACTATGATGCGCTTTCGGGCCTGTCAAATGAACTCAAATCCAAGCTGAACAGATATCGGCCCGGAACCCTCGCCGCGGCCGCGGGGATCGAGGGCATGACTCCCGCGGCCTTGACGCTGATTCTCGCCGTGATCCGCATTGGTGCCCGGAAAACCGCGTGATGGGTGTTTCACGTGAAACAGAGCGTCTTGCTGCCTATGTGGGGTTGCTGCGGAAATGGAACCCGGCGATCAACCTGATCGCACCGTCCACGGTAGAGCAGATCGAGACCCGGCATATCGCGGACAGCTTGCAATTGGCCGAGATTGCTGAAAATTCTCCGGGAAATTGGGTCGATCTGGGCAGCGGTGGCGGATTTCCCGGTGTCGTGATGGCGATCATGCGGCCTGAGCTGCAATTGACCATGGTGGAAAGCGACCAACGCAAGGCTGCCTTCTTGCGCAATGTGCTGCGTGAGCTGGCGCTGCCGCATGCGCGAGTGCTGTGCAAGCGCATCGAGGCCGTGGATAGGCTTGATGCTGCCAATATCAGCGCAAGGGCCCTTGCCCCGCTTCCTCAGCTCATGGCATATGTGGACCGGCACCTGAGCGCATCTGGAACGGCATGGCTCATGAAGGGCCGAAACTGGCAGGACGAGGTCGCTCAGGCGCGAACCGATTGGAAATTCGAACTAAAGCCCCATCAAAGCACGACTGACCCTGACGCGGCCATTCTGGAAATTACGGAAGTTCGCCATGCATGAGACACGCATCATTGCCGTTGCAAACCAGAAGGGCGGCGTGGGAAAGACCACCACGGCGATCAATCTTGGCGCTGCCCTGGCCGAGCAAGGCCAGCGGGTCGCGATCATAGATCTTGATCCGCAAGGCAACGCTTCGACAGGACTTGGGGTGGCGCTGGAGGATCGGGTTCTGACCTCTTACGATCTGCTGACCGGCGAGCAGGCGTTATCCGAGACCCTGCGCGACACGGCGATCGCCAACCTTCGTCTTGTCCCATCCAATCGGGATCTGGCCTCGGCAGATTTCGAACTGTCCAATCGTTCCGGCCGGACCCAGCTCCTGCGGCGAAAGCTGACGGTTCCTGCGGAGCTGGACTATATCCTGATCGATTGCCCGCCGGCGCTTGGCCTTCTGACCGTCAATGCCATGGTAGCTTCGGACAGCGTCCTGGTGCCGCTGCAAGCCGAATTCTATGCGCTGGAGGGGCTTTCGCAACTGCTGATGACCGTGCGCGAGGTTCGCCAGACCGCCAATCCCGACCTGCGGATCGAGGGCGTGTTGCTGACCATGGCGGATAATCGCAACAACCTGTCGCAGCAGGTCGAGGCAGATGCGCGCAACACCCTTTCCGGGCTGGTCTATCGCACGGTGATTCCGCGCAATGTCCGGCTGTCCGAGGCGCCGTCCCATGCCATGCCGGTGCTGCAATACGATCCGAACTCCAAGGGAAGCCACGCCTATCGCGAATTGGCTGCCGAGTTCCTGTCCCGTCAATTCGCGACCGCCTGAGGAGGAATTATGGCAGAGAACAAGCTTGAAAAGCGCGGTCTGGGTCGTGGCCTTTCGGCCCTGATGGCCGATGTCGACCTGATTCCATCCGAACGTCCGGCCCCGCGGCAGATCCTTCCGGTCGAGCAGCTGACCCCCAACCCCGACCAGCCGCGCCGCAGCTTCGCCCCCGAGGCCTTGCAGGAACTGGCCGATTCGCTGAGGACGCGCGGCATGTTGCAGCCGCTGATCGTCCGCCCGCACCCGTCGGATCGCGGCCTTTACCAGATCGTTGCCGGTGAACGGCGCTGGCGCGCTGCGCAGATTGCCCAGCTTCACGAGGTGCCGGTCATCGTCCGCGACCTCGACGATACCGAGGTGCTGGAGGTCGCCATCGTCGAGAATATCCAGCGCGCCGACCTGAATGCCATCGAGGAGGCGGCATCCTATCGCCAGCTTATGGTCCGTTTCGGCCATACCCAGGAAAAGCTGGCGGAGGCGCTGAACAAGAGCCGCAGCCATATCGCCAACCTGTTGCGCTTGCTGAACCTGCCGGAACAGGTCCAGGCTTGGCTCAAGGAAGGCAAGCTGACCGCCGGACATGCCCGCGCCCTGATCACCGCGGCCAATCCGGTCGAACTGGCGCGGAAGGTGATCGAAAAGAACCTCTCGGTGCGCGAGACCGAGGATCTGGTGCGCCGCCAGGCCGAAGGCGCCCGGACGCAAAAGCCCCGCAATCCCAGGTACGAAAAGGATGCCGACACCCGTGCGCTCGAAGGCGATTTGACCGCACATCTGAAAATGAAGGTGGCGATCAACCATGCCGGGGTCGATGGCGGCCAGGTCGTCATCACCTATCGCGACCTGGATCAGCTTGATCGGCTGTGCCAGATTCTTGCCGGCAACTGACCACAATATCTGGTATATCACAGCGTCAGCACGCCTAGACTTGCTATACTTGGCCAGAAAAAACCCCGGAGTCTCCTCCGGGGTTCGGCGCTTTCCGACGACGTAATCGGCTCAGCTTGCGGGGGTGGAGCTGACGCCCACCTTGGCTGGGCGCAACAGCCGGTCATGCAGCATGAAGCCGTTATCCATGACCTGGATGATGTTTCCCGCCATGGTGCCGGGAACCGGCGCTTCGAACATGGCCTCGTGCTGCTGGGGATCGAACTTCTCGCCCAGGGTCGGGGTGATGACCTTGATGCCGTGCTTGGCAAAGACGTTGTTCAGTTCGCGCAGGGTCAGCTCGACACCCTCGATCAGGGCCGCCGCCGCGGTGCGCTGCTCGTCGCCCGCGGCATCCAGCGCGCGGGTCAGGGCGTCATGCACCGGCAGCAGGTCGCGCGCCAGGCGCGAGCCGCCGTATTGCTCGGCATCTCGGCGATCCTTCTCGGCCCGCTTGCGGGCATTCTCGGCATCGGCCAGTGCCCGCATGAAGCGGTCGCGGTATTCATCCCGCTCGGCGATCAGCGCCTCGACATCGGGCGAGGGGGTCTCATCGGCCGGCGGGTCGATGATCTCCTCATCCAGCGGGCTGCCGTTCGGGTTTTCCTTCGTCATGTCCTCATCATCCTTTCCGGCCCGAAATCAACCGGCCGACAAGCTGCGCAGTATAGTCCACGATCGGCACGATGCGGCCATAGTTCAGCCGCGTCGGACCGATGACGCCGACCGCGCCAACAATCTTTCGGTCGGCATTCATATAGGGCGAAACGACGAGAGAGGAACCGGAAAGTGAAAAAAGCTTGTTCTCGGAGCCGATGAAAATGCGCACGCCCTCGCCCTGCTCGGCCAGTTCCAGGAATTCGGCGATGTCGCGCTTGCGCTCCAGGTCGTCGAACAGGCTGCGGATTCGGTCCAGATCGGCCAGTTCATGCGCCAGAAGATTGGCGCGGCCGCGCACGATCAGCCGCGGATCGCTGCTTTCCCCCTCCCACAGCGCCAGGCCCGAGGACACCAGCGCCGCGGCGATGCTGTCCAGCTTTTGCCGGCTCGCCTCGATTTCCTGCGCGACGCTGCGCCGCAATTCCGCCAGGGTGCGACCTTCCGCCACGGCATTCAGGAAATTCGCTGCCTCGCGCATCGAACTGGCGGTATGGCCGGGCGGGGGGGTAAAGACCCGGTTCTCGACCCGGCCGTCGGCAAAGACCAGCACCACCAGCGCCCGGTCGGGGGCCAGGCTGACGAATTCGATGTGCCGGACCGGTGCCTCCTGCTTGGGCATCAGCACCAGCGAGGCGCCCTGGGTCAGCGCCGACAGCGCGGTGCTGATCCGGTCCAGCATGACGCCGGTATTGCCGCTGTCGTCGCCCAGCGTCTCGTCGATCATCTCCCGGTCGCTGTCGGCGACCGGGCCGGCCTCCATCAGCCCGTCCACGAACAGCCGCAGCCCCAGCTGCGTGGGCATGCGTCCGGCCGAGATATGCGGGTGGTCCAGCAGCCCCAGCAGTTCCAGATCCTGCATCACGTTGCGGATCGTCGCGGCGCTGACCTTTTCGGACATTTCGCGGGTCAAGGTGCGCGAGCCGACCGGCTCGCCGGTGGCAAGATAGGCTTCGACCACGCGGCGAAAGACTTCGCGCGAGCGGTCGTTGAGATCGGAAAGCAGCGCGGTTTCTGGCATCGGCATTCTGTCAGGACGTTCTCGGGTTGCGGTCGGGGGCCTCCGACCTGTATCTGAACGGCAAAACCCCCGAAAGGAATGAAAGATGCGCCCCTCTGGCCGGAATTTAAGTGATATGCGTCCGATTTCAATCGAAACGGGCATCATGCGCCATGCCGAGGGTTCCTGCCTGATCTCTTGCGGCGACACCCGCGTGCTCTGCTCGGCCACGATCGAGGAGAAGGCGCCGCCCTTTCTCAAGGGTTCGGGCCAGGGCTGGGTGACGGCGGAATACGGCATGCTGCCGCGGGCCACGAACAGCCGCAACCGGCGCGAGGCGGCAGCCGGCAAGCAATCCGGCCGCACGCAGGAGATCCAGCGCCTGATCGGCCGCGCCCTGCGCGCCGGGGTGGACCGCCGCGCGCTGGGGGAACGGCAGATCGTCATCGATTGCGACGTGATCCAGGCCGATGGCGGCACCCGCTGCGCTGCGATCACCGGCGGCTGGGTGGCGTTGCGGATGGCGGTGAACAGGCTCCTGAAGGCCGGCATCGTCACCGCCGACCCGATCATGGACCATGTCGCCGCGGTGTCATGCGGCATCTATGCCGGGCAGGCGATCCTGGACCTGGACTATGCCGAGGACAGCGAGGCCGGCACCGACGGCAATTTCATCATGACCGGGGCCGGGCGGCTGATCGAGGTGCAGATGTCGGCCGAGGGCGCCACCTTCTCGCGCCCCGAGATGAACCAGTTGCTCGACCTGGCCGAATCCGGCATCGCCGAGCTGGTCCGTGCCCAGAACGAGGCTGTCGCATGCGCAAGCTGACCGAGAAGAAGCTGCTGGTCGCGACCCACAACAGGGGCAAGCTGGACGAGATCCGCGCCATGATGGCCCCGCATGGCATCGAGGTGACCTCGGCCGGCGAGATGGGCCTGCCCGAACCGGCCGAGACCGAGTCGAGCTTCATCGGCAATGCCCGTATCAAGGCCCGCGCCGCCATGCAGGCCACCGGCCTGCCGGTGCTGGCCGATGACAGCGGCATCACCGTCGACGGGCTGGACGGCGCGCCCGGCGTCTATACCGCCGACTGGGCCGAGACCCCGCAGGGCCGCGATTTCATGCAGGCCATGACCCGCACCTGGCGCGAGCTGGACGAGCGTGGCGTGGCCGAGCCGCGCAGCGCGCAGTTCCGCGCCACGCTGATCCTGCTCTGGCCCGACGGGCACGAGGAGATCTTCGAGGGCGTCGCGCCCGGCCGGCTGGTCTGGCCGCCGCGCGGCCAGCAGGGCCACGGTTACGACCCGATCTTCGTGCCCGACGGCCATGACCTGACCTATGCCGAGATGCCGCCCGAGCAGAAGAATGCCATCAGCCACCGCGCCCGCGCCTTCCGCAAGCTGGAGGCGCTCTTTGCATAGGATCTCGACCGGATCGCCCTTCGAATCGGCGCTCGGCTACAGCCGGGCGGTCGTGAAGGGGCCGTGGTGCTTCGTCTCGGGCACCACCGGTTACGATTACGCGGCCATGGCCATGCCCGACAGCGCCGCCGAACAGGCGCAGAACGCCTTTGCTACCATCTTCGCAACCCTGGCCGAGGCCGGTTTCGCACCTGCCGATATCGTGCGCGTGCAATACACCATCGCCGACCCGGCGGTCCTCGACGAGATCACGCCGGTCCTGGGCGAGGCGATGAAGGATGCGTTACCCGCCGCGACCATGGTTGTCGCCGGGCTCATCAGGCCCGAAATGAAGGTCGAGATCGAAGTGACCGCCTTTCGGGAGTGACCCAGCCCATGCCAGCCCTCGCCGCCAGCGCCGCGCCCGCCCAGGATCTTGCCGAGGATTGGCGGGCGGGCGGCTTCGGGCTTTACGTCCACTGGCCCTTTTGCGCCGCGAAATGCCCCTATTGCGATTTCAACAGCCATGTCGCTTCCGCGATCGACCAGGGCCGCTGGATGGCCGCCTATCGTGCCGAGATCGCCCGGCTGGGGCAGGAGATGCCCGGCCGGGTGCTGAACAGCATCTTCTTCGGCGGCGGCACCCCCAGCCTGATGGCGCCCGAAACCGTGGCCGGGGTGATCGAGGCCGCGCGCGCCGCCTGGCCTTTTGCCAATGACATCGAGATCACGCTGGAAGCCAACCCGACCAGCGTCGAGACCGGCCGCTTCCGCGCCTATGCCGATGCCGGCGTCAACCGCGTCTCGATGGGGGTGCAGGCGCTGAACGACGACGACCTGCGCCGGCTGGGACGGATGCATTCGGCGGCCGAGGCCCGTGCCGCCTTCGATATCGCCCGCGATTGTTTCACGCGGGTCAGCTTCGACCTGATCTATGCCCGCCAGGACCAGGACCGCGCGCATTGGCGGCGCGAGCTGACCCAGGCGCTCGGCATGGCCGTCGATCACCTTTCGGCCTATCAGCTGACCATCGAGCCCGGCACCGCCTTCGGCGCCCGCCATGCCAAAGGCGGGCTCACGGGCCTGCCCGACGACGATCTGTCCGCCGACATGTATCTGGACACGCAGGAAATCTGCGCGGCGGCCGGGATGCCGGCCTATGAGATCTCGAACCATGCCCGGCCGGGCGCGGAAAGCCGGCACAACCTGATCTATTGGCGGCAGGGCGACTGGGCCGCGGTGGGGCCGGGCGCGCATGGCCGCCTGACGCTGCCCTCGGGCCGCTGGGCGACCGAGGCGCACCGGGCGCCGGGCGCATGGCTGGAGGCGGTCGAGGCGCGCGGCAACGGCGACAGCCAGCGCGACCTGTTGGGCCTGTCCGACCGGGCGCTGGAATATCTGCTGATGGCCATGCGGCTGGTCGAGGGGCTGGAGATTCCCCGCTATCTTGCCCATGGCGCCGAATTGCCGCAGGGCCGGCTGATGAATCTGGCCGAACTGGGACTTATCTCGCTGCGGGGCGACCGTCTGGCGGCGACGGCGGCGGGTCGGCCGGTGCTGAATGCGATCCTGCGTGAACTGGCGGAGTAAGATGCGATACCTGTGGCTCTCGATGGGCTGGCTGACCCTGACGCTGGGAACGATCGGGATCTTCCTGCCGGTCCTGCCCACGGTGCCCTTCCTGCTGCTTTCGGTCTGGGCCTTTGCGCGTTCCTCGCCGCGGCTGGGTGCCCGGATCATGCGCCATCCCCGCTTCGGCCCGCCGATCCGCGCCTGGCGCAAGCGCGGCGTCATCGGGCGCAACGCCAAGATCTGGGCGGTGGCCGGCATGACGGCCGGCATCGCCTGGGCGATCTGGCTGGGGCTGGACATGCGCTTCATCGCCCTTCAGGTTCTGGCCTGCACCGCCATCGCCGCCTGGCTGGTATCCCGGCCGGAAGCCTGAGCCGGCAGGGATTACAACCTTTTGCCCACTTGTCCCGGCCCCGCCATGGCGCGAACCTCGGCGCATGGCTCTGAGGGGAGGAACGGCAACATGGCGGACACATCGGGGGTGAAGATCCACCCCGCAGTCGATAACGGCATCAAGCCCGCGCAGCCCGGATTTGCGGGCGGCACGCTGCATTGCAAGTGCAGCACCAACCCGGTCCGCGTCGCGGTCCGGGCGCAGACCGCGCATAACCATGTCTGCGGCTGCACCAAATGCTGGAAACCCGAGGGCGCGATCTTCTCGCAGGTGGCCGTGGTCGGCCGCGATGCGCTCGAGGTGCTGGAGGGCGCCGAGAAGCTGGAGATCGTCAATCCCGACGCGCCGATCCAGCGCCATCGCTGCAGGGAATGCGGCGTGCATATGTACGGCCGGATCGAGAATCGGGACCATCCCTTTTACGGTCTGGATTTCGTCCATACCGAGCTTTCGGACGAGGACGGCTGGTCGGCGCCGGAATTTGCCGCCTTCGTCAGCTCGATCATCGAATCGGGGGTCGATCCCGGCCGTATGGAGGCGATCCGCGCCCGGCTGCGCGAATTGGGGCTGGAGCCCTATGACGCGCTGTCGCCGCCGCTGATGGATGCGATCGCCACCCATATCGCCAAGCGGTCCGGCGCGCTTGCGGCCTAAGCACCGGATCGGTCGCGACAATTGCGGGGGTCGGTTTACCGGCCCCCGAAACCATGAGAAAACGCAGGCCAAGGGCCGTCACCGAAGGAGAAGAAGTCATGAGAACCCGTGCCGCCGTCGCGCTGGAAGCCGGCAAGCCGCTGGAGGTCATGGAGGTCAACCTGGAAGGCCCCAAGGCCGGCGAGGTGATGGTCGAGATCAAGGCCACCGGCATCTGCCACACCGACGAATTCACGCTCTCGGGCGCCGACCCGGAAGGCATCTTCCCCTCGATCCTGGGCCATGAGGGCGCGGGCGTGGTGGTCGAGGTCGGGCCGGGCGTCACCTCGGTCAAGCCGGGCGACCATGTCATCCCGCTCTACACGCCCGAATGCCGGCAATGCGCGTCCTGCCTGTCGGGCAAGACCAACCTTTGCACCGCGATCCGCGCCACCCAGGGCCAGGGCCTGATGCCGGACGGCACCACCCGGTTCAGCATGCTCGACGGCACGCCGATCCATCACTACATGGGCTGCTCGACCTTCTCGAACTACACCGTGCTGCCGGAAATCGCGGTGGCCAAGGTGCGCGAGGACGCGCCCTTCGACAAGATCTGCTATATCGGCTGCGGCGTCACCACCGGCATCGGCGCGGTGATCAACACCGCCAAGGTGGAAATCGGCGCCAAGGCGGTGGTCTTCGGCCTGGGCGGCATCGGGCTCAATGTGCTGCAGGGCCTGCGCCTGGCCGGCGCGGACATGATCATCGGCGTCGACCTGAACGACGACAAGAAGCCGATGGCCGAGCATTTCGGCATGACGCATTTCATCAACCCGAAGAATTGCGAGAACGTGGTCCAGGAGATCGTGAACCTGACCAAGAC
>Ga0182741_1003259_pt1 | contig 17495 bp, 12 predicted proteins | sample eDN5th37CBELigOP_FD_128874 | JGI IMG/M metagenome (GOLD analysis project Ga0182741, IMG submission 128874) | Enriched Organic Plus compost microbial communities from Emeryville, California, USA - eDNA 5th pass 37_C BE-Lig OP (version 2) (version 2) ...
AGTTGAAAGCTCTGGAACACGAATCCAACTTTCTCACCTCGCAGCCGTGCCCGCGCGTCCTCCGTGAGGGAGCCGAGGTCGGCGCCGTCGAGCGAGACGCTTCCGCTCGTGGGGATGTCGAGTCCGGCGAGCAGCCCGAGGAGCGTGGTCTTCCCGCTTCCGGACGGCCCGACTATCGCGACGAACGCGCCCTCGGGTACGGCGAAGGAGACATCGCGCAGCACCGTGAGGATGCCACCACCACTGGGGTACGATTTGGTCAGGTTGCGGGCGACTAGCATGCGCTCGGTATTGGGTTGTATCGCGTTGGCATCGGTCGTCGCGGCGTGTGGGAAGCGCGGCGGCGGGGCGGTCGATTCCACGGGGAGGGGGAGCGCGTCCTCCGCGGTGGCGCAGCGGTCCCCGGGCGGCGAGCCGGCAACCGAGCGCGCGGATGACGAACGGCCCACGATCGTGTTCGTGGGAACCAGTCTGACGGCCGGCCTCGGCCTTTCCGATCCTGACGAAGCCTACCCCGCGCTGATCCAGAGGAAGATCGATTCACTGGGTCTAAACTACCGGGTGGTCAACGCGGGTGTGAGCGGCGAGACATCGGCCGGCGCGCTGAAATCCATAGGGTGGCTCATGCGGTCGCCGGCGAGCGTGGTGGTGATCGAGACCGGAGCCAACGACGGTCTGCGCGGCCTGAGCGTCGCCGCGCTGCGCCGGAACATCCAGGGGGTCATCGACACGGTTCGATCCGTCCATCCGGATGCACGGATAGTACTGGCCGGCATGGAAGCGCCGCCCAACCTCGGCGCGCGCTATACCTCGAGCTTCCGGGAGGTCTTTCCCGAGCTCGCGCGCGCGAACCACGCGGCGCTCATCCCCTTCCTGCTCGACGGCGTGGCCGGTGTGGACTCGCTGAACCAGGCCGACGGGATCCACCCCAATCAGCGGGGCGCGCAAGTCGTGGCCGACAACGTGTGGGCCACCCTGCGCGGCGTGCTCGAAGGCGAGCCGGCCGCCGCGATTCAGGGTGGCCGCGCAGGCGGCGCGGGCGCCGGCTCCGGATGAGCACGGGGCCCACCGTGCTCCCTTCTGCACAGTGGGCCCCGCTTCTCGTGACCGAGCGGCGCGGAGTCGCAAGGTCATCCGCTTTCTTGGAGCCTCAGCGGCTCCCGGCGATCCGCGCCGTACTAGGGTCAGTAGACAATGGATCACCTCCTCGTTTCAGGGTGGAATGAAAGGGTGGAGAACTCATCAGTGTACCCGGGGCCGGAGCCCCGGTTCCATCGCAAGTTAGACGGAGATCCCGCGCGTGTCGAGCGCCGCGCATCGTGCCGCGTGGCGTTGCGCGCGGTTCACGGCGCGTGCACGCGCGCCTTGCTCACCACCCGCCAGCTCCTCCCCCGCGGGACGATCTTGTAGGCCTCCTCCATGAGGAAGCGCTCGTGCCCGCCGGAGCTCCGGGTGTCGTAGCGATCCGCGGCCTCGTAGACCAGGAGCGTATCGCCCGCACTCTGGAAGATGGGCGACACGCGGACCGCGTACCCTGCATCATCCACGGGGCAGGTGGGAGCGTGCGCGGGATCGCGGTTCGCGACCGGATCGCACGTCCCCCGGAAGGTGGATGTCTGGAGCATCGCCCGCACCACGTCCTCGGACAGCGCCCCGCCGTCGCCGTAGCCGGCGTCACGCGGCAGCATGGTCCGATCCACGAGGAGTACCAGCGACGGTCCGATGTCGAACGATCCGCTGGCGGCGGCCGCGTAGACCTCGGCCTGCCTAGCCGGCGCGAGCCGTGCGGCTTCGAGCCCCGCGCCGCGCGCCACGTCGCCCGACCCCGATCCGCACGCCGAGAGCGCCACGAGTAATGCGACTGCAGCTGCCGCCGGATCTCTTCGCACCCTTATCCTCGCATGGTGAATGTTCACGAGCCAGCACACCAGCCCGCGACGCCGAAATGCAAGGTAAGCGCCGCGATCGGGGCTGGCGCCGGCGCGAGAGGGGCGATCCCCCGTCAGGAGGGACCGCCCGCTCTCCCACGCCGTGACGCAACGGCGTGACTTAACGCCGTGACGCGGCGCACCCGTCAGTACATCGTGGAATCGGTCTTCGACACCGTGGTCACGCTCTTCGTGGAGTCGCTCTTCGAGTCGCCCGCTGCGGAGTCGTGCGTCACCGAATCGAGCTCCGGCCGGGGCGGAGCGATCTGCGAGACGCGCTCCTCGCTCCACGCGCTCACTTCCCACGCGAACGAGTCACCCAGCTCCGCCACGGTCACCGGTTCAACGCCCGGCTCGTCGGCGCGGCCATCCACTCTGGCGAGGCTGGCCGCCGCCTTGCCGTAACCGCTGTCCGCCGCGAGCGCGGCTCTGTAGGCCTCCGCCGCGGCGCCGTAGCGCCCCGTGCGCTCGAGGGCGATCCCCAGGTTGTTCTCGAACACCGCCACGCCCTCGCTGAGCTGCGTGGCGCGCGCCAGCGGCCGCAGCGCCTCCTCGAAGCGGCCCTGCTGGATGAGCAGGAGGCCCATGTTGTTCATCGACCAGCCGTCCTCGGGATCGATCGCGAGCGCGGTGCGGTAGGCTTCCAGCGCGCCCTCGGCGTTTCCGAGGAGCGCCCTGGTGCGCCCCAGCACGCGGTACGCATCGCTCGAGGCGGGGTCGATCTCGATGGCCCTGGCGAGGTAGCCCTCCGCTTCGGCGGGCTTCTCCGATTCGAGAAGGACGCGGCTCACGTTGACCAGGCTCTTCACGTGCCGCGAGTCGAGCTCGAGGGCGTCGTCGAAGGCGTTCCTGGCGCGGTCGAGCTGGCCCGAGCGCCAGGCCGACATGCCGAGCATGTAGAAGCCCCAGGGGTTCTTCTCGTGCGTCTTCGTGTAGACGTCGAACATCTCGGTAGCCTGCCGGTAGTCCTTCGTTCTGAAAGTGGATTCGGCGTCGGCGTAGCTGACGTTGGCGGGGATCACGCTCCCGCTCTCGGGCTGCACGACCTCCGCGGTCGTGGGCTGCACGACGACCGGCTGTTCCGACTGAGTGGCCTCGGACCCGTTGGGCTTGATCCCCGAATCGCGGCACGCGGCCGCGAGGACGAGCAGGGCGGAGGCGGTGATCGCGCCGCCCGCGACGCGGGCAGCCCGGTTGCTGCGATGTGTGCGCGACATGTTTGACTCCTTCCGGTGGCGCGCTCGCCAGGGCGAGCGCTGGTGGTTGCCGCTGTGGCGGTACCACGGAAGGGCAAGCGGCTCACCATTTCGATGGTCGCTGAATACCTATTTGCCAACTCGCACTAACAAGGCGAAATAGACCACACATAATAAAGTACATTATCACGTTATCGCCGTGCCTTCGTGTTCACATGGACACGCTGCGGCGGGCGGCGTCGTGTCCATCCGGACACGACGCGCGATATCGTCAGCGCTCCGTCATCAGGATGGTCAGCTCTCGCGCGCGATGCGGTGCCGGCGCATGATCTTGAGGAGGCTCGCGTGGTCGGCGAGGCCGAGCTCGGCCGCGGTCCGCGTGATGTGCCAGTCGTTCCGGTCGAGCGCGGCGATGACGATCTGCCGCTCCGCTTCGGCCTTGCGTTCGAGGAAAGTGCGCGCGCCGGCCCCGCCGGCCCCGCCGGCCGGCGCGGCGCTCGCCGCGGCCGCAGCCCGGCCGTCTCCGCCACCCGCCTCCTCGCGGATCTCGGCCGGCACATGCTCGGCCCCGATCGACGTGCCGTCGGCCGCGATGATCATCCGCTCCACCACGTTCCGCAGCTCGCGCACGTTGTTCTGCCGCCAGTCGTACGCCATGAGGATCTCCATGGCGGCGGGCTGCACGGCCTTGCGACGGATTCCGAAGCGTTCGCTGGTCGCGGCGACCATCCGCTCGACCAGCACGGGGACGTCGGAGAGCCGGTCGCGCAGCGGCGGCACGCGGAGCACGTGCACGTTGAGCCGGAAGTAGAGATCGCGCCGGAAGCGCGACTCCCTGACCTCCTCGTCGAGCTCGCGGTTGGTGGCCGCCACCACGCGCGCCGGGACGTTCATCGGCCTGCTGCTCCCGAGCCGCGTGACCTGCCGCTCCTCGAGCACGCGCAGGAGCTTCGCCTGCGCGGCGAGGGGAAGCTCGCCTATCTCGTCCAGGAATATCGTCCCCCTGCCGGCCGACTCGAAGGCGCCCTTGCGCATCGTGGCCGCTCCGGTGAAGGCGCCCCGCTCGTGCCCGAAGAGCTCACTCTCCACGAGATTCTCCGGGAGCGCGGCGCTGTTCACCGCCACGAACGGCTCGCGCGCAACCCCGCTCAGCCGGTGGACGTCGCGCGCCACCAGCTCCTTCCCGGAGCCGCTCTCCCCCACGATCAGTACCGGGCTCGGGATCGGCGCCACGCGCGCGATCTCCGTCTTGAGCCGCAGCATCGCGGGGCTCTCGCCGAGGAGCGCGCTCTCGTCGGCGGCGTACTTGCGGAGCGATTGGACTTCGTCGAGGATGCGGCGGCGCTCCACGGCGTTCTCCACCTCGCGCGCCACGCGCTCCATCGGCTCGTCCTTCTCGATGAAGTTGTAGGCGCCCTGCTTCATGGCCTGCACGCAGCGGTCGTAGCTGGCGGTGCCGGTGTAGACGATCACCGGCACCTCGCTCCCGCGCTCGCGCAGCGCGCGCAGCACGGCGAATCCGTCGGTGCCGGGCATCTCGAGGTCGAGGATCACGCAGTCCACCGGCTCGCTCGCCAGCAGCGCCAGCGCCTCGTCGCCGCCGGAGGCCACGAGCACCTCGTAGCCGCCCACGCGCTTCAGGTCGTACGCGTACTGCTCGGCCATCGCCATGTTGTCGTCTACCACGAGTACCGCTGTCACGTGCGCGAACCCTCCGGTGATGCGTCTCGCGGAAGCTGCGCGCCGCCGGGCGCCGGGTCCAGCGTGACGATGGCCGTGGTCCCCACGCCGGGCTCGGTCTCGATGCGCAGAGAGCCGTGCAGGTCGGTCACCAGCCGGCGGACGATCGAAAGACCGAGCCCCGTTCCACGCTCCTTGGTGGTGTGGAAGTCGTCGAAGGCGCGCGCGAGCTCCTCCCTGGTCATCCCGCTGCCGGTGTCCGTGACCGTGATTCGCACGCCGCTCCCGCTCGCGCCCCCGTCCGCGCGCTCGCCCGCGCGCTCGCCCGCGCGCTCGCCCGCGCGCTCGCCCGCGCGCTCGCCCGCGCGCTCGGTGGCGATGGTGACGCTGCCGCCCTTCCGCCCCAGGCTGTCCACCGCGTTGCTCACCAGGTTCTCCAGAATGCGCCTCAGCACGAGCGGATCGGCTGCGACGCGCGACAGTCCGCCGGCGAGCTGCGTGCGCACCTGCACGCCGGGCGCGCCCGGCGCGGCGGCGGCGATCTCCCGGGCGATCTCGTTCGCGTCGCACGGACGCGAGTCGAGGCGCGGAGTGAGGCGAGCATAATTGCGCGCGAGGTTGTCGAGATAGGCGACGCTCGCGTCCAGCGTCCGGCGCCGCTCGGCGAAGATGGCCGGAAGCTGCGCGGGGTCTTCCTCGGCCACCTGGCCCAGATGGCGGAGCACGTTGCGGATGGGCGCGAGCCCGTTCTTGACGTCGTGGTTGACCTGGCGGGCGAGATCGCCCACCGTGGCGCGCCGCTCGGCCTCGCGGAGCGACGCTGCGCTCGAGCGGAGGCGCCGCGTCATCGCGCCCAGCGTGCGGGCGAGCGCGCCGATCTCGTCGTCGCGATCGGTGGGGAAGTCGCTGTCGAGCCGGTCGAGGTCGATGCGCTTCGTGCGCGCCGCGAGCTCGCGCAGCGGCCGGCTCAGGGCACCCGCTAGCCACATGGACAGGAGTAGCGCCGCCGCCGCCGCACTGGCGATAGCGGCGCTGAACCAGCGGTCTACGCTGCGCTCGAGCGCGCGCAGCTCGCCGGTGGGGTGGGTGATCACGATTCGCGCCGTACCGGCGCGCCGTTCTCCGCCCGGCGCGGCTCCGATGTACGGCTCGTCGAGCGCGGTGACGAGCAGCTCGCCGCCCGCCGCCAGCGTGTGCGCCGGGTTCGGGCGCGCGGCTGTACCGCGCGGAGCGGCCGGCGATTCCGCACCGGAAGCGTCCTGCATCCGGGCGGCGACGGCCGCGAGCGAACTGTCCGACTCGAGCAGCGAGTCCGATGAGAGCAGTTGGCCGTCGGCGATGAGCGTCACGGCGAGCTCCGAGCCGCGCGCCATGGCGCGAAGGAAGTCGCGGTCAACCTCGACGCCTCCCACGATGGAGAAGCGTCGCGCGCCGAAAGCGAGCGAGTCGACGCCAGCGAGGACGAGTATCGGTCCCTCCGGCGTACGCGCGCCGACCAACGCCGTGCCGCCCGTGCGCGCGAGCAGTGCGGGAAGCTCCGGCTCCAGGCGGCCGTACTCGTTGCGGAAGTGTCCCGAGCTCAAGATGCGGCCGTCGGCGTCCTGGATCTGGAGCATCGAGAGGCCCGCGCCGTTCATCGCGCGCTCGGCGTAGTCCAGCACGTAATCGCGCTCCGCCGGCGCCCCGCCTACCACGCCGGCGCGGAAGCGGTTGTCGTCGCGGAGTGCGATCGTGAGCGCGTGCAGCCGGCTCGCGATCGACGCGCTCTCGTGCATGAGGTCCTCGCGCGCAACCTCCGCGAGCCCCTGCACCCGCCGCTCGTACTGCGCGCCGAGGCGGGCGGTCATCTCGCGCCGCACGCCGATCGCGATGGTCACGAGCGGCACGATGGCGAGGGCGACCATCGCCGCAATCAGTCGTCCGCGGAAGCTCACGGCGCGCGGCCGCTGGCCGCGGTGGAGGGAGCGCCGAGGACGATCGTACCGTCGTGCATGATGGTCATGCGTGGAATACCCCGCTCGCGGCGGATCAGCAGCGTCTCGCGCGTGTCCACCAGCGGGAGGAGGGCGCTCGCGCGGCCGGGTGGGGTGAGCCATGGAGCTGCCCGCGTCAAGGCCCCGCGCGCGGCGGGCGGCAACTCCGCTCGCCGCGGCAGCGCGAGGATGTACGCCGGATCGGCCCCCTGCGTGAGCGACGACGCGAACGCGAGGGAGTCGAGGCCGACCGCGCGCCAGCGGCGGGGCTGTGAGAGCTCCGGCGCCACGCGGCGGATGGCGGCGGCAGCCGGCTCCTCGCGGCCTGGAGCCGCGAGTGCCACGATCCGCTCCGCGAGATCGCGCGCCGTCGCGTCGTACAGCGGGTAGACGATCCGCGTGCGGCTCGCGGCGGCGCGGTCCCGCGCGTCGCGGGAGGGTGCGCGATCCGGGGTGCCGGTCGGTGGCGCCGTCCCGGGAACGACGCCCGCGCCGTCCGGGCAGCGCGACGGGGATGGTTCCGTGCTGCCGGCGCTGTCGGTGGGAAGGAGCCACCAGTAGGCGCCCTCTGCACCGCCTGCACCGCCTGCACCGCGTGCTTCCGCGTGCACCGCCGCGGCGAGCGAGTCGCGTAGAGCGCGGACGTCGTCATCGACGCACGGGGCGGGCGTGCCCGAGTAGCGCTCGCTGAGCGCGAGGACGTAGCTGCGCGTCCACGGGAGCGGGATCGACGCGCGGCTCCCCTCCGCGCGCGCGTACTGAATCGCGGAGGTCGAGGAAGTGACGAGCAGCGTGGTGCCCGCATCGAGGATGTCGCGCGCGTCGGCACCGGGTGCGACCCGGACGCGCAGCGCCACCTCGCCGCCCCGCGACTGCATCCCGATCTCGCGTTCCGTGCCGGCGCCGACCTCCGCGGCGGCACGCGGATCGGTCAGATCGTACGACGTCGTACCATCCGGCCAACCCTCGGCGCTCTCCGGCCGCGCTACCCGGAGGAACGATGAGGCGAACGTGCGTAGGGACGCCAAGGAATCTGGCGTGGATACCAGGAGCGTGGAGTCATCGGCGGCCTCCGCGCCGCGGGCGATGGTGGCCACGAGCACGCTCGCTGGCTCGCCCTCGTGCGCCAAGGCGCTCGCGTTCCAGCTCGCGATGACATCGGCGGCGGTCACGCGATAGCCGCCGCTGAAGCGGGCATCGGGGCGGAGAATGAATCTCCAGCGGGTGAGGCCCGGCGCGGGCGAGTCCACGCGATTCCAGGAGCGGGCGAGCCCGGGAAGGATGCGGCCCGAACAGTCCTCGCGCAGCAGCGATTCGTAGAGCTGCGCGAAGAGGAAGCGCTCGCCGTCGCTCCGCGGCCATGGCGCGTGAGAGGCACTTACCGGCGTGGTGAGCGCCACGGTGATCGTGTCGCGCACGAGTGCGGGAGCGCTCGGGGCAGCGGCGGCCGCATGCCGCGCGACGCCTGCGGCAGGTGCACGCGCCGTGTCCGCGGGCCCGAGCACCGCTACCACACATTCGGCGGCCGGCTCGGCTCGTCCGGGCACTCGCGCGCCGCTCGACGCACAGGCCATCGCACAGGCGGCCGCACAGGCGGCCGCACAGGCGGCCGCACAGGCCGTCGCGAACAGCGCGACGACGGCGGCCGGGGAGCGGCGAAGAGTGGAGCGAGGGCGGGGAGGCATGGGGCGTTACGGAGGCGGGGCGGTGACGGTAGCCGGCGTGCTCAGGGCTGTTGACTGACGGGTCCGAATTGGGTAAACTAAAAGGCTAAAACAGTTTACGTAACATTTTGGGGGCGCCGGAGAGCGGTGCTCGGGCGCCGTGCGCGGCGCACGGGTGCGCGGGGCTGCCCTCTCAACGCTCAAATCAGGTCTTCACAATGGCTACACCAGCGACGCAGATCCGCCGTGGTATGGTGATCGTCTTCGACGGCGACCCCTGCCGAGTGGTGGATTTCCGGCACCACACACCGGGGAATCTCCGGGCGATGGTGCAGACGAAGATGAAGAACCTTCGCACGGGGAACAACTTCGAGCACCGGTTCCGGGCCGCCGATTCCATCGAGAAGGCATCGCTGGAGACACACCAGCTCGAGTTCCTGTATCAGGGTGGCGATACCTACCACTTCATGAACACGGAGAACTACGACCAGCTCGAGATGGACAGCGAGACGCTCGGTGATGCGGCGCAGTGGCTGCAGCCGGGGATGAAGATCATGGCCGAGTATTACGAGGGGCGGCCCATCGCGATCGATCTGCCGAACGCGATCGAGCTCGAGATAGTGGAGACCGCGCCGGTGATGAAGTCGGCCACGAAGAGCGCGTCGTTCAAGCCGGCCAAGCTGGAGAACGGCGCGACGGTGACGGTGCCGGAGTTCATCCCGACGGGCGTGCGTGTGCGCGTCAACCCGAACACCGGGGAGTATCTCGACCGCGCGAAGTGAGGGAGTTGATCCAGGGTGCAGACCTGGTTAAGATTCCGGTCTTCATTCGGAGCATCGGTGGGATATCGGCGCCGGTGAATATGGTGACCGTAGCTCAATTGGTTAGAGCACCGGACTGTGGCTCCGGGGGTTGTGGGTTCAATTCCCATCGGTCACCCTGGATAGGCTCGTAGCTCAACTGGTAGAGCACCGGTCTCCAAAACCGGCGGTTGGGGGTTCAAGTCCCTCCGGGCCTGTATCGCGAACCACTACCCGCGGCGCCTGCGGGAGGTGGTTCGGCCAACGGAGTCGGAAGTACGAGCTGCAGCCGTGGCGGCGATTTCGCTCCCGCTGCACGCAGTTTGCGAAGTCGAAGTGAACAATGGCGGTATCGTCTAGGGGACTAGGACGGAGCCCTCTCAAGGCTCAAACACGGGTTCGAATCCCGTTACCGCTACTCGGTGAGGCCCCATCGTCTAACGGTTAGGACGGCACTCTTTCAAGGTGCAGACAGGGGTTCGATTCCCCTTGGGGCTACTGAAGGGGAAGAGGGGTACGAAAGCGCTGTAGATGTGAGGTTCTGGGGCTGTAGCTCAGCTTGGTTAGAGTGCCGGTCTGTCACACCGGAGGTCGCGGGTTCGAGCCCCGTCAGCCCCGTGACGATAAATGCAGGTGCAGGGCCCTGGTGGTGAAATTGGTAGACACGCCATCTTGAGGGGGTGGTGCCGCAAGGCGTAGCGGTTCGAGTCCGCTCCAGGGCATATCGCCAGCGTAGCTCAGTGGTAGAGCACTCGATTCGTAATCGAGCGGTCGTCGGTTCAATCCCGACCGCTGGCTCTCGAGAACAGGTGCTCGATGAGCACGACGATATTGACGTACAGCGTACTTCATAGTTCGGCGTAGTCCGAGATCGATCGACGCGGAAAAGGAACGGCTCGCCCCGGGAACGGGGCGGGCCGTTTTGCGTGTGCGCGTGGACAAATGACCAATCGCGGCGCATATCAGTCTACCATGAGGGCGCGATGGGGCGCCCTTCCACGAAGGTCGCGAAACCCATCGCTTCCTGGTAAAGGAGCATCTCGCATGCGCAGCGCAGTCCTGCTTCTGCTCTTCGCCATCGGCGCCGAAGCCGCGGCACAGGCGCCCAACATCTCGCCGAAGGGCGACCCTTCCATCAAATCCGACACGATCTACAGTCTCGCGGTGAACCCCGCCGAGCATGAAGGTGATCCGTTCGTCTACCTGCTCGACGATGGAGTGGTGGTGTATCAGGCGAACGGTCAGAGCAAGCGAACCTACCATCAGGTGGTGCAGATCCTCACGCAGGATGGCGTCGAAGGGTGGGCCGAGCAGCGCTTCTCGTTCGAGCCCGGGCATCAGAAGCTCACCGTGAACTGGATCCGCGTGGTGAAGCCCAACGGAGAAGTCGTGAGCGCCGAGCCGTCGCACATACAGGACTCCGACGTCCCGGCCACCATGGGGAACCCCGTGTACGCCGACCGCAAAGTGCGGCGCGCATCGTTGAGCGGCGTGGCCGTCGGCACCATAGTCGACTACAGCTACACCATCGAAGAGCTGAAGCCGTATCGGCCCGGCGACTTTCTCACCAGCTGGTCCATCACGACCGGACTTCCAACGCGCCGCTCGCGCTTCATCGTCGACATGCCGGCTAGCATCGAGCCGCACATCCTCGAGCGCAACGTCCGCAACCCTGTGAAGATCACCACCGCGAACGGTCGTAGAGTGTACACGTGGACGGCGGCCGACCTGCCGAAGCCCAAGTCCGAGCCCTTCGCCGCCGATTCCAACGGCGTGTTCCAGTCGGTCGCGCTCTCGGTACCGAACAGTTGGCAGGGCATATCGAAGTGGTACGCCGGTCTGGCGCGCGACCGCTACGCGCTCACGCCGGAGCTGGAGACGAAGCTGCACGAGCTCGTGGCCGGAGCGCGAACGCTGGACGATTCGCTGAGCGCCGTGCAGCGCTGGGTGGCGCAGGACATCAGATACGTCTCGCTCTCGCTCGGCATCGGCGGCTATCAGCCGCGTCCACCCGCCGAGGTTTACAAGACCCAGTATGGCGACTGCAAAGACAAGGCGACCATTTTCGTGGCGATGGCGCAGAAGATGGGAGTGGAAGCCTACCCCGTTCTGTTGAGCGCGGGCGGAAAGGTGGAGCGCTCGTTGCCATCGATCGACCAGTTCAACCACGCCATCGCCGCGCTGAAGATCGGCGGCCAGTACACCTACGTGGATCTCACCTCGGACCTCACGCCGTACGGAGCCCTCCCAGCCACCGACCAGGGGCAGTTCGCGCTCGTGGTGCATCCAGACGGGCGGGCCGACGAAGTGACGCTCCCCGAGAACGCGCCCTCGGTGAACCGGTCGGAGACGAGCCTCAGCGGAGAGCTCACGTCCGACGGCCTGGTGAACCTGCGCTACGAAGAGCGCGCCGAGGGCTCGAGGCAGTACGGCCTGCGCGGACTCTTCGCGACGCCGATGGACTCCACCAAGCGCGACCAGTTCATCAGGGCGCTGGCGGGCAACACCTATCCCGGCGCCACCGGCGACAGCCTCGTCGTGTTCGACGGCAAGGACCTGAAGGCGAAGCCCAGGATCGCGATGGCGATCCACGGCGGCCAGGCCGCGAAAGTTTCGGGGCAGAGCGCGATACTCAGCATGCCGCCATCATTCGGATCGATGGCCGGCCTCCAGACGCTCGCGACGCAGCTCGAGTCGTCGAAGCCGCGAGTGTACCCCATAGACGTGGAGAGCGTGATCGGGCCGGTGGTGGGGATCTCCGAGCTGGTGCTGCGGCTCCCCGAGGGGTGGCACGCCGACCTGCCGGGAAACGTGGTCGCGGAGAGCGCGTTCGGGGTATACCGTACGGAGTACTCGCAGAACGGGCGCGAGCTGCGGATCTACCGGTGGATGGAGGGGCGCCGGGGCGTGCGGCCGCCCGAGGAGGTGGACGCGCTGATCGAGTGGTTGAGGGCGGTGGCGAAGGACGACGTGCAGTACATCGTGCTGCAGCGGCCGGCGGCGGTGGGGAAGTGAAGTAGTTACTTGTACCGCGGGGGCCGGTTTGCTAGCTTTGCATGGCGAGCGGCAAAGCCGCTTTCCGCGGGCGTAATTCAGTTGGTAGAATGCCAGCTTCCCAAGCTGGACGTCGCCGGTTCGAGTCCGGTCGCCCGCTCTCGATAAGTTGGTGAGATCATTCATGTTGCCGAACGTCGGGGAGCCCGTGGCCCCCGGCGTTTTATCATCGGGGGCCGCGGTGGGGGCCGCAGGCGCCGATTTTGGCGCGTTGAGGTGTGCCGCCAAGAGCGCGCGCTGCTCCGGCGTGAGGGCGGCCACGAGCGCATCGAGGTCGAACGTGGGTGCGTTGGTCGGGGTCTCTGACGTGGTCGGGGACGGCGGAGTTACCGGCGCTGTCGGCGGTGCTGGCACGCCCAGTCGAATCTGCCTCCTCACGCTCGCCGCTTCCACGCGCAAGCGCTCCGTCTCGCGGTCCTGATAGATGTGCTTCCGCGTCTCCGAATCCTGCCAGCCGCCGAGACGGTCCTTCACTCGGTCATCCGCCGTGACTGTCTCCGCTAGGTCGGTGGCAATACGCCGCAGCCCGTACCACCCGCGGCCCGGCACATGGGGAACGCCGGCGATCATTTCAATCTCCTGAAACGCGACGCGCGCTCCGTCGCGGCTCAGTGGCTTAGCGCCGTCGCGCACGCGCCGCGTCCACCGGCGTCCTGTCTCATCCAACGGCCGCATCCGCGAGCCGGGAAACAGGTGATAGTCTGCGATCTCGCCGGCACGCCAAGCCGCCTCGTAGTTGGCGAGGTAGCCCCGCAGTGCGTCGTCGACCGCGCGGCGCTGCTCGGGCGTGAAGACAACGGTCTCCCCGTGCTTCTTCCCCGCTCCTGGAATGACGACTTGCCCCAGCGATCCAGGCGGCAGCGCAGCATACTCCGCCGAATCCACCTCGGTGAGTGTTAGCGTCGTTCGCGTGCAGCGTAGCACCTGCCCCGTGCGGCATTCGGCGGCGAGCTCGATCGCGAGCCGCATGCGCGGATCCACACGCGGGTCGCTCAGGGCGGCGAAGATGCGACGGTACTGCTCGGGCGTATGTCGCGGCCGGCGCGGTTTGGAGCGATGCTTCCCCGTGCGCTGTGCCCACTCATCTTTGAGCCGCTTACGCCAGTACTCAGGAGGCCTTGCCGCATCGGGTGGGATGTGATGCTCTTCGCGCAGCCACGCGGCAACGCTGTACAGAGCGTCGACGACTCCCTCCGCTGCGCGCATCCCGAACTCCCGCCCACGTGTCTCGATGTAGCGCGCGGCCATTCGCCGCCACAACGCTCGCACGTGCTTGGGCTCGAGCGCTTCCCAAGAGAGCGCCGCATCTAAGAGAGGTGCACCGCCCGACCGCCCGAGCAGTCGATCACGATACTTCACCATTTGATCGTACCGGCGCGTCTCCGTTGAGGCGTACTTGCCCTCGGTCCGGTGCAAGGCGAGATCGAACCCGTCGCTCAGCGTGAGCGCTGTGATCTCAGGAGGCGGCGCCTCGGGCATGATTGTCGCGGCCGGCTGGTCGGCAAGTGACTGCCCGGTGAGGAGCCTCGCTTGGAACTGCTGCACGGCCCGCTCGGCGGCTCTGACCAGTGATGCGTCGAGATCTCCTGTCCGCGGATCGCGCACCAGTAGCCCGAGCGGCTGTTTCTCGCGCTTCTCACGGCCTGTCCTTTTCGGATTGGTCCAGCGTACCCACACCTGCTGACGGCGATCCGGTCGCTCGTACGCGTTTACTGTGAACGGCTTCTCGCCGTAGCTATAGGTCCACACGTGAGTCGCGCTTTCAGAACGCTGCTTGCGGCTCATGCGATCTTACCGACGGTCGTGGGCCGAGCAGTCCTGGCGTGGAGGTAGTTCGCAAACCTGGATCGGTCTATGTACCAGACGCCTTCGTGCTTCCGTGCGCCGATCTCCTCCGATCGATGCTTGCAGAGCCAGCGAAGCGTACTGAGAGGAATGTTGCTCACGACGTGTGCCTCAGCGATCGTCAGTTGCAGGCAGATGTCACGGCCGAGCTCGACGGCCTTGAGGAGCTCGTCGATGCAGTCGGCCAGAGTCGTAACCGCATCCGAGCCAGGGGACCGATGGTGCAGCACTGTCAGCTCGAGCTGCCACTGCTCGACTAGCGCGAGTACGGGGCGAGCGGTGATCAGTGTCGGTGCTGCATGACTCACCGCGCCACCCGAAGCATCCATGACCGTGCTCGACATCTCCAACGCCGCACCCTTCTCGAGTCACTGGTCACCTCGCCCGAGGTAACCTAACTGCAACCTTCCCACTGAGTCGTACCAAGTTGTTGCGCCCCGCATGCGATCATTGCGCGCGATGCCGTGTGTCGCTAATGGCTGCCCGATCTCACGTGGCACGCCGGCTCGTGACACGTGTCTCGTACGCGTATGCGATACGACAGCCATTCCTGATGGATAGGTAGCCGAGTAGGTCGGCGCGGGAGCTACTCACGTAAGTATGTACCGCGCCGTAATACGGTGCGTTCTGCACGCGTGGCGTTCGAGGACCGTGTGACATGGTGCCAACTGGGCACTGTGACATCCCGGCCGAGAGACTTTGCCGTGGAAGCGAATAGCGCCGATGAGCGCGCCTCCGAGAACGGGTCGCGCGGCGGGGTGGTACTTACTTGATGGGATATCTGTCCGCCAGTGCATGCCGCGTGTGCAAGCTATGGGATGGATATCTCGGTAGCCCAAGATATCTCTGTCGTCCACTGCGACGCGGACGTGTCAGGTGCGGGCTCTACGGAGACTGAGATCGTGAGAACGTCTACGCTGTCGCCAGCGCGGCGAACCGCCGCGAAGCTCATTCGCTACACGCCGGAGGAGCTCGGCCGTGTCACCGACCGTGCGCGCGCATGCGGTCAGCCGGTCGCGTGCTACGTACGAGAATGCTCGCTAGGTGCTGTGCCGAAGGCACGCCACGCACGCCGCGATGCAGAGGTGATCCGAGCGCTTGCCCGGATTGGAAACGTACTCGCCGAGCTCACCCGGGTCGCCGACACCGACTCGCTGATGTGGTCCACAGAAGTTCAGATGGCGCTAGAGGAGCTGTTGGCCACAATTCGGCGGATCGAATGATGGTCACCGCATGATCCGCGAGTGAGCAGGCAGGCGGGCGAGTGATTGCCATATCGAGCAAAAGTCAGAGCTTCGGCGCGATTGCCAAGTATCTCGTCGCTGGGCGCTCGGGCGAGGAGTGGGATCGCGTGGCGTGGACGACGAGTCGCAACCTCCCCACGGCTGATCCGGAGCTCGCCGGGATAATAATGCGAGCGACGGCTGAGCAGAGCGACCGCGTGACGCGACCGGTCTATCACTTGGCTCTGAGCTTCGATCCGGGCGATACGGTTGACCGAGCTACCATGGAGCGGGTAGCAGACGACGTCTTGCGGCGGCTCGGACTGGACGAGTACCAAGTCGTCATGGTGGCGCACCGCGACCGTGAACACCAGCATGTGCACCTCCTGGTCAACCGGGTGCATCCGGAGACGGGGAGGGCGTGGGAGAAATCCCATGACTACCGCATAATACAACAGGTGTTGCGCGAAGAAGAGCGCGTGCTCGGGCTGCGCGAGGTCCCTGGGCGGTTGGCCCAACTCGCCGAGCCGGGTGTGTCGCCGGAGTCTACGTCCAAGCCCCTCGCGCGCCGCCGGGAGCCGGCTTCGTCGCTCTCGTCAGACGCTCTCGCAAGCGACCTGCGTTCATGCGAGCGGGCGATCGCACTTGGCCAGGCGCGTGTCGAGGCGGAAACGTCACTTCAGGCCGCGCGGGCTCGATCGGATCAATTGGGTATCGCGATCGAGCGGGCGGAGCAAACATCGGCTGCCTTCGACCGAGCACTCGCCCGCGTGTACCGTAATCCTGCCGAGGCGAGAGTCGTGTTCAACCAGCTTGTGGAAGGAGAGGGCTTTGACCAGGCCATCCAACGCCTGAGATCCGCGCCAGAGCGCTTTGGTACCCTCCTGGCCGTCGCGCACTCACGGCTTGGCGGATTGGTCACTGCGCGGGACGAGAGCGAAGCGCGCATCGCAGCGGGTGCCGCAGCAGAGCACGGGCGTGAGGCGTACGACACGGAGCGGGCCCTGTGGCGGATCGCAGCCGAGTCGCGCATTCGTCGGCTGGAGGATTCGCTTGCCCGGGAGCTCGCCAGGACGTATCGCGAGCCGGACGCGGCACGCGCCCAGTTCCTGCAGATGACCGCCGAGGACGGAACGGCGCACGCCGTCCGGATACTCCGTGAGCAGCCCGGGTCGTTTGGCGCGCTCCAGACCGCAGGGGATGAGCGGCATGACACCACTGCGCGTTTGCACGCCCGACTGGCTGCGGAGGCGGCGATGAACATCGAGCGAGCACGGCATGAACTTGGAGGGCCCGATAAGGCGGTGCTAACGCCGGCTGCGGAGCACGCAGCAGCGCAGGTGGCGGTCGAACATGCTCGAGCGCATGCAGATGACGTGCGGGCGGAGGAACTCCGCCGACCGCGCAGCGAAGAGGTAGAGCGGCGACTAGCGCACGCCATGCATCTGCTCGCTCCACATGAGCTCGAGCGACTGCATGCGGTTCTCACTAGGCCGCAGTGGGCTCTCGCTCAGAAGCTGAAAGCTACCGTACGCGATGCAATGCTTGGTCGGGATGAGGGAGTGGGACAGTAGACTCTTGCCGCAGGGAGGGTGAAATGTTCAAGTACCTAGTTGCACTTCTGATCGCACCGTTGCTGCGTCCTGTGCTCAACGCGGTGCTCATCCTTTTGGCCGTTGCGTTCGCGGTCACCATTCCCGCCCGTCTCTGGGTGATGTACGTCGACCCGCGACCGACCGATCACGCGATCGCTTTTCTCAATGCATCGACGTTCGCGTTCCTCGTATGCGCTTTCGTGATCCGGCGCGTGCGGCGACGCCAGGCGGTGAGGCAAACCTCTTCGGGGAGATAGGAGAAGGGCGACGGGATTCCCAACTCCGGCCACTACCCTGGGGAGGGGTCTCCCGCATGGGCAACGCACCGGTGCGCCGTGCCTGGACTACCACACCATCGAGTAGGGTTGGCACGGCGTCGATCTCGTGCGAACAGCACGGCGAGCGTGGCGCCGTTCAATGCATGGTGGTCGCGGCGCCATGCGGAAAGATTGATTCCAGCCGTCGGTTTGCCTGGAAGTGCCACGAGTACCTACTCGAAGGGCTCCATGTGTACCAGGACACCGAGAATTCGTGGTA
>Ga0182741_1003260_pt1 | contig 17488 bp, 17 predicted proteins | sample eDN5th37CBELigOP_FD_128874 | JGI IMG/M metagenome (GOLD analysis project Ga0182741, IMG submission 128874) | Enriched Organic Plus compost microbial communities from Emeryville, California, USA - eDNA 5th pass 37_C BE-Lig OP (version 2) (version 2) ...
GCGCCGCGCGGCGTGCGGATCCGCCGGACGAACTCGCCCGATCGGGCGTCGACGACCGGTCCCGTCACGGTCTCGAGCGCGGCGGCCTCGACGGGGTCCCACGAGCCGGCGGGGACCATCCCGCGCTCCTTGTCGTGCACGAGGAGGTGCGCGAGCGCCCAGCGCCGCGACGGGGCACTCCACGACTCGACCTCGAGCGCCTTGAACAGCGTCCCCGTGTACCAGTCGATCGGCGCGGGCCGCGCGCCGCCGGCCGCCGCCGGCCGCGTCGTCCGCGACGGCGGGAGGAGGATCCGCAGGCTCAGGCGAGCACGGCCTCGGAGGAGACGACGGTCAGCGTGTCGTGGTCGAATGACACGAAGCCGTCCTGCGCCTCGACGATGACCTTCTCACCGCCCTCGGTCGTCACGCGCACGGTCCCCGGGGCGAGGATCGCGAGGACGGGCTCGTGACCGGCGAGGATGCCGATCTCGCCGATCTGCGTCCGCGCGGAGACCTGCACCGCCTCGCCGGACCACAGCTGCCGGTCCGCCGAGACGATGTCGACCTTGATGAGCTTCGCCACGATCAGCTCTCCGCCTGGAGCTTGGCCCACTTCTCCTCGACGTCGGAGATGCCGCCGACGTTGAAGAAGGCCTGCTCCGCGACATGGTCGAACTCGCCCTTGACGATGGCGTCGAAGGACTCGACGGTCTCCTTGAGGGGCACCGTCGAGCCGGGCACGCCCGTGAACTTCGTCGCCATGTACGTGTTCTGCGAGAGGAACTGCTGGATGCGGCGGGCGCGCGAGACCGTGATCTTGTCCTCTTCGGAGAGCTCGTCGACACCGAGGATCGCGATGATCTCCTGGAGCTCCTTGTTCTTCTGGAGGATCGCCTTCACGGCCGTCGCCACCCGGTAGTGGTCCTCGCCGAGGTAGCGCGGGTCCATGATCCGCGAGGTCGACGTGAGCGGGTCGACCGCGGGGTACAGACCGCGCGACGCGATCTCGCGGGAGAGCTCCGTCGTCGCGTCGAGGTGCGCGAACGTCGTCGCGGGCGCGGGGTCGGTGTAGTCGTCCGCGGGCACGTAGATCGCCTGGAGCGAGGTGATCGAGTGGCCGCGCGTCGAGGTGATGCGCTCCTGGAGGATGCCCATCTCGTCCGCGAGGTTCGGCTGGTAGCCGACCGCGCTCGGCATGCGGCCGAGCAGCGTCGAAACCTCGGAGCCGGCCTGCGTGAAGCGGAAGATGTTGTCGATGAAGAGGAGGACGTCCTGCTTCTGCACGTCGCGGAAGTACTCCGCCATCGTGAGGGCCGAGAGCGCGACGCGCAGTCGCGTCCCGGGCGGCTCGTCCATCTGGCCGAAGACGAGCGCCGTCTTGTCGAAGACGCCGGCCTCCTCCATCTCCTTGATGAGGTCGTTGCCCTCACGCGTGCGCTCGCCGACGCCCGCGAAGACCGAGACACCGCCGTGGTTGGCGGCGACGCGGTAGATCATCTCCTGGATGAGGACCGTCTTGCCGACGCCCGCACCGCCGAAGAGGCCGATCTTGCCGCCCTGCACGTACGGCGTGAGCAGGTCGATGACCTTGATGCCCGTCTCGAAGAGCTGCGTCTTCGACTCGAGCTGGTCGAACGCCGGGGGCTTGCGGTGGATCGGCCAGCGCTCCGTGATCTCGAGCTCGGAGCTCGGGACGTCGAGCGACTCGCCGATGACGTTGAAGACGTGACCCTTCGTGACGTCGCCGACCGGCACGCTGATCGGCGCACCCGTGTCGCGGACCTCCTGCCCGCGGACGAGGCCGTCCGTGGGCTTGAGCGCGATCGCGCGGACGAGGTCGTCGCCGAGGTGCTGCGCGACCTCGAGCGTGAGCGTCGACGTCTCGTCGCCGATCACGATGTCCGTCTGGAGCGCGTTGTAGATCTCCGGGATCGCGTCGTGCGGGAACTCGATGTCGACGACGGGGCCCGTGACCCGGGCGATGCGGCCGACGCCCGCGGCTGCGGGAGCCTCGGTGGCCATGGTGGCGGCGGTGTTCGTAGCCATGCTGTTCCTTCTTCTCGTCACTCGGCGAGGGCGTCGGCGCCGCCGACGATCTCGGAAATCTGCTGCGTGATCTCCGCCTGTCGCGCGTTGTTCGCGAGGCGGGTGTAGTCGCGGATGAGCTTGTCGGCGTTGTCCGACGCGGACTTCATAGCCTTCTGCGTCGCGGCGTGCTTGCTCGCCGCGGACTGGAGGAGGGCGTTGAAGATGCGGCTCTCGATGTACACCGGCAGGAGCGCGTCGAGCACCGTGCTCGCGTCGGGCTCGAACTCGTAGAGCGGGAGTGCCGCGGCACTCGTCTCCTCCGCCGATCCCTCGACGACCTCGAGCGGCAGGAGCCGCACGACCTCCGGGGTCTGGGTGAGCATCGAGACGAACCGGTTGTAGACGATGTGCACCTCGTCGACGCCGCCCTCGGGGGTCGGCAGGACGAAGCGGTCGACGACCGCCTTCGCGATCTCCTGCGCGGTGTCGAACGTCGGGCTGTCGGTGTCGCCCGTCCACGCCTGCTCGTACGCGCGCTTGCGGAAGTTGAAGTACCCGACCGCTCGGCGTCCGACGAGGTAGTAGACGACGTCCTTGCCCTGCTCGCGCAGGAGCGTCGCGAGCTGCTCGGCCTCTCGGAGCACATTCGCGTTGAACGCGCCCGCGAGACCGCGATCCGAGGCGAGCACGACGACCGCCGCGCGAGTCGAGGTCTCGGGCTCGGTCGTCAGCACGTGCGACGCGTTCGAGTACGTCGCGACGGCCGAGACGGCGCGCGTGACGGCTCGCGCGTACGGCGACGAGGCCGTGACGCGCTGCATGGCCTTCTGGATGCGGCTCGCCGCGATCAGCTCCATGGCACGGGTGATCTTCTTGGTCGTCTGGGCAGAGCGGATCTTCTGCCGGTAGACCCGAAGCTGGGCTCCCATGTCGTCGGTTCCTTAAGAGTCTCGGAGGGGCAAGGTCTCGTGACGAGCGCTCAGCGGCGCTGCTTCACGATCTTCTCCTGGTTGATGTCCTCGAGCTCCTCGGCCTCGAACTCCTCGCGCCCGGGCGCGTTGAGCGGCTTGCCGTCGCCCGCGACGAACTCGAGCTTGAACTTGTCGACCTCGCGCTCGAGCGTCGCGATCGTGTCGTCGTCGAGGACGTTCGTGTCCCGGAGCGTGTCGAGCACGGTCGTGTTGCGCTTGAGGTAGTCGAGGAACTCGCGCTCGAAGCGCAGGATGTCCTCGACGGCGACGTCGTCGAGCTTGCCGTTCGTGCCGGCCCAGATCGAGACGACCTGCTCCTCGACGGGGTACGGCGTGTACTGCGGCTGGCGGAGGAGCTCGGTGAGTCGCGCACCGCGCTCGAGCTGACGGCGGCTCGCCGCGTCGAGGTCGGACGCGAACATCGCGAAGGCCTGGAGCGAGCGGTACTGCGCGAGCTCGAGCTTGAGCGTGCCGGAGACCTTCTTGATCGACTTGACCTGGGCGTCGCCGCCGACTCGCGAGACCGAGATGCCGACGTCGACCGCGGGCCGCTGGTTCGAGTTGAAGAGGTCCGACTGGAGGAAGATCTGGCCGTCGGTGATCGAGATGACGTTCGTCGGAATGTACGCCGAGACGTCGTTCGCCTTCGTCTCGATGATCGGGAGGCCCGTCATCGAGCCCGCGCCGAGGTCGTCCGAGAGCTTCGCGCAGCGCTCCAGGAGACGGGAGTGCAGGTAGAAGACGTCGCCGGGGTACGCCTCGCGACCCGGCGGTCGGCGCAGGAGGAGCGAGACGGCACGGTAGGCCTCGGCCTGCTTCGACAGGTCGTCGAAGATGATGAGGACGTGCTTGCCCCCGTACATCCAGTGCTGGCCGATCGCGGAGCCGGTGTACGGCGCGAGGTACTTGAAGCCGGCGGGGTCGGAGGCGGGCGCCGCGACGATCGTCGTGTACTCCATCGCCCCGGCGTCCTCGAGCGCGCCCTTGACGGCCGCGATCGTCGAGCCCTTCTGGCCGATCGCGACGTAGATGCAGCGCACCTGCTTGCTGACGTCGCCGGACTCCCAGTTCGACTTCTGGTTGATGATCGTGTCGATCGCGATCGCGGTCTTGCCCGTCTGCCGGTCGCCGATGATGAGCTGGCGCTGTCCGCGGCCGATCGGGATCATCGCGTCGATCGCCTTGATGCCCGTCTGCATGGGCTCGTGGACCGACTTGCGCTGCATGACGCCGGGCGCCTGGAGCTCGAGCGCGCGGCGCCCCTCCGCCTTGATCTCGCCGAGCCCGTCGATCGGGTTGCCGAGCGGGTCGACGACGCGACCGAGGAAGCCGTCGCCGACGGGGGCCGAGAGGATCTCGCCCGTGCGGGTGACCTCCATGCCCTCCTCGATGCCGGTGAACTCGCCGAGGACGATGACGCCGATCTCGTTCTCGTCGAGGTTGAGCGCGAGCCCGAGCGTGCCGTCCGCGAAGCGGAGGAGCTCGTTCGCCATCGCGCCGGGCAGGCCCTCGACGTGCGCGATGCCGTCCGAGGCGTCGATGACCGTGCCGACCTCGGTCGCGGTCGCCGCGGCGGGCTTGTAGCCGGCGGCGAAGTCCTTGAGGGCGTTGCGGATCTCGTCCGGGCTGATGGTGATGTCTGCCATTGGGATGCCTGTCCTGTTGAGAGGTGGGTGCCGGTCAGCCGGCGAGCTGGAGTCGGAGGTCCGCGAGCCGCGAGGCGATCGTCCCGTCGATGACGGTGTCGCCCACGCGCACCCGCACGCCGCCGATGACGTTGGGGTCGATGAGGTACTGGATCCGCGGCTTGCGGCCGAAGCGCGCCGCCAGGTCGGCCTCCAGGCTCGCCTGCTGCTGCGGGGCGAGCGGACGGGCGACCGTGACGGTCGCGACGATCGCGTCGTGCTCGTCCGCGACGATCTCAGCGGCCCTGCGCACGAGCGCGCCGATGCGGCGGCCTCGCGGGCTCTGCACGAGGTGCCGCGCGATCGCGATGGTCGCCGGGCTCCCGTGCGTCGCGAGGAGCTTCGAGACGACCTCGGCCTTCGCCTCCGGCGCCGCGAGCTTGCTCCCGAGCGCGAGCTCGAGCTCGGCGTCGCTCGACACCGCGCGGTCGAGCGCGAAGAGCTCGGCGACGATGTCCGCCGACCGCTCCGCCCGTGCGATCGCCCGGATGCCGATCTCCTCGACCCCGCCGACGAACTGCTCGGGCGTCGACCAGCGGGACGAGGCGAGGCCCTTGAGGAGCTCGGCCGCGGTCGCGTCGAGCGAACCGAACACCCGGTCGACGAGGGCGCTGCGGTCCGCCGGATCGAGCGTCGGGTCGGCGAGGAGCGCCCGGAGCTGGGCCGAGCCGTCGATCGCGCGCGCGGCGGCGAGCAGCTGCTCACCCGTCGCGAGCGTGACGCCCTGCGCCTGCCCGAGCGCCTCGACGCCGCGCTCGATCGCGATCCGTGTCGCCGAGCCCATTACTTGGACGCCTCCAGGTCGGCGAGGAATCGGTCGACGACCGCGCCCGCCTTCTTGTCGTCCGCGAGCGACTCGCCGATGACGCCCGAGGCGAGCTCGAGCGCGAGCGTGCCGACCTCGGCGCGGAGCGAGGCGAGCGCGGCGGCGCGCTCGGACTCGATCTGCGCCTGCGCGTTCGCGACGATGCGCGCGGCGTCCGCCGCGGCCTGGTCCTTGACCTCGGCCGCGATCTTCTGCGCGTCGACGCGAGCCTGCTCGCGGATGCGAGCGGCCTCGGCCCGCGCCTCGGCGAGCTGGTCGTTGAACGACTCCCGCGCGGCCTCGGCCTCGGCCTGCGCCTTCGCAGCGCGCTCGAGGCTGCCCTCGATCGCATCCCGTCGTGCGTCGAGCGCCTTGTTGACGTTCGGCAGCACCTTCCAGATGACGACCGCGAGGACGGCGAGGAACGCGACCGAGCCCCAGATGAGGTCGGGCAGGGCCGGGAGGAGGATGCTGTGCGACTCCCCCGACTCCTCAGCCGCGGCGAGGATGAATGCGTTGAGCATTCAGACTCCTTTGATCGGTGCGGGCGTGCGGGACTTACGGGAACGGGATGAACGCGACACCGATGGCGATGAAGCAGAGCGCCTCGGTGAGTGCGATACCGATCCACATGAGCGTCTGCAGGCGACCCGCGAGCTCGGGCTGACGCGCGACCGACTCGATCGTCTTGCCGACGACGAGACCGACGCCGATCGCCGAGCCGATGACCGCGAGACCGAAGGCGAGCGGTGCGAGGTGTCCAACCAGCATTGTGATTTTCCTTTCGAGGTGGTCCTGGATCGCCGGCGAATCAGTGCTCGTCGGCGAGCGCCATCTGGATGTAGATGGCGGTGAGGATCGTGAAGATGTAGGCCTGCAGTGCCGCGACGAAGAGCTCGAGGACCGTGAACGCGATCCCGAAGGCGAGCGTGCCGGCGCCGAGGAGGCCGAGGAGGTTGCCGTCGGCGAGCACCGTGAAGAAGAAGAAGTCCGTCGCGAGGAAGCACAGGACGAGGAGCATGTGGCCCGCGACCATGTTCATCGTGAGACGCAGCGTGAGCGTCACCGGCCGGATGATGAACGTCGAGAGCCCCTCGAGGACGGCGATGACCGGCATGATCGGCGCGGGCACGCCCGGGAGGATGAGCGAGTTCTTGAAGAAGCGACCGACGCCGTGCTTCCGGATCCCGGCGTAGATGAACGTCACATACGCGACGATCGCCATGATGATCGCCTGGCCGATGAGGCCGGTGCTCGCGATCTGGAGCCCGGGGATGATGCCGGTGAGATTCATGGCGAGCGTCGCGAAGAAGATCGTGACGAGGATCGGCATGAACCGGCGACCGTCCTTCTCGCCGAGCGTCTCGATGACGACGCCCCTGCGGACGAAGTCGAAGACGAACTCCCACGCGGCCTGCGCCCGCGTCGGGATGACCTTGAGCCGGCTCGATCCGATCCAGAGGATCGCGATGATGACGGCGACCGCGAGGAGGCGGATGAGCAGGACGCGATTGAGCTCGAAGGGCGTACCGACGAAGAGCACCGCCTCGGGGAAGAACTCCTCGATGGAGGGTCCGTGGAACTCGCCGTCCTCCGATTCAGCGGCGAACGGGAGCAGAGCGGAGCGAGGCGTGAGGAACAGGGTTCTCTCCTGAATCGGGGCACAGAAGTGCGGCGATCATCGGGGACGTCCCGATTACCCTACCAGCGATCGGGACCGGATTTTCGCACGCTCAGTCGCCGTGCGCATCGGCCGGCCGCTCCGGCACGTCGACGATCGGGACGCGCGTCGTCGCCATCGCCGCGATGTCGATCGCGAGCGTCCCGATGACCGCGACGACGGCGGCGATCCCGAACACGCCCGGCTCGAGCCACGATTGCGTTCGCAGCCAGATCATGAGGACGACGAAGACGATCATCTTGCCGAGGAACGTCCCGACGATGATGCCGGCGAAGGCGACGAGCGACGGGCGCCCCGAGGTGGAACGGTTCGCGATGAGGAGGCTCGCGGCCGTCATGCCCATGAACACGACGGCGGTCGTCGTGCCGAGCAGCGCGGAGACGAGCCCGCGCTCGCTCGCGACGAGCCAGCCGAGGACGCCGCCCGCGACGAGGAGCACGGCGGCGAGGATCGCGCCCCAGCGGAGCGTCCGGGTGAGCACGGCGGTCATTTCGCGACCTCCTCGCGATTCGGGCGGCCGCGTCTCGCGAGCGGCGCGAGCGTGAGCGCGACGCAGATCGCGAAGCCGGCGAGCAGGACGCCGACGGCGGTGAACCACGGCACGAACATGAAGAGGAGCACGCCGACCGACGCGACGAAGGTCCAGGCGTAGAGGAGGAGCACGGCCGCGAGATGCGAATGGCCCATGTCGAGCAGCCGGTGGTGCAAGTGCTTGCGGTCGGCGCTGAACGGCGAGCGGCCCGCGACGACGCGGCGGACGACCGCGAGGACGAAGTCGACGATCGGGACGGCGAGGACGGCGATCGGCAGCACGAGCGGGATGAACGCGGGCGCGAAGTAGGCGGAGAAGACGTCTTCGCGCTCGGCGATGCTCGAGTCGATCCGGCCCGTGATCGAGATGGTCGATGCGGCCATCGCGAGCCCGACGACGAGGGCGCCGCCGTCGCCCATGAAGAGCTTCGCCGGGTGGAAGTTGAGCGGGAGGAAGCCGAGGCACGCGCCGATGAGGATCGCCGTCGTGAGCGAGGCGAGGTTGAAGTACTCGGTCTGGGCGCGCGCCTGGAGCAGGTAGGCGTAGACGAAGAACACACCGCCCGCGATGACGGCGACGCCCGCGACGAGCCCGTCGAGGCCGTCGATGAAGTTGACGGCGTTCATGACGAGGACGACCGCGAGGACCGTGATGATGAGCGACACGTAGGGCGAGACGATCGTCTGGCCGCCGATCGGGAGCGTGTAGAGCTGGACGCCCTGCCACGCGAGGACGCCCGCGGCGATGATCTGGGCGGCGAGCTTCGTGATCCAGTCGAGGTCCCAGATGTCGTCGGCGACGCCGACGGCGACCGTGATGAGCGCCGCGATCGCGAGCCCGATGATCGCGCCGGGCTCCGCGAAGACGAGGTGGAACTGCGGGAGGGCGGCCGCGACGAGGAACGCGACGACCATGCCGATGAACATCGCGATGCCCCCGAGCCGAGGCGTCGGCCGGGTGTGCACGTCGCGCTCGCGGATGCGTCTCGGGTAGAGGCGGTAGCGCTTGGAGAGGCGGTGGATGAGGAGCGAGAGGCCGAATGTGACGGCGGCCGAGACGAGGAGGACCGCGCCGTAGAGGATTATGCGCACCGCTCGGCCCCGACGATCTCGCGGATGCGCTCGGCGGGGACGACGCCCTCGCGGACGATGCGCAGCCGACCCTCGGGCCGATCGAGGTTCGACGCGTCGACGATCGTGCTCGCGACCGTTCCGCGCTCCCCGCCGTCGAGGTACACCTCGACGGCGTCGCCGAGCATCTCGAGCGCGCCGGCCGCGTTCGTCGCCGGCGGCTGGCCGGTCGCATTCGCGCTCGATGTCGCGAGCGGCCCCGTCTCGCTGAGGAGCTCGAGCGCGATGCGGTCGTCGGGCATGCGGAGCGCGACGGTCCCCCGGGTCTCGCCGAGGTCCCATTCGAGCGTCGAGCGCGCGGGGACGATGACGGTGAGCGGGCCCGGCCAGTACTCGTCGACGAGCGCGCGGACTTCGTCGGCGACGGTCTCCGCGAGCGCGTCGAGGGTCGGGATGCCGGGCACGAGGACCGGGGGCGGCTGCTGGAGCGTCCTGCCCTTCGCCTCGACGAGCCTCCGGACGGCGGCCGGGTTGAACGCGTCGGCGGCCACGCCGTAGACGGTGTCGGTCGGCATGACGACGAGCTCGCCGCGGCCGATCGCGACCCGCGCGAGGCGCATTCCCGTCAGGAGCTGCTCGGCGACGGAGCAGTCGAAGATCGCGGCCATGTCCAGCCGATCCTACCGGCCGCCCCGATGAGTCACCGGACGGCGGTCGTCGCTCGCGGGCGGCCGAGGAGATCGGGGTGCGTCGCGATCGCGCGCCAACCGCGCCCCGCGAGGAGGGCGGCGATCGCCCCGCCCTGCTGTTCGCCGTGCTCGATGACGAGCGCGCCGCCCGGCCGCAGCAGTCGGCGCGCGGTCGACTCGAGGTCGCGGACGACGTCGAGGCCGTCCTCGCCGCCGTAGAGCGCGAGCTCCGGGTCGTAGAGCCGGACCTCGGGGTCGCGCGGCACCGCCCCGATCGGGATGTACGGGGGGTTCGAGACGACGAGATCGATCGTGCCGTCGAGCTCGGGGAGCGCGTCCGCGAGATCGGCGTGGATGAGCCTCACGTTGTCGGCCCCCGCGGCGCGCGCGTTGAGCTTCGCCCAGACGAATGCGGCGGGCGACTTCTCGACCGCCCACACGACCGAGTGCGGGACCTCGGTCGCGAGCGCGAGCGCGAGCGCGCCGGAGCCCGTCCCGAGGTCGACCGCGCGCGGTCGCGGGCCGGGGACGGCCGACAGGAGGTCGATCGCGTGCTGCGCGACGAGCTCGGTCTCCGGTCGCGGCACGAAGACGCCGGGGCCGACCGCGAGCGAGAGCCCTCGGAAATGCGCGACGCCCGTGATGTGCTGGAGCGGCTCGCGGCTCGCGCGCCGCTCGACCGCGCCACGGAGCGCGGCGACGTCGCCGTCGTCGAGCAGTCCGCCGGCGGCGGCGCGCGCGAGGACCGCGCCACGGCCGAGCCCGAGCACGTGACCGACCAGGAGCTCGGCGTCCGCGCGCGGGGACGGCACCCCGGCGGCGGTGAGGCGCGCCTCGGCGTCGGCGAGGGCGATCGCGATCGGGGTCATGTCGTCGCTCGTCCCGTCAGTGGTCGGAGCCGAGGTCGGCGAGCCGAGCCTCCTCGTCGGCCCGGATGCACGACTCGATCACGGGGTCGAGTGCGCCGTTCATGACCTGGTCGAGGTTGTACGCCTTGTAGCCCGTCCGGTGGTCGGCGATGCGGTTCTCCGGGAAGTTGTAGGTGCGGATGCGCTCGGAGCGGTCGACCGTCCGGATCTGCGACTTGCGCAGCTGCGCCGACTCGGCGTCGGCCTCCTCCTGCTGCTTCGCGAGGAGCCGCGCGCGCAGGACCCGCATCGCCGCCTCGCGGTTCTGGAGCTGCGACTTCTCGTTCTGCATCGACACGACGATCCCGGTCGGGATGTGCGTGATGCGGACGGCGGAGTCGGTCGTGTTGACCGACTGGCCGCCCGGGCCCGACGAGCGGAAGACGTCGATCCGCAGCTCGTTCGGGTCGATCGCGATCTCCTCGGGCGCGTCCACCTCCGGGAAGACGAGGACCCCCGCCGCCGACGTGTGGATGCGGCCCTGCGTCTCGGTGACGGGAACGCGTTGCACCCGGTGGACGCCGCCCTCGAACTTCAGGTGCGCCCACACCCCGTCCGCGGGATCCGTCGAGGATCCCTTGATCGCGAGCTGCACGTCCTTGACCCCCCCGAGGTCCGTCGGCGTCTGCTCGATGATCTCCGTGCGCCAGCCCTTCGACTCGGCGTAGCGCAGGTACATCCGGAGCAGGTCGCCGGCGAAGAGCGCGGATTCCTCGCCGCCCTCCCCCATCTTGATCTCCATGATGACGTCGCGCGAGTCGTTCGGGTCCCTCGGGATGAGCAGTCGCCGCAGCGCTTCGGCCGTGCGCTCCACCTGCGCGGCGAGCTCGGGCACCTCGGCCGCGAAGGCCTCGTCCTCGGCGGCGAGCTGCGTCGCGGCCTCGAGGTCCTCGCTCGCCTGACGCCACGCGGAATGCGCCGCGACGATGCGCGAGAGCTCCGCGTAGCGGCGGTTGACGCGCCTCGCGCGCACGGGGTCGGCATGGAGCTCGGGTGAGCCGAGCTCCACCTCGAGCGCCTCGTGCTCCGCGATGAGCGGGGCGACGTTGTCGAACTTCACTCGCGTGCGATCAGAGGCGAATGGTCGAATTCGCGATCGACTCGAGCTCGGCGATCGCGAGCCGGTCGATCGCCGTGTCGGCCGACGCGGTCGCGACGAGCGTGAGCGTCGCGCCGTCCTCGAGCGCGCGTGCGGCGCCGAAGAGGCGCTTCGCGGGCAGGACGACGGCCGGGTCGTCGGCATGGCCGCGGGTGGGGGCGAGCGACGCGTAGGCGCGCGCGAGCTGGCTGATCGAGTCGATGAGGACGACGACGTCGATCCCGAGCTCGACGAGTCGCTTCGCGCGCTCGATCGCGAGCTCGACGACGGTCACGTGCTCTTCCGGCCCGTGCTCGTAGCCGGAGATGATGACCTCGCCCTTGACGCGCGCACGCAGCTCGGTCGCCTCCTCGGGGCGGCCGGCGATCTGCACGACCATGAGGTGGGTCTCGCTGCCCGTGCTGACCGCCGCGGCGAGATCCGACACGAGCGTCGTCTTGCCGCTCGCGCTCCCGCCGACGACGAGCACGCGCTCCCCCTTCGCGATGCGGACGCCGGCGTCGCGGATCGCGGCGGGGACGTCGCCGAGCTCGAGGGCGTCGCGCTGGCGGACGGCGGTCGCGGCGTGGAACTCGACACGCGTCGCCGGCTGGTCGGGGGCGGTGCCGTTGATCGCGTCGACCTTGACGAGCGCGTTGTACTTCTGGCGTCCCTGCTGCTCGCCCTCGCGCGGCTGACGGATCGCGCCGATGACCGCGTCACCGCGACGCAGGCCGTACTTCTTGACCTGGCCGAGCGAGACGTAGACGTCGCTCGCCCCCGGGAGGTAGCCGGTCGTGCGGACGAAGGCGTAGTTCTCGAGGACGTCGAGGATCCCGGCGACGGGGATGAGGACGTCGTCTTCGGCGATCTCCGGGTCGATGTCGTCGCCGACCGGTCCGCGACCGCCGCGGCCGCGCTTGCGGTCGCGACCGCGACCGCCGCGCTCCTCGTCGTCCTGGCGCTGCTGGCCGCCCTGCTGCTGCGGCTGCGCCTCCTGCTCGGCCTGGGCGCCCTCGCCCGCTTGCCCACTCGCGCCGCCCTCGCCGTTCCGACGGTTGCGGTTCCGGCCGCGTCGGCTCCGACGCGACCCGCCGGCCTGCTCGGCCTCGGTGGTCTCGGCCGCCTCGCCGTTCGGCGCGTCCTCCTCGTTCGAGGGGGCATCCGACGCGGGCTCGGCGCCCTCGCCGTCCGCGTCGGGCGTGAGGCCGGCCTCCTCGAGGAGCGGGCTGTCGGCGACGGCGTCGCCCTCGACCGGCGGCTGCTCCTCGGCCTCGGCCCGATCGGCCGCCTCGACGCCGACGGCGGCTGCGGCATTCGCCTCGGTGTTCTCCGAGATCGCGTCGACGAGCTCGCCCTTGCGGAGGCGCCCCGCCCCGACGATCTGCAGCTCGGCCGCGAGCGCCTGGAGCTCGGCCATGCGCATCGCCTCGAGGGCGGCGCGCTGCTCGTCCGCGCCGGACGTGGTGTTCGAATCGGTCACTGTGATTCCCTTTCCCCGCGAGAGACGGGCATGACCCGCTGCGGAGCGTCGATTCCCGAACGCCGGACCGGCGGTCCTGCGCGGCAGAGCGCCGCGGGCGCGGGAGGTGAAGATCGCCCTCGGGGACCTGCGGCTACGCCGACGGTTCGACCCGGTGCGGATTCACTGTAGCACCCTTGAAGTCGACGGCGAGCATGAGCGCGCGCCACGGCGACCGGGCGCGCTCCTCGACGATCGAGGAGGCCGCGGCGCGCTCAGCGGGGTCCGCGCACAGCACGAGGATCGAGGGCCCGGCGCCCGAGACGACCGCGGCGTGCCCCTCGCTGCGCAGCTCGCGAACGAGCTCCGCCGTCTCCGGCATCGCGCTCGCGCGGTAGTCCTGGTGCAGGCGATCCTCCGTCGCCTCGAGGAGGAGTTCCGGGCTCTGCACGAGCGCCGCGACGAGGAGCGCCGAGCGGGACAGGTTGAAGACGGCGTCCTCGTACGGGACGGAGCTCGGCTGGAGGGCGCGCGCGACCTCCGTCGACACCGAGAACTCGGGGACGCACACGAGGAGCGAGACGCCGCGGTGCACGTGGAGCTTCTTCGCCTTCGGCCCGCCGTCGGCCGTCCAGGCGATCGTGAGCCCGCCGAGCAGGGCGGGCGCGACGTTGTCCGGGTGTCCCTCGATCTCCGTCGCGAGCGCGAGGAGCTCGTCGGGCGCGAAGCGCACGTCGGGCTCGAGGAGCCCCTTCGCCGCCATGAGCCCCGAGACGATCGCGGCGGCCGAGGAGCCGAGCCCGCCGCCGTGCGGGATGACGTTGCGCGCGGCGATGCGGATGCCCGGCATCGCGACACCGGCGTGCTCGAACGCCCGGGCGAAGCTGCGGACGACGAGGTTCGAGTCGTCGACCGGGACGACCCCGGCGCCGACGCCGTCGATGTCGATCTCGACGCCCCCGCTCGTCGCGGTGACGGTGAGCTCGTCGTAGAGCGAGAGCGCGAGCCCGAGCGTGTCGAATCCGGGGCCGAGGTTCGCGCTCGACGCGGGGACCCGGACGTCGACCGCACGACCGGGGAGATCGAGAGCCATGCCCGTCACGCCTCCTAGGCGAGCCCGAGGACGCTCGCGACCTCGACGGGGTCGACGCGCGTGACGGTCGGCCGGGCCTCGCTGCCGTCGGGCTCGCGAAGCGCCCACTGCGGGTCCTTGAGTCCGTGGCCCGTCACGGTCGCGACGACCGTCGCGCCCTTCGGGATCACCCCGGCGGCCGCGCGCTCGAGCAGACCGGCGATCGAGATCGCGGACGCGGGCTCGACGAAGACGCCGACCTCGCGCGAGAGGATCCGGTGCGCCTCGAGAATGCGCTCGTCATCGATCGCCCCGAAGTAGCCCTCGCTGTCGTCGCGCGCGGCGAGCGCGAGCTCCCAGCTCGCGGGGTTGCCGATGCGGATCGCGGTCGCGATCGTCTCGGGGTCGCGCACCGGCTCCCCCCGGACGATCGGCGCGCTGCCCGCGGCCTGGAACCCGAACATCCGGGGCACTCGCGTCGTCGCGCCGCGGCCCGCCTCCTCGCGGTAGCCGCGGTGGTAGGCGGTGTAGTTCCCCGCATTCCCGACCGGGATGAAGTGGAAGTCGGGGGCGTCGCCGAGGACCTCGACGACCTCGAATGCGGCGGTCTTCTGCCCCTCGATGCGGTCGGGGTTGACCGAGTTGACGAGGTGGACCGCGTAGTTCGCGGCGAGCTCTCGCGCGATGTCGAGGCAGTCGTCGAAGTTGCCTTCGAGCTGGACGATGCGGGCGCCGTGCGCGACGGCCTGCGCGAGCTTGCCCATCGCGATCTTCCCCTCGGGGACGAGGACGGCCGCGGTGATCCCGGCGTGCGCCGCGTACGCGGCCGCGCTCGCCGAGGTGTTGCCCGTCGAGGCGCACACGATCGCCTGCGCGCCGCGTTCGATCGCCTTCGAGATCGCCATCGTCATGCCGCGGTCCTTGAACGACCCGGTCGGATTGAGGCCCTCGTACTTGACCCACACGTTCGCGCCGGTGCGCGCGTTGAGCGCTGGCGCCGCGATGAGCGGCGTACCGCCCTCGCCGAGCGTGACGACGGGCGTCGCGTCGGTCACGTCGAGGCGGTCGGCGAATTCGCGGAGCACTCCGCGCCACTGGTGGGTCACTGTCACAGTCCTTCGACTCGTACGACGCTCGACACGCTCCGCACCGCGGGCGACTCACGCAGGGCGGCGACGGTCGCGACGAGCGCGGACTCCTGAGCGCGGTGCGTGACGATGACCAGCGTAGCGGTCGGACTCGCCTCCCCGTCCTCGCTCGCGATCGTCTGCGAGGCGGTCTCGATCGAGACGCCGCTCTCGGAGATGACGCCCGCGACCGCGGCGAGGACGCCCGGACGGTCGTCGACGTCGAGCGTGATCTGGTAGCGCGTCGTGACGGCGTCGAGCCCGAGCACGGGCAGCTCGGCGCTCGTCGACTCGGCGACGCCGGGACCGCCGGCGAGGTGCCGCCGCGCCGCCGAGACGATGTCGCCGAGGACCGCGGACGCGGTCTGCATGCCGCCGGCGCCCGCCCCGTAGAACATGAGCGGCCCCGCGAACTCGGCTTCGACGAACACCGCGTTGTTGCCGCCGTGCACCGCCGCGAGCGGGTGCGTGCGCGGCACGAGCGCGGGGTGCACGCGCGCGGAGACGCCCTCGCGGCCCGTGACCGGGTCGATCAGTCGCTCGGCGATCGCGAGGAGCTTGACGACGTAGCCGGCGGCTTTCGCCGACGCGACCTGCTCCCCCGTGATGCTCGTGATCCCCTCGCGGTGGACGGCGTCGAGGGGGATGTGCGTGTGGAAGGCGAGACTCGCGAGGATCGCGGCCTTCTGGGCCGCGTCGTAGCCCTCGACGTCGAGCGTCGGATCCGCCTCGAGGTAGCCGAGCTCGCGCGCGACCTTCGCGGCGTCCTCGGCGGACATGCCGTCGGTGTCCATCCGGTCGAGGATGTAGTTCGTCGAGCCGTTGACGATCCCGAGGATGCGACGGACGCGGTCCCCAGCGAGCGACTCGCGCAGCGGCCGGATGATCGGGATCGCGGCCGCGACCGCCGCCTCGTAGTAGAGCTGGGCGCCGACCTGCTCGGCGGCGTCGAAGAGCTCGGGGCCGTGCGTCGCGAGGAGCGCCTTGTTCGCGGTGATGACGTCGGCGCCGCTCCCGAGCGCCTCGAGCACGAGCTCACGCGCGGGCGAGATGCCGCCGATGAGCTCGACGACGATGTCGGCCGCCGTGACGAGCGCATGCGGGTCGTCGGTGAGGAGCTCGCGCGGGAGCGCTCGCGGGCGCGGCGCCTCGAGGTTCCGCACCGCGACGCCGATGACCTCGAGTCCTGCTCCGACGCGCGCCTCGAGCTCCGCGCGGTGCTCGATGAGGAGCGAGGCGACGTGCGAGCCGACGACGCCGCCTCCGAGGACGGCGACCTTGAGATTGCGGTACTCGATCACACACCAAGGCTAGTGATCCTCGAGGGGGCGCCTCGCCACCGCGGCGGGGCGGCGGACGTCAGTCGCGGGGCGAGTGCGCGCCGGGGTCGCGAGCGAGCAGGTCGTCGATCGACTCGCCGCGGACGATGAGCCGCGACGCACCGGCGAGCACCGCGACGACCGGCGGTCGCGGGACCCAGTTGTAATTGCTCGCCATCGCCCAGCCGTACGCGCCCGTCGCGGGGACGGCGAGGAGATCGCCCGGCGCGACGTCGCCGGGGAGGTACTCGTGGCGGACGACGATGTCGCCCGCCTCGCAGTGCATGCCGGCGACGCGCACGAGGACGGGGTCCGCATCGCTCGTCCGGGACGCGATGCGCGCCGAGTACTCGGCGCGGTAGAGCGATGGACGCACGTTGTCGCTCATGCCGCCGTCGACGGACACGTACAGGCGCGTCGCGCGCTCGCCGTCCGCCGTGTCGACCGTGACGGGCTTGACCATGCCGACGCGGTAGAGCGTCGTGCCCGCGGGTCCGATGATCGAGCGACCGGGTTCGACCGCGATGACCGGGACCGGGATGTCGAATGCCGCGGCGGCCCGGGCGAGCGCGCCCGCCATTCGCCGCGCGATCTCGGCGATCGGGAGCGGGTCGTCCGCCGCGGTGTAGGCGATGCCGAAGCCGCCGCCGAGGTTGAGCTCCGGCACGGGACCGCCGTCGAGGAGCTCGGCGTGGAGCGCCATGAGCCGGTTCGCCGCCTCCGCGAAGCCCTCGGCCTCGAAGATCTGGGAGCCGATGTGGGAGTGCAGGCCGAGGAACTCGAGGTGCTCGCTCGCCCGGATCGCCGCGACGAGGCGCGGGGCGGACTCGATGGGCACGCCGAACTTCTGATCCTCATGGGCGGTCGCGAGGTACTCGTGCGTCGACGCGTGAATGCCGGAGTTGATTCGCAGCCGGACCCGCTGCCGCGTGCGCTGCAGCTGCGCGGTCGCGGCGATGCGCTCGATCTCGAGCTCGCTGTCGATGACGATCGACCCGACGCCCGCGGCGACCGCGCGATCGATGAGCGCGCCGCTCTTGTTGTTGCCGTGCACGCCGATGCGCGCGGGGTCGATGCCC
>Ga0182741_1003263_pt1 | contig 17479 bp, 20 predicted proteins | sample eDN5th37CBELigOP_FD_128874 | JGI IMG/M metagenome (GOLD analysis project Ga0182741, IMG submission 128874) | Enriched Organic Plus compost microbial communities from Emeryville, California, USA - eDNA 5th pass 37_C BE-Lig OP (version 2) (version 2) ...
ACGGCGAGCTCGACATGCGCACCCCCGCCGAGGTCGAAGCCGACTACTACGCTGGCCTCAACACACCCCTGGGAACATCCGTTTCCCAAACCGCCCGATAGGAACGAAACTCAGGGCGATTCAGTTAGCATCTCGGTCCGACATCAGCACGCAGTTTCGGCGCGGGGGATTTCCAATCGGGGAGGAGCTTGTTCAGCAGCCGGGTTCGATGGGAGCGCAACTGGCCCAACGTGTACTTCAGGTCCGGGTTGGTCTTGGCCTCCTCTGCCAGGCTGGCGATGGTCTCCTCGAAGCCGGCCTGGATTGCGCGAAGCCAGCCGGCACGCGGGTTCGCGTTGAACGCGGCGGCAGCCGCGACCATCTCTGCGGGCGGTTCGTACCCGTCGAGTTCAGCGAACATGAGGAAGTCGTCCTCGTAACAGGAGAGCCCGTCGTCCATTGCGGCTTCGAGGTACCAGCCGGCCTCGTAGCGGCCGCCGTAGTCGCGGAGCCGGATTCGCAGCGGGCTGTCGAGGTACTCCTCGAGGGACTCGGCGCGGGTGTTCCACCGGGGCAGGACGCTGAGCGTGGGGGTCGCCATCTGCTGAGCGTAGGGCGATGAGAAAGGCACGTCATCGTCATGCGCGGTCCACTGGCGCGCATAGGTCGGGGGTCTTCCGCGACCGCACGTTTCTGACGTGCGCCGCGCACATGATGACTACCGACCCCGGCCCCTCTCAACCGCCATTTCGCGCGACTGCGTGGGGCCGTCCCCGCCTCACGACCAGACAAGGAAGCCGCATGACAGCGCCAGCGCCCGTCACCTTCAAGAACGACCCCCGCTTCGACGGCCTCGACTACCACGCCCTCAACGCCCTGCTGAACCTGTACGACGCCGACGGGAAGATCCAGTTCGACGCCGACAAGGCCGCTGCGCGGAAGTACTTCCTCGACCACGTCAACCAGAACACGGTGTGGTTCACCGACCTCGAAGAGAAGCTCGCCTACCTCTTCGACAACGGCTACTACGAGCGTCACGTCTTCGACCAGTACAGCGACGAGTTCGTGAAGTCGCTCTACAAGCAGGTCTACGCCCACAAGTTCCGCTTCGCGACGTTCCTCGGCGCGTTCAAGGCGTACACCTCCTACGTCCTCAAGACCTTCGACGGCAAGCGCTACCTCGAGCGCTGGGAGGACCGCGTCGCCGCCACCGCCCTCTACCTCGCCCGCGGCGACGAGGAGCTTGCCTCCAAGCTCGCCGACGAGATCATCCTCGGCCGCTTCCAGCCCGCCACCCCCACCATCCTCAACGCCGCGAAGGCGCAGCGCGGCGAGCTCGTCTCCTGCTTCCTGCTCCGCGTCGAGGACAACATGGAGTCGATCGCCCGCGGCATCAACAGCGCGCTGCAGCTGTCGAAGCGCGGCGGTGGTGTCGCCCTGAACCTCACGAACATCCGCGAGCTCGGCGCACCCATCAAGCACATCGAGAACCAGTCGTCCGGTGTCATCCCCGTGATGAAGCTCCTCGAGGACTCGTTCTCGTACGCGAACCAGCTCGGCGCACGCCAGGGCGCCGGGGCGGTGTACCTGTCGGCGCACCACCCGGACATCATGCGGTTCCTCGACACCAAGCGTGAGAACGCGGACGAGAAGATCCGCATCAAGACGCTGTCGCTGGGCATCGTGGTCCCCGACATCACGTTCGAGCTCGCGCGCAACAACGAGCCGATGTACCTCTTCTCGCCGTACGACGTCGAGCGCATCTACGGTGTCCCGTTCGCCGACATCGCCATCTCGGAGAAGTACCGCGAGATGGTCGACGACGAACGCATCAAGAAGACGAAGATCAGCGCCCGCGAGTTCTTCCAGACCGTCGCGGAGCTGCAGTTCGAGTCCGGCTACCCGTACATCATCTTCGAGGACACGGTGAACCGCGCGAACCCCATCGCCGGCCGCATCAACATGTCGAACCTGTGCTCGGAGATCCTCCAGGTGAACACCCCGTCCACCTACAACGAGGACCTGTCGTACGCAACCGTCGGCAAGGACATCTCCTGCAACCTCGGCTCGCTGAACATCGCGAAGGCGATCGCCGGCGGCGACTTCGCCGGCACCGTCGAAGCGGCCATCCGCGCGCTCACCGCCGTCTCCGACCTGTCGGACATCACCGCCGTCCCGTCCGTCGCGAACGGCAACGCCAAGTCGCACGCGATCGGCCTCGGCCAGATGAACCTGCACGGATTCCTCGGCCAAGAGCGCATCCACTACGACTCACCGGAGGCCGTGGACTTCACGTCCGCGTACTTCGCGACCGTCGCGTACCACGCCATCCGCGCGTCGAACCAGATCGCGATCGAGCGCGGTGAGACGTTCGAGGGCTTCGAGAACTCGAAGTACGCCGACGGCACGTTCTTCGACAAGTACACGACCCGCTCGTGGAAGCCGCAGACCGAGGCTGTGCAGGCGCTGTTCCGCAAGTACAAGTTCCGCGTCCCCACGAAGGCCGACTGGGCCCAGTTGCGCGACTCCGTCATGGAGCACGGCATCTACAACCAGAACCTGCAGGCCATCCCGCCGACCGGCTCCATCTCCTACATCAACGACTCGACAGCGTCGATCCACCCGGTCGCCGCTCCCATCGAGATCCGCAAGGAGGGCAAGCTCGGCCGCGTGTACTTCCGGTCGCCCGGTCTCGACCAGGACAACCTCGAGTACTTCAAGGACGCGTACGAGCTCGGCCCGGAGGCCATCATCGACGTCTACGCCGCCGCCACCGAGCACGTCGACCAGGGCCTGTCGCTGACGCTGTTCTTCAAGGACACCGCCACCACCCGCGACGTCAACCGCGCGCAGATCTACGCGTGGAAGAAGGGCATCAAGTCCATCTACTACATCCGCCTCCGCCAGGTCGCCCTCGAAGGCACCCAGCTGGAGGGGTGCGTCAGCTGCGCACTGTGACGCACTGAGCACGAAGGCCCCGACCGTTGCGGTCGGGGCCTTCGTCGTATCCGGGCCCCGCAGCAGGCGAATCCAGCTGGGCGCGGTCGTGTCCGCTGCCGGGACTAGGGTCAGCGGCCGACGCCGCGCGCATAGAGTCACTATGGCAACCACTCCGAAGAACCAGTCCCCTCGCACCGCCGCAGAGATCGCGGAGGTGTTCGACGCGTCGTTGGAGGCCGCGAAGCGGCTGCACTCCACCGCCACGGACCTGCTCATCGAGCTCATCACCTCCCGGTACCCGGACGCCACCGCCGTCAGCGCGGAGTTCCCCTGGTACCTCGACGGCGATGTCAACGCGAACGACGAGTGGCGCGTCTGCCACATCCAGCTCCCCGGGTACGACCGCGTGGACCGTGAGTACGACGGCGGTACCTCGTCCGGCGACCACGACGGCCCGGACGAGTTCGGTGAGTTCACCGCGGACGAGATGCGGCTCATGGATCGACTCGCGAAGACGGCCCGGAAGGACCCCCGCTGGCGGCACTTCCGCGAAATGCACGATGAGCTGGCGAGCATGCGACTGCCCATCGCCTAGCCCGAACGAGAAGACCCCGGCTGCAGGCTGGGTCTTCTGTCCTAGAACCTCCCGCGACGACGCGGAGTTGCTCCGCAGGCGGACGAGTTGCCGCAGGGCGGCGAGCCCACGAAACCCGGCGCGGGTGACGGCGTCCGAGGGTGGCGAGCCCGCTGAGCCGGAGCCGACCGAAGACGAGGGCGAGGGCGAGTCGGAGGGCGCGGGCATCTGACCCGCACCTCTGACGCACCCCTCGTCTGACCACACACACAGGCAGGCCGTGACAGGGCAAGATCTTGTCGCGACCTGCCTGTCGTCGTCACGATGCGAGGCCGCGCATGTGAGTGTCGAGGCGCCACGATGAGAGCGCCGAAAGCCATGAAGGAGCCCCCAGATGACGAACATCACCCGCCGAACCCGCATCGTCCCGAGCACGGACAGCCGCGATATCCCCGGTGGAACCTGCATAGGCATGGGACTGGTGTTTGAGGTGGAAGGTGAGGCCGGTCGGGTCGTCTGGTCTGTCAACACGGGGTGGGTTGCGCGACCCATCGTCACCCTGACGATGGTCCCCGGCACGCAGGAGCGGGCTGAGCAGCCCGGCGTCGACAAGCACCTCGCACAGAACTTTCCGCAGCCGCTGTCCGTCGCCGTCATCCACGCCGGCTCCGAAGACTTTGAGTCGGAGGTGAACGACGGGTGGTTCCCCGGCGCCGACTCGCACAGCTGGGTGCTGCTGGACGCGCTCGTCACGGAAGGGGAGCCCGCCGTATTCGAGAAGCTCGAGGCCATCTACCAGGAGCGGTTCCCCATCGCCAACGCGTGAGTCAGCTCAGGTCGGACCTGAGCCTCACGAACCGGACAGCGTGCCGGAACGACCCTCCCACGCGCGCGGAGTCCGCGGACACCTCCGCGACCACCGGCTCCACGAGTGTCAGCTGCACCGGCTCGCCACGCCCGTGGAACCGGGACAGCGCGCCGGGCGGCACGACCTCCGGCCACGGGTGAGCACCAGCCGGCGGTCGCAGCTGCTGACCGAGCTGCCGTGAAGCCGCCGGGGACAGTGGAGTGCTGCGGCCGACGATACGCAGCTCACCGTCCACGAGGTCGCCGACCACCAATTCCGTCGGGCGGGTGATGGGACCGATGACCGCGGCCACGACGACGTCGATCGTCTCCCGCCGCTTCACCTTCACCCACAGGCGCTCGCCGCCCCGGTACGGCTGCGAGCCGCCCTTCACCACGAGTCCCTCGATCCCGGCCGCAGCCATGTCATCGAACCACTGCTCCGCGATCGCTTGGTCTTCGGTCATCGGGGACAGCGCCAGCGGGGGCTCGAGCGTCAGCTGCTCGAGGAGCCTGCGCCGTTCGTCGTAGGGGAGCGGGCGGACATCCGTTCCGTCCGCCACGAGCACGTCGAACAGCACGAGGGAAGCAGGGTTCTCCCGGGCAAGCGCCGCGGCGCGCTTCGAACCGACGTTGATGCGGGCCAGCAGCACGTCGAAGTACAACCGCCCATCCACCCACGCGACAACCTCACCGTCCAGCACCGTGCCCCCAGGCAGGCCGGCGGCGGCAGCACTGATCTCCGGGAACGCGGCCGTCAGGTCCGTGCCCCGCCGCGACCACAGGCTGACACCGTCCTCGCGCCGCGCTACCGTCGCGCGCACCCCGTCCCACTTCGGCTCATACCGGGCGCCGCCCGGCATCCCGCCGGATGCGGGGATGCTCGCGACCGGGCGTGCGAGCACCGTCGGCAGCGGGCGCCGCAGCAGGTCCACCATCCGCCCACGGTATCGCCGTGCTGGACCGCGGACGCCGGGGGACCGCGCATATCGGTAGGCATGAAGTACGCAGACCTCGAACTGGACACCGTCTACGCCGACCACGACAAGCGACCGATCGTCGTCGTCTCGCTCGACAAGGTCCGCAAGCCCCGATCGCAGTTCGGGTACGGCACCCGCACCATCCGCGACCAGACCGTGGGCGACCCGTCGTTCGGGGTCATCGCCGTCCGCCCACTGCATTACACCCGCGACTACTCAATCGACGAGCTCGTCGAGATCGCGCGCAAGCACCGCGACCCGCGACCGGAGAGCGAGGGGCACATCGACGGGAAGTTCGAGATCACCGTCATCCTGCCGCGCCTCATCAGCTCGACCTGGGAGGAGCACCTCGAACAGCAGAAGGCCCACGAGGAGCGCCGCCAGGCGGCTGTCGCCCGCCACGTCGCGGAGATCGAGGCGCGCCGGGAGCAGATCGCCCGCATCCGCGGGCTGCTGCCCGACGGTGTCGAGGTCACGCTCGACGACCTCCGCGACTACGCGGTGCTCAGCCTCGACGACATGCTGAAGCTGGTCGAGGCGGCCCGCCGCTAGCCGGTGATGAGCGCCCGGCGGGTGGCGATCTCGTCGGCGTTGTCGTCGCGGGCGAGGTCGTCGAGCTCCGCGGTCGTCTGAGCGGCGCCGATGACACCCGCCGTCGCGGGGACACCCGGGAACCCGAGGCGGCGCAGGTCGCGGCCGCTGTTCACCGCCGCACGGCGCAGGTCCACGAGCTCCTGCTCGGAGCGGGCACTCTGCGACGCCTTCTCCCACTTCTCGGTGATGGACGCGAACGTCCCGCACCGGGAGAACACGCTGTCCGCTTCCGAGCTGACCATGTACAGGCTGCGGTCCCCGTACGGGTCGGGCAGGTTCTCACCGATGACGTACTCGCCGTCGTGGCCGTAGCCGTTCAGCCGCTCCGCCTCCTTCTCCGCCCGCTCCTTCGTCATGCCGTACCGGACGATACGACGGGGACGGTCGGGGGTGAGGTTCTCGACACGGAACGTGGACGGGAGCGGAGCATCGGTCATGCACGCCCTATGCGCTCAACGGTCCGCTGAGCGTCCCCGGCTCGCGGCGCTGGCCGTGGTCAAAGGCACATGCAGGCGCCGGACGCGGTGTACTTCGTGTTGCAGTCCGGGCACGTGCCGTAGTCGCGCCGCTCACGCTTCGGCCCCTTGTTCCCCGATCCCTTGTTGTGCACGGGATGGGTGAAACCCCACGTGTCCTTCATGCGGCCGCTCTGCCACGCCGACACACCTACGGCTTCCGCTTCCTCGCGGCTGACGAACCCGTTCGTGTACCCGTAGGTGATGTGCAGGTCCGGCCCACCGTCCTTGCGGTGCGCCTTGATGTAGCGCGCCGTCCCCGAGTACCCGGAGATGCCGACGTGCGCCACCGCGCGCCGGATGACGTCGCGGTTCTCGAACGGGATGCGGTGCGCCTCGAACGCCTGGTCGAGCGACGCGTACACCCGGTCGCTGCCACGATCGGTCTCAGCGCGGAGCTCCTCGTCGAGTTCGCCCTCGAACTCGTCATCGACAGTGTCTGTCACCTCGGCACCTCCCCAGTCCAGCGGTCGCCCTCATCCTAGGCACCGCACCCGACAGGCGCGCCCCCGGTCACCGTCGCGATCGCGTACCGCGCATGGAAGACCACATGGCCACCCTCATGCACACCGGCGACGAGCACATCGACTCGGACGTCCACGGGACGATCAACCCGACGACGGGCCGGAACACGGCATGGGAGTCGAACTACGCCACCATCCGTCACCTCGCCGAACAGGCCGTGGAGCGCGGCGTGGACGCGTTCATCAGCGCCGGCGACGAGTTCAAGACCGGCCGCCCGTCGCAGGAGGCGCTGCTGATGCTCGCCGACGCGTACACCCCGCTCGCCGAAGCCGGCATCCCCGTCCTGTTCCTCGACGGGAACCACAACCGCATCGGCGTGACAAGCGGGCACCGCTCAAGCATCTGGGCGCTCGCGGAGATCCTCCGCGCCCGAGGAGGCACCGCCACCGCGTCGGCCGTACCTGAACTCGTCGAGGTCGGCGGCATCCAGGTCGCCACCCTCCCGTGGCTGAACCGGAACGTCATCGTCGGCGCCGACGCCATGAGCCCCGCCGAAGGGGACCGGAAGGTCGCCGAGTACGCGCTCGCCGAGCTCGAGCGGCTGGCCGAGTCTGCCGACCCCAGCATGCCGCTCATCATGGCTGGCCACGTCACCGTCGCCCGCTTCGGCAGTACGGACGCCGACACCCGCTACGGCAGTGAGCGGGAGCTGACCCACCTGTTCAGCGAGCCCATCCTCGATGTCGTCCGCCTCGAAGCCCTCCCGTTCCAGTACGGGGCGCTCGGCCACATCCACACCCCGCAGGGCGTCGGCTCCGGCGTCTATCAGTACGCGGGGTCCCCGAACCGGCTCACGTTCACCGACGAGCCGCACATCAAGGGCGGGAACCTTGTGACCCTCGACGCCGGACGCGCTTCCTTCGAGCGGGTGGCGACCCCAGCCCGGAACATGGTGACCATCGACCTCGCCGAGACCGACACCGTTCCCGATATCCCCGAGGGCGCGCTCGTGCGGTTCCTGCTCGCGCCCGGCGACGCCGAACTGTCGAAGGACCTCCGCGCCGCCGTCACGAAGCAGGGTGCGACCGTCGTGCAAGCGAAGGCCCGCCCCGCCCCGAAGCCGGTCGTCGAACGACCCGTGCTCACCCAGTCCGTCTCCGGCGAGGAGGCGCTGCGCACGTGGGCGAAGAACTACTCGCTGCTCGACGCGGACACCCTCGTCACCGCCGCGCAGAACCTCACCGTCCGCGAATCGGAAGCCGTCCGATGAGGGCCATCCGCGACCTCGTCGCACTATTGCTGCTCTCGCTCGCGGTCAGGGTCGGGACCAACGGGTTCCGCACCCGCCTCATCGGCTTCGGCGACGACGTTCGCGACGCGCTCCTCGCACGGTCGCCCGACCCGGACTCGCGCATACCCGAGGAGAAGCTCGGGCAGCTGGCGATGCTCCGATGGCCCGCGCGCGGCTACATCCCGAGCCGCGCCGAAGCGAAGGCGGTCACCGTCGCGGTGCAGACCCACCGCGGACGCCGCCCCACGCTGTCGCCCAACGAGACGGAGCGCGTGCGTGCCGCGCTCATCATGGCCTACGACGTGTACGCCGACACCCGCTCAGCGCACAACGCCGTCCGCATCGCCTCCGTGACCTACTCCGGCGGCCCCATCGACGAGGCCGACATCGACTTCGGCGCCGAGATGCTGCTCGCCGCCCACCGCTACCGCACCCGGAAGGGAACGCCCGCATGACTCTGGACGCTTCCGCCCTCCGCCATCTCGCGGCGATCGCGCACGACGCAGCAACCCGCGGCAAAGGCGGCTACCCCGACGGGAGCCTCACCCTCCTCTCGAAGCACCTCCTCGACGAGGCTGACAGCCTCGAGCAGCCCACCGTGCCCGCCGACTCGGCCACCGACGGGCCGTGGCGGGTGAGCTTCGAGCGCGACCGCGACGGCGAGTACGTCCAGGTCATGTACCGGGACGGGAAGCTCCGGGCCGCAGCCGCGCTCGAGTGCCACCCGGACGAGCTCGCACCGCTCGCGGACGCGATCGCCCCACTGAGCACCGGCCAGTACGAGCCGTCCGACGCGGAGATCCGTGCCGTCGTCGCCGCCGTGTACGGCCCGCACGAGCCCCGCGAATGGGAGCGGGACAACGCCCGCGACGCGCTCGTCGCCGCGCACCGCGCCCGGACCGCCTGACGCCAGAGCAGACCAGCCACCGCGCATGGGGGATGTGACCATCCCGCGCGCCCGAGGAGCACCCCGTGAAGATCCAGAGCATCAGCATCGAAGGGTTCTGGGGCTACCGCGAACCGGTCCACGTGGACATCGACGGCATCCCGCTGCTGGTCGCGGTCGGCCACAACGGGTCCGGGAAGTCCGCGCTCGTCGTGTCCGCCGTCCTCGCAGGGCTCTACGGGAAGTTCCCCACCCGCACCGTCGAGGAGTCCATCACACACGGCGCCGACATCGGGTACATCACCGTCGAGTTCACCGTCGCCGGCACTCTCTACCGGGTCGCCCGCGCACACCCCGCGAAGGGTGCGGCGACCGCGTCCGTCAGCCGGATGGACGACGGCATGTGGAAGATGCTCACCGAGAAGGGTGTCCGCGAGGCCACGAACAAGGTCACCGAGATCCTCGGCATGGACTACGACACCGCGGTCATGACGTGGGTCGCCGAACAGGGCCAGTACGGGGCGTTCGCGAACGCGCAGCCCGCCGCCCGGTTCAAGATGCTCGCGGGCGTGTTCGACCTCGCCAAGTACGGACCGATGCAGCGCGCCGCGCAGGAGAAGCTCCGCAAGGCGAAGGAAGCCGTCGCGAACGCCGAGGGCCGTGTCGCGGAGCTGAACGACGACCTCATCGACGACGACGCCCGCGAGGGCGACCAACTCTCCGACGAAGACCTCGCCGCACAGGCGAAGGCGGCGCACGCCGCGCTCGACGAGGCCGCGGCGGCGCTCGCCGCACACCAGCAGAACGACCCCGCGCTCGCGGTGAAGCGTGCACAGTCCGCACTCGACGCGGTGAAGGGCGTCCGGCTCGCGGAGCTGCGCGCCGCCGAGCAGGAGCTTGCCACGCTGCGGGAAGCACGCGACACCCGCCCCACCCAGCGTGATCGGGAGATCGCGGAAGCGAACGCCCGCCACGACCGTGACGCCGCGGCAGCGACGTCCCGCGCCGAGACGAACACGCAGGGCGCGAACCGGCGACTTCACGCCGCCGAGCTGGAGCTTGCCGCGCTGGTGGAGCGGGCAACGTCCGTCCCCACGCTGCAGCAGGCAGAAGCGGACGCGCACGCCGCGCACACCGCCGCGATCCAGACCCTCGAAGTGGCCCGCGCCACAGTCACCGAGCGGGAGCTTGCGCTCGACCGCGCGCACGCCGCGCACAGGGCCGCGCAGGTCGCGGTCGCAGACGCCGTGGACACCCTCGAAGCGCTCGCGCACGCGGGGGACTGCTACGCGTGCGGTCAGCACATCAGCGAGCAGGTCGCGAAGAACCTCCGCGACGCCCAGCAGCAGGTCATCCACGCCCGCGAAGCGGATGCCATCGACGCCGACGAAGCCGTGACCGAGGCGACCGCCGCACTGAACACCGCCCGTAAGGACGTGCAGGCCGCCGCGCGCGCCGCGCACGACGCGGAGGCCGCGGTGCACGACGCCCGCCGCGCGCTCGCCACGGCGGAACGTGCCGCCGCGGACGCCGACCGCGTCCGCGAGGCCATCTCCCGCGAGCAGGAGACCATCGCCGGTATCCGCACCGAACTGGACGAGACCCTCGCCCGCCTCACCGCCGACCGCGACGAGGCGGTCGCCCGCGCCACCGAAGCGTGCGACACGTTCCTCGCCTCGGTCGTCGAGCGCGGGAAGGCCGCGGCCGAGAGAGTGTCCGCGCTCCGCAAGCCCACCCCTGCAGAGGAGGAGCTTGAGCGCGACCTCACCGCCGCGGAGAACATCGCCCTCGGCGACTCCCGCTACACGATGGAGACCGAACGTCTCACCGCTGCCCGCGACGAGGCTCGCGCGAAGGCGACCGCCCTGGACACCGAGATCGGGCGTCGTGCCGAGATCGCCCGCCGTCAGGCGGAGCAGGCCGAGCGCATCGCTGCCGCGAAGAACGCACTCGCTCGCGCGCAGGAGGACGCGGCCGTGTACACCGACCTCGTCGCCGCGTACTCGCCGGGCGGCATCCCGTCGATGATCCTCGCCTCCGTCATCGACGACCTGAACGCCGCGATCAACGTCACGCTCGCCGAGCTCTCCGCAGGCGAACTGGAAGTTCGACTCAGCACGAGCCGTGAGACGGCCGGTGGGTCGCAGGAGTCGAAGGTGACCGTGTACGTGGACACGCCCACTGGTCCGCGGGCGTACGAAGCCCTGTCCGGCGGTCAGCGGTTCCGCGTCGACCTCGCCATCCGCATGGGCCTCGCGTCCATCATCGCGGGCGGCACCGGCACTCCCATCGAGACGTTCATCCTCGACGAGGGCTGGGGTTCGCTGGACGAAGCCGGGATCCGCTCCACCCTCGAGGTCCTCGGTCGCCTCTCCGAGCAGGTGAACGTCCTCACCGTCAGCCACGTCGACAGCGTCCGCGAAGCGTTCCCCGCCCGCATCGAGGTCACCACGAACGAAGGCACCGCGCAGGCGACCGTCATCCGCTGATTACTCGAAGACGGGCACCTGCGGCACGGAGATGTCGCGCGGCCCCTGCGCGAGCAGCGCTTCGACGAGCTTGTACGTCTGCGGCGGGAGGCCATCGCCGGGGAAGAAATCGTCGAGGATCTCCTCCGCCTCGTCCGCGGTGGTCACCCCGCAGACGGTGAGCAGGTCGGCGACATCCTGCGCGTCACGACGGGGCCGTTTCGTCACGGCGACCAGCTTCATCGCCAGCAGCGTCCTCGGGCTCGCCGCCTGGATGCACACACCGTCCTGGTCGTAGAGGGTCACCCATTCCGCGCCTCGACCGAACCCGCTGGGAACGAAGATCGCCGCGTTCTCGTCCAGCCACCCGTCGGGCCACCCCCGCCGGCGCCCGACCGTGTCCGCGGCGACGCGAAGGGCCTCCGGAGGTGTCGCCCACGCGTCGATGTCCTTCGTCGGCGGCCGCTCCGCGTTGATGGTGAGGGAGATGGCGGCGCCGCCGACCAGCTGAATCGTCCCCGAGTCCCCGGATTCGCGCAGCGCGCGGATCACATCGGTCAGCCCGTCGATGATCTCCTGCCGGGTGAGGGTGACGCTCATGCGCTGGCCAGCTCGTTCTCTTCGATGAGAACTCCGCGCTTGCGGAACGGCTCCGGGACGAGCTCCTCGTCAGGCGGGAACGGGAACGCGATGTCCGACCGCTGAGGCTCCCAAGGGTGCTCCGGGTCGCCCAGCGTGTCCCTGACCCACTGGGGGAGCGGCGCCCCGACCTCGTTCAGGCGGAGTTCGACGATCCCGGCGATCGCATCGGTCCACCGCGAACGGCTGCGCTCCGGCTCCTCGGCCGCGAGGACGACGCGGGTGACCGCGTCCACCGCGCCGAGGTCGTCGGCGAGCTGGATGAACGAGCGGTACGCGAGCGCGGGGTTCCCGGCCTCGTCCGCACGGAGGATCGCGGCGGCCGCCTCCGCGGCGGTGCTGCGTCCACGCGCGGGCACGGCGACGAACGAGACCCCCAGTGCGGCGGCCACACGCTGCGCGGTCGCCGTGGTCGGGTCGCGCCGCCCGTGCTCGATTGCGGACAGGTTCGTCACCCCGACACCGGACACGGAAGCAGCTTCGGAGAGAGGCGTGCCCGCGTTCTTCCGCGCACGCCGCAGCGAGTCGACGATCGACATGGCTCACCCCCAAATTATCTGATGCGATAAGTATACGCGGCATCGGGGACATGCGCTCTGTCACCAGTTGAGGTCGGCCACCGCGCATGTAGGAGGGGAACGCGCAGACACACGAAGGACACTCCGACATGGACATCAAGACCCCCGAGCAGATCGCCGACGAGCGCTTCGCCGCGAACTACGAGCCGCAGGACGGGCAGACGATGTCCGAGGTGGTGGACTACCTCGCCGCCTCCGGCGGCCTCGGTTACGACGGCATCCGCGCCATGATCATCGCCGCCGTCGAGGCCGACCGCGCCCAGCGCGTGCGCGAGTACCGCGCCGAGGGCTGGGACAACGCCATCGCCTACGAGATCTACGGCTGCCTCCGCGACCGCGAGACGGACGAGTCGGAGCGTGCCGCCGAGTGGGTGCGCGAGAACGAGAACGACCTGCTGTGGGACGAGTACGTCGGCCCGATGCTCGACAAGCTCGAGGACAACGAGGGGGCCGAGCGATGACCGAGGTCAAGACCCCGGAGCAGATCGCCGACGAGCTCGGCTACCCGAGCCAGGACGCCGACCCGATGATCGTGCAGGGCCTTGCCAAGCGCGACCCGCTGCACGACACGCTCCGCCAGCTCGTGATCGACGCCATCAACGCAGACCGCGCCCAGCGCCAGCCGGAGCTGTACATCGTCCAGAACGACGTCGGCGACGTCGTGGACGTGTTTCGCGACCCCGACGAGGCCACCGAGGCGTACCAGGGCGAGACCTACTCGGTCATCGAGGAGACCGTGTGGGAGCCGGGGGAGTGGCGGAAGGCCAACGCCGAGCACTGACGATGAGCGCATAGGGCTTCCCGGAAGGGAGTCCCGTGAACGAGTTCGCCGAAAGTGCCGCAACCATCGAGGCCGCCCATGGGCTCGTCTCCCGGTACGCGGACACTGCGTTCCTCGTCACGCACGCCCCGGAGATGGCGCACGTGGTCACCGATCTCGCCCACGGCGCGTGGCTCGAGGAGGCGACCTTCGCCCTTCTCGCGCTCGCACCGACGGCTAACGCGCTCGACGAGCCGACCCCGGAGCGGGCGGTCCACATGGCAGCCGTGAACCTGTGCGTCGAGCTGCAGGAGCGCGGCGGGCAGCCGGACATGGTCGTCGTCTCCTACGCCGGGCTTCCCGACGCCGACTCCCGTGTCGCGGCGGTGTGCGGGGACGCCGGTGGCACTCGCGTCGTCACGATGTTCGCCATCCCCGCGCGGTTCCGCGACTTCATCGCCGCTGACTCCCAGGCGCTCCCGCGCCAGACGACCGCCGTCGACGACGGTGTGCTCCTGTGCCGCGCGGAGGCGTCCCGGAACGTGTGGCCGGAGCTGGTGCAGTGGGCTGTGGGTGCCGAAGCCACCAAGCCGTGGATGCACGGAGTGCTCCCCGCCGCAATGCGGTTCTGCGCGGCCACCGACAATGGTGACGCGCAGGACCTCGCCGACGCCGTCCGCGCCCTCGACCTCGCGTTCGCGTCCGAGGAGCTCGGCGCGATCGCCTGACCGGCGGGCACGGTGTCACACATTCTCGCGGGCACCGCGCATAGACCTGTTTACGCACTTGCCGCAGGGTGGGTGTCAGGATGCAAGCGAGCGTCCGACGAGAGTCGGTCGCGAGCTCGACGAGGCCGCCCGGCCGAGTCGCCGCAGGGTGCATCTTGAACCGCGCGACGAACTTTCCGAGCTCGCCGCGTACAACCTGAAAGACCGAGCGAACCGCACCCGCGGAACAGCTCACCGCACAGAACCGTTGGACATGTCAAGGGATCTGTGTATCCTGAAGGGCTCGCCTCCTACCGGGGGCAGCAGAGACGAAAGAACCGACCATGAAGTCCATGCACTGCATCGAACTGACGCTGCCGGCGTATGCCGGGCACAGCGCGCTCGATGCTGCGCAGAAGCCGGCGAACCGTCAGTGGACCCCCGAGAACTCGGGCGTCTTTGGCGGCAGGCAGGTGGACCTCATGTAACGGGATCAGTCCCTCGTACACGACGAGCCCACCGTAAGCCCTCCGGCACACGGTGGGCTTTCTCGTTGCCCGGCCACCATCCACAACTCCACACCTATCGCCGTAGCTCAATTGGTAGAGCGCTGGTCTCCAAAACCAGATGTGCGGGTTCAAGTCCTGCCGGCGGTGCGAAGCACCCGTCTGATGTAGGCGGCGTGCCTGACCCCCTCCGACGGGAGGGCTGACAAGACAACAGCGGAAGACGACCTCTTCGAGAACACCGAGCACAGCTCGACGATCTCGAAGGGATGAGGCGTGGGGCGCCATCCCCACGTCGACCGCCGACCCCCGATGGGGTCGGCTTCGGGAGAGTATGCAAGCGGCCAAAGCGACCTGACTGTAAATCAGACGGCATCTGCCTTCGCGAGTTCGAATCTCGCCTCTCCCACGAGCCCGCCGCGGCGGGCGTGAACCTCCGTAGCTCAGAGGCAGAGCAACCGACTCTTACTCGGTGGGTCGGGGTGTCGGAATCCCCCGGAGGTACGAGCGCATGGTGCGCTGTGCGGGACGGTTCCCGCGGTGTGCAGTGGCGACCGCAAAGGGCGAAGCCCTTGTCGGCCGGGGAGCGCAGGAACGCAGCACACAAATCTGGCCCTGTGGGGGAGTCTGGCCGTCCCCGCCACCCTGTCACGGTGGAGATTCGCGGGTTCAAATCCCGTCAGGGTCGCGAGCAGCTGAACGCTGCAATGCGAGCGTCGTCCAGCGGCCTAGGACCTCAGACTTCCAATCTGATGACGCGGGTTCAAATCCCGCCGCTCGCTCGAGCCAGCCGCGCGTCGGCTGGACGGATCAGCACGCCTGATGAGCCCGTAGGGGTGAAACGTGGACACAACGTCCGCGTCGCGTGAGATTCCGCCAACGGAACGTTTGGCGCATCGAGTGCATGGAGGAGCCATCCGAGTTTCGGCCTGCCGGAGTCCCTCTCGAAAAGGGTTCGAGCCTGACGGCTCGTGTGGGTTCGAGACCCACCTCCTCCGCAACGTCCCGCGCTCGCGGGACACCTGCCCGTCTGGCGGAATGGGAGACGCGCTGGCCTCAGGTGCCAGTGTCCTCACGGGCGTCCGGGTTCGAGTCCCGGGGCGGGTACACCGCAGCCGACCGCGGTCAAGGCCGGTGCGCACGGTGACGCGTCTGGTGACGCGAGCATACTGATGACATGTTGCAGCGAGGTCCGATTCCTCGACCGTGCACAGCGCCTCTCGGCGCGTGATCCCCTGTAGCTCAGATGGCAGAGCAGTCGGCTGTTAACCGAAAGGTCGCTGGTTCGAATCCAGCCGGGGGAGCGACGGCGAAACCCCGCATAGTGCTGACGACGACAACGAGAGGGAGGGGACCGGATGGCCGGCGTCCTCGAGAACATGAGCCCCGCCGCACGGGAACGACGGCTCGGCGAGCTCGCTCACGCGCTCATCGACCTCGTCCGCGAGCATGGCGAGCTGAGCCTCCGGGTCGCCCTCCGCGCGGCCGCCGCCCGCCGGCGAACCGGCATCTCCCAGGTGAAGCACGCCGCGGACTACGCGATGGCCCGTGACCTGCTCCACCTCGACGTCGACGACATGCTCACCGTTCCATGACGCGCCGCGCATAGCGGTCGTGCCGGACAAGCGTGGGGTCTGGTCCGGCACCAGGTCGAGAGTTCTCACATCGACCTCGCCTCGCCCCGCCTCACACATCGCGGAGGCGAGGCAAACGCCCCGATAGCTCAGTGGCAGAGCACCTCCATGGTAAGGAGGGGGTCGTCAGTTCAATCCTGACTCGGGGCTCCAACGCCGCCCGTCGTTCACGGGCACACGGGGTCATAGCTCAGATGGGAGAGCGCCGCTCTTGCAAAGCGGAGGCCGCCGGTTCGAGGCCGGCTGACTCCACCGATCGCCTGGTCATCATGATGATCGGCACGCCCACCGGGATGTAGCTCAGTAGGCAGAGCGCCCGCTTTGGGAGCGGGAGGCCGCCGGTTCGAGACCGGCTATCCCGACCACGGTCCTGTAGCTCACCGGCAGAGCGCCTGCATGACTCGCAGGAGGTACGAGGGTCAGCACCTCGCAGGACCACCAGAGGCGGTCTGCTCGCCGTGCGCTCCGCGCGCGGCTCGCCTGACCACCGCGTCGCGTCCGCGCAGACGCCGGCGGTACGCACTGGTAGCTCAGCTGGCAGAGCGCCATGTTCACACCGTGGAGGCCGCAGGTTCAAGCCCTGCCCGGTGCACCACAGCGCTCCGCTGTCTCGGAGCACTCGCGCAACGACCGGTTGCGCGAATGGAGAGGTGGCCGAGTGGTAAGGCAGCGGCTTGCTACGCCGCCGAGGCGAGAGTCTCGCGCAGGTTCGATCCCTGTCCTCTCCGCAACGATCTAGTCGCGCTCCCAGCCCGACTCGCCGACCGCGTCGTCGGCGTAATCATCCATCGCCTCGTCGACTTCGGCCTGGTGCTGCTCGTCGAGCTGGTCGTACATCTCCTGCCACTCGTCATCATAGAGTGCGGCTGGGTTCTCTGTGAGCTCCACGACGATCTCATGCTGCTCACCCTCGCTCAACTCGCTCACGGCGCCTCCTCGATCGGTAGACGCACCGTAGCGGATCTGTCCTCATGGCGGAATCGGGGAGACGCGCGGAGCTCAAACCTCCGTGCCCGGCAGGGCATCCGGGTTCGAGTCCCGGTGAGGACACAAGGCCCTCAGGGCTTGCGTCCGAGCTCGTGCGCTCGGACCGCGCATGGAGGACGTGGAGGCTCGA
>Ga0182741_1003265_pt1 | contig 17472 bp, 15 predicted proteins | sample eDN5th37CBELigOP_FD_128874 | JGI IMG/M metagenome (GOLD analysis project Ga0182741, IMG submission 128874) | Enriched Organic Plus compost microbial communities from Emeryville, California, USA - eDNA 5th pass 37_C BE-Lig OP (version 2) (version 2) ...
AGGGTCTCTCCTTCTGCAGATGTCGCAATCCGCAGAATCGCGAGGCCCTTGGCCGCGCTGGTGGACCCTATGAACCCGGCCCGAACCTCACCCGCCCCCACACTTCATCGCGGAGAGCCCGTTACGGTGCAACAGGGCCTCCTGGGTTCGTGTGTTGCCTTCGACAGCTCCACACTCGCCCAGGGGGCTCACCGCTCAGCGGATGTCAACAACGTCCCAGGGCACAACATCTAGGCACGCCTCCAGGGACGCTGCCCAGGACGCGATGAGGGGCGCCCGGAGGCGCCCCTCACCTGCACCGAAGCGTTCAGACGGTCAGCTCTTCCAGCTGTCCACCAGCTCCTGGTTCGCGGAGTCCTCGAGCCACTCGCGGACCGCGTCCTCCTCCTCGCCGTCGCCGTACTCGTTGATCACGAGCTCCTCGAGCGACGCGAGCGAGGCGTCGTCCATCTCGAAGTTGGTCAGCCAACCGGCGATGGTCGGGCAGTCCTCGCCGAAGCCGGAGCGGGCCGCCACGTGCATGGACTCGGCGCCGCCCATGGCGCCCTCGGGGTCCTCGAGGTCCTTGATCGGGAACGCCGCGTAGGCCCAGTGCGGGTGCCAGAGGGTGACCACGATGGGCTCCTCGTCGTCGATGGCACGCTGCAGCTCGGCGAGCATCGCGGTGGCGCTGCCCTCGACGAGGTCGAAGTCCTCGAGCCCGTAGGTGGGCATCGCCTCGTCACGGGTGACGCGCATCAGGCCGGCGCCGGGGTCGATGCCCACGATGCGGCCACCGAACTCGTCCGCCCGGTCCGCCAGGTCACCGATGGTCTCGATGTCCACGTACTCGGGCACCGCGAGGTTCAGGGTCGCCTGATCGTACCAGACGCCGAGGTCCTCGAGGTCGTCGCCGAGCTCCTCCCAGTAGTCCTCGTGGGTGGTGGGCAGCCAGGCGTCCAGGAACAGGTCGAGGTCGCCGGTCGCGACACCCTGGTACACCGGGCCCGCGTCGAGCTCGGTCACGTCGACGGTCGCGCCCTCGTCCTCGAGGATGACCTTCCAGAGGTAGGTCGCGGCCTCGCCTTCGTCCCAGCCCGGGATCATCCCGATGGAGACCGTGTCGCACTCGAGGGCGCCGCCGCCGTTGGAGCCGGCCGCACCCTCGTCGTCACCGCCGTTGTCGTCGTCGCCGCAGGCGGCTGCGACCAGCGAGAGGCCGAACAGCACCGCGAGCAGCTTGACCAACAAACCGGATCGATGTCGTTTCATCTATTTCCCTTTCAGTTGCGAGATTGGGCTCACCTCCGCGGGGCGCCGTTGCCCCAGTCGGCTCAGTTCGTCGTCGAGGTACCCGCCGCCCGCGAGGCGCGCTCGCTGATCGCGGAGGTGGTTCGGTCGAGGAAGACGGCGAGGATCACGATCGCGAGGCCACCCTCGAAGCCCCGGCCGACGTTCAGTCGGGTGATGGCGCCGAACACCACGGCGCCCACACCACCCGCGCCGATCATGCCGGCGATCACGACCATCGACAGCGCCAGCATGATCACCTGGTTGACGCCCGCCATGATCGTGGACATCGCCAGGGGGATCTGGATGCGGGTCAGGATCTGCGTGGACGGCGAGCCGAACGCGTGGCCCGCCTCGACCACCTCGGGGTCCACCTGTCGGATGCCGAGCTCGGTGAGTCGGACCGAGGGGGGCATGGCGAACACGACGGTGGCGACCACGCCGGGGACCTTGCCGAGGCCGAAGAAGACGATCGCGGGGATCAGGTAGACGAACGACGGCATCGTCTGCATGAAGTCGAGCGCCGGCCGCACCACCCTGCTCACGACCGTGTTGCGCGCGGCGGCGATCCCGATGGGCACGCCGATCGCGACCGCGATGACGCTGGCCACGACCACGAGGGCGAGGGAGGACATCGTCTCCTCCCACAGCCGCATGGACTCGATCAGCGAGAAGGCGAGGATCGTGAAGAGGGCGAGCCACTTGCCGCGGATCCACCACGCCAGCGCGGCGAAGATCGCCGCGAGCAGCAGCGGGTGCGGCCACATGAGCAGGGTCTCGAGCTGGTCGACCAGCCACGCGATGACCGTGCTGATGAACTCGAAGAGCCAGTCGACGTTGTCGGTCAGCCAGTCGACCGCCGAGTCGATCCACTCGCCGACCGGTATTCGGGGCAGGTCAGGCATGCGGGCCCCCTTCCGTGGTTCCGTCGACGCCGTTGGTGGCGCCGTCGGTGCCGTTCGTGGCGGCGAGCGCCGCGAGCAGGGTGACCCGCGGGATGACGCCCAGCAGGCGCTCCTGCTCGTCGACCACCGCCAGCGGGATGGGGCTCTCCGCGGCGGGTGCGAACAGCTCGACGAGCGGGGCGTCGGGCTGCACCCTCGGGAAGTCCTTCAGGAGGATGTCCTCGATCGGGGTGCCGCGGCGCGCGGCGTTCGTCGCCGCGTCGTCGAGCACCGCGCCGCGCAGGCGGCGCTGGGGACCCACGGCGTAGATGCCGGAGAGCTGGTGCTCCCGCATGATCCGCATCGCGGCGCGGGGCCCCTCGTGCGGGCCGAGCGTCGCGACGGGCGGCTCCATGACGCTCGACGCGGTCAGCACCCGCGAGCGGTCGACGTCCTGCACGAAGGAGGCGACGTAGTCGTTGGCCGGGTCCTGCAGGATGTCCTCGGCGGTGCCCACCTGGACGATGCGGCCGTCCTTCATCACCGCGATCCGGTCGCCGATGCGCATCGCCTCGTTGAGGTCGTGGGTGATGAAGACGATGGTCTTGCCGAGCTCCTCGTGCAGGTCGAGCAGCTGGTCCTGCATCTCGCGGCGGATCAGCGGGTCCAGCGCGCTGAAGGCCTCGTCCATGAGGAGGATGTCGGCGTCGGTGGCGAGGGCGCGGGCGAGGCCGACCCGCTGCTGCATGCCGCCGGACAGCTCGCTGGGGTACGCGGAGGCGCGGTCCCCCAGGCCCACCGTCTCGAGCGCCTCCCGGGCGCGCTCGCGCCGTTCGGCGACCGGCACCTTCTGCGCCTCGAGCCCCCACGCGGCGTTGTCGAGCACGGTGCGGTGCGGCAGCAGCGCGAAGTGCTGGAACACCATGCTGATCCGCGAGGAGCGGACCTGGCGGAGCTCCTTGGGGCCGAGGTCCGTGATGTCGGTGCCCCCGATGAGCACCCGCCCGCTCGTCGGCTCGAGCAGGCGGTTGATCATGCGCACGAGCGTGGACTTGCCGGACCCGGACAGGCCCATGACCACGAAGATCTCGCCCCGTTCGATCTCGAGGTTGGCGTCGATGACCGCTGCAACTGCGCCGGTCTCCCGAGCCACCTCCTCCCGGGTGGCTCCGTCGGCGAGCATCCTGAGCGCTCGGTCCCGGTCGGGACCGAACACCTTGTGGATGTGTTGCAGTTCGATCTCAGACATGTATGGGTGCGCCCGCGCGCGCCTCCTCAGCCAGACGGATCCTTCCTACCCCGACCACGACCATCGCGGACGGATGGTGGGGGTTCCAAATCCGGTTCAGTCGGGGATGCGCCAGTCGACCGGTTCGCGACCGGCCTCCACGAGCGCCGCGTTGGCCCTCGAGAAGGGCCGGCTGCCGAAGAACCCGTTGGATGCGGACAGCGGCGAAGGGTGCGCCGATTCGATGACCACGTGGCGGTCGCGGTCGACCAGGGCGGCCTTCCGGCGGGCTGCCGCGCCCCACAGGATGAACACGACGCGCTCGGGCTTGTCGGACACCGCGCGGATCACCCGGTCGGTGAAGGTCTCCCACCCACGGCCCTGGTGCGAGGCCGCCTTGCCCCGCCGCACCGTCAGGGTGGTGTTGAGCAGCAGGACGCCCTGGCGGGTCCACGCGTCGAGGCAGCCGTGGCGGGGCGGCTCGATGCCGAGGTCCTCGCGCAGCTCGGTGAAGATGTTGCGCAACGAAGGTGGCGGCGCCACGCCGCGCTGCACCGAGAAGCACAGCCCGTGCGCCTGGCCGGGCCCGTGGTACGGGTCCTGGCCGAGGATCACGACCTTGACCTCGGCATACGGCGTCTGGTGCAGCGCGGCGAACACCTGCTCGCGCGGGGGGTACACCTCGTACCTGGAGCGCTCGCCCTCGACGAAGGCCTGCAGCTCGCCCCAGTAGGGCTTCGACAGCTCCTCGCGCAGGACGGGGTTCCAGTCGGTCCTCGGTGCCACGTCGGGACGGTTCAGGCGTCGAAGGTGCACGCGCCCGAGTCGATGACGACCCGGTCGCCCTCGGCACGGGTGCGGTACACGGCCTGGCCGTCACCGGTCACCCAGATGTCGACGGTCAGCTCCTCGCCCGGGAACACCGGCGAGGAGAAGCGACCCTCGATGGAGCGGAACTTCGCCGGATCGGAGCCGCAGAGCGAGTGCAGCAGCGCCCGCCCGGTGAACCCGTAGGTGCACAGGCCGTGCAGGATCGGCCGGTCGAACCCCGCGAGCGCGGCGAAGGAGGGGTCGGAGTGCAGCGGGTTGCGGTCGCCGGAGAGCCGGTAGACGAGCGCCTGCTCCGGGCGGGTCGTGTAGGTGATCGAGTGGTCCGGCGCGCGGTCGGGCGCCTCGTTGCGGGGACCCGACGGGCCCCGCTCACCGCCGAAGCCGCCCTCGCCGCGGATGAACACCGACATCACCAGGTCGAACAGCGGCTGGTCGTCCTCGGTGGACACGGCGGTGGTCGTCACCTCGACCACCGCGCCCTTGCCCTTGTCCCACACGGCGGTCACCTCGGAGGTCGACCGCACCTCGCCCGCGGCGGGGATCTCGCGGTGGCAGACGACCTTCTGCTCGCCGTGCACGAGCATCGCCGGGTTGAACGTGCCGATCCCCGCGAAGGCCGGCGTGACGTCGGCCAGCACCACCGGCATCGTCGGCAGCGCGCGCTGGGCCACGTCGATGGAGTTCTCGGTCACGAACGGCAGCTCGGTGCGGTCGAGTGGGTCCTGGCCGGCGCCGACGCCCACCGCGTAGAGCAGCGAGTCGGCGGAGGTCCAGGCCGAGGTGGCGGGCTCCGTGCGGTTCCCGACGGCGTTCGGATCGATCGGCATTGCTCTCCCTTCGAGTGGCCCTCGACGGGCCCTGGCTTTCGGGTGGGCCCCGGTGTGCGACTATCGTGGATCGGTCCGCGACCAACCGGGGTTCGCCACACCATGCCACCCCGAGGAGCAACCCCTACGCGACCCCTGAGCCCGTGTCGAGACCGATGAAGATCATCCTCGCGGTCGCCGCGGCGCCCCTCGTGGTCATCGCGATGGTGACCACCGCGTGGGCCGTCGACGACTGGCGGGACGGCAGTTCGGTCGCCCGCAACGTGGTCCTCGCCGGCACGCCCGTCGGTGGGATGCGCTCCGAGGAGCTGGAGGCGACCGTGCGGCGCCTCGCCGAGGAGCTCCCCGCCACCGAGGTGCGCATCGAGGTGGGTGACGAGGTGCTGCGGTCGACGGCCGGCGCGCTGGGCATCGGCGTGGACGTCGAGGCGACCGTGCGACGGGTCGAGCGGATCGGGACCTCCGACCCGCTCCCCACGCGGCCCGTGCGGTGGCTCCGTTCGCTGTTCTCCCCCCGCAGGGCGGAGGTCGCCCTCTCCGTCGACGCCGAGCGCGTCGCGTCCACGCTGCGCGCCCTCGAGGGCGACCGGCGGCAGGAGCCGGTCGAGCCGACCCTGCGAGCGGGTGAGGCGGTCGAGGCCGTCGAGGGCACCCCCGGCCGCGAGATCACGGTCCACGACGTCGTCCAGGCCATCCCCCGCTCGCTGGACGACCTCTCCGAGCCGATCGTCATCCCGGCCGACCAGGCGGAGATCCCGACGCGCCTGCGCGACGAGGACGTGGCGCGGCTCGCCCGGCAGGCGAACGAGGTCACCGAGGGCGAGGTGACCCTGGTCGCCGGCGGCAGGAGCTACGACGTGGACGGCCGGCGCTTCCGCCCCGCGTTCGCGCTGGGCACCGGTGAGGAGGGCGAGCCGGTCCTCACGATGGACGCCGAGGCCGTCGCCGCGCTGCTCGACGAGGTCGTGCAGCCGCCGGCGAACCCGACCGGCGTGCGCTTCGAGATCCGGGGCGGGACACCCGTCCCCGTGGGCGGCCGCGACGCGGAGGTCTGCTGCGCCGAGGGCGCCGAGCTCGTGATCGTGGAGGGGTTGCTCACCGGCGAGACCACGATCGAGCTGCCCACGCGCACGGTCACCGCGGCGCAGGGGCGCGAGTGGGCCGCCGGTCTGGGCGTGCGCGAGGTCATCGGCGAGTTCACGACGCACCACGCGTGCTGCGAATCGCGGGTCACCAACATCCACCGGATCGCGGACCTGACCCGGGGCATCCTCATCGCGCCCGGTGAGACGTTCTCGGTGAACGACACGGTCGGCCCCCGCACCCGTGAGAAGGGGTTCGCCGAGGGCGGCGTCATCGTCGACGGCGAGTTCACCACCGACATCGGCGGCGGGGTCAGCCAGTACGCGACCACCCTGTTCAACGCGGCCTTCTTCGGCGGGCTCGACATCCCGCAGTACAAGGCGCACTCGAAGTACATCAGCCGGTACCCCTACGGCCGCGAGGCGACGCTGTACTACCCGAGCGTCGACCTCAAGATCCGCAACAACACGCCCCACGGCGTGGTCATCTGGCCGACCTACACCGGCACGTCGATCACCGTGCAGCTGTGGTCGACCAGGTACGTCGCGGGCGAGCAGACCGGGCAGAGCCGGACCTCGGGGTGCGGCAAGGTGACCACGGAGCGCACCCGGGTCTACGTGGACGGCCGCGTCGAGAAGGACACCTTCCACGCGAACTACGACTGCGACTGATCAGCCCGCACGACGCGCCCCTAACATGCGGGCGTGGCTGTGGACGAGGGACGGGATGCTCCGGCGGTTCCGGAGCAGTCGGAGGGGGTCGAGTTCGAGGACCGCATGAGCGACTCCGAGGCGCTCATGTGGGCGATCGAGAAGGACCCCATGCTGCGCTCGACGGTCACCACGGCGGTCGTGCTCGACGGCCCGCTCGACCGCAAGCTGCTGCACCGCACCTTCGAGCGTGCGAGCCGGGTCGTGCCGCGGCTGCGCCAGCGCGTGCAGTCGAACCCGCTGTCGCTCGCGCCGCCCCGCTGGGAGGGCGACCCGAACTTCGACCTCCGGTACCACCTGCGACCCGCGCGGGCGATCGGCTCGGGCACGATGCGGGACCTGCTGCGCATGGCGGCGCCGATCGCCATGCAGGGGTTCGACCGGGCCCGCCCCCTGTGGGAGGCCACGGTGGTGGAGGGGCTCGCCGGTGACCGCAGCGCGATCATCCTGAAGTTCCACCACTCGATCACCGACGGGGTGGGCGGTGTCCAGCTCATGCTCGAGCTGTTCGACCTGAGCGAGGACGCACCGGAGCGCCCGATGCCGCCGGAGCCGCCGGCGCAGGTCCTGAACCAGACGGCGCGCTTCGTCGACGCGTTCCAGCACGAGCGGCGCCGCCAGCTGGGGTTGGCCCGCAGGGCCGCCGCCGCAGGGGTGGAGGGGTTGCGGAACGCGGTGGCCGACCCGAACGGCTCGGTGATCGCATCGAGCGAGCTCGCGTCCTCGGTGTCCAGGATCCTGCGACCGGTGACCTCGCCGCTGTCGCCGATCATGCGACGCCGGTCGCTGTCGAACCACCTGGACGTGCTGTCCATGCCGCTCGACGCGGCGAAGGCCGCGGCGAAGCGCATCGGCGGCAGCCTGAACGACGCGTTCGTCACCGGCGCGGCGCGGGGGATGCAGCGGTACCACCGCCACCACGGATCGTTCCCGACGCAGCTGCGCATGGGCATGCCGATCAACACGCGCACCGCGGGGTCCTCGACCCCGGGCAACTCGTTCGTGCCCGCACGCATCGAGGTCCCGGTGCACCACGACGACCCGCTCGAGATGATGCAGGCGATCCACGACCGGGTCCGCGCGGCGAGGGACGAGCCCGCGAACCAGCTCGTCGAACCGGTCGCGAACCTGCTCAACCGGCTGCCGACCTCGGTGCTCACGCAGCTGTTCGGGACGCTCATGCGCGGCCAGGACTTCCAGACCTCGAACGTGCCCGGCGCCCCGATCCCCCTCTACCTCGCGGGCGCGGGGGTCGCCGCGGTGTTCCCGTTCGGGCCGTTGGCGGGGTCCGCGGTGAACGTGACGCTGCTGAGCTACCAGGACGAGCTCAACATCGGCGTCAACGTCGACCCCGCGGCGGTGCCGGACGTGGACGTGTTCATGGAGCACCTCCGCACCGCGTACGAAGAGGTGCTGGACCTGGCCTGACCGCCCTGCGGTCCGACGGGGCCGGCACGGATCACGCCGTGGCGCTGGCCCCAGCGGGTGGTCCCGCCGGGGCTGGTCCAGCGGGTCCACCCGTCGCCGGTGAGGACGACGGTCCAACCGTGCCGGTGCACGTAGCCGTGGTGCAGTCGGCACAGGGTGGTGAGGTTCGCCGAGGTGGTCGGCCCCTCGGGCCACGGCACCACGTGGTGCACGTCGCACCACCGGGGGCGGGCGCCGCACCCCGGGAACGTGCAGCCGCCGTCGCGGTGGCGCACCGCGCGGCGCTGGGCACGGTTGGGGTCGTGCACCTCGGACTGGTCCCACACCACGCCGTGGGGTGTGGCGGTGAGCACCCGGTGGCGGGCGTCGCAGCAGATCAGCTCGGCGACCGACCGCGACACGCGCGCGCCGGCCGCGGTGGTGACCACGTGCGAGCCGTGCTCGGTCTCGGGAGGGTTCGCCGGATCGTCCGGTGCGTGGTCTGCGTGGACGACGACCGTCGCGGCGGTGCGCGGACCTCGCGTCGAGTCGGGGTCGACGCCCTGGCCCTGGAGGGCGAGCTCGATCCACGCCAGCGCCCGCAGCGTCGCCCGGGGCGGCACCAGCTGGTCCGGGAACTGCTCCCGCTCCGACGCGAAGCGGTGGAACAGCTCGTCGGCCTTGGCCTCGAGCAGCTCCTCGGCGACGACCGCGTACTCCTCGGTGTACTCGCCGCGCAGCAGGGCGAACCCGTTCGACCGGGACAGCGTCAGCCGGTTGCGCAGCAGGTCCGCCGCCGGGTCGTGCGCGCCGTCGGGATCCATCGCGTCGGCGAAGGCCCGGACGTCCCTGCGCCACCGGTCGAAGGAGGTGTGGTCCGCCGCGGCGACGAACCGGGCGGAGGCGGCGTGGAGCGCGTCGGCGTTGCGCTCGTTGACGGCGTCGGCGAACACCCGGGCGTGGTCGAAGCCGATGCGTCCCTGTGCCTGCGCCTCAGCGACGTCCGGGAGGAGCTCGTGGACCCGGACCGCGGTCGAGACCCGCTTCCGGGCGACGCCGGCCGGCAGCTTGCCGTCCCTCGCGAGCCACCGTGAGGTGCGAAGGGCGTGCGCGCCGAGGGAGAGGTTCCGCCCGTGGATCTCGGCCAGCAGCCGGCCCTGCGCGGCGTCGAGCAGGCGGCGCAGGCGCTCGAGCTCGAGCGCGGCCTCGCAGAGCTCGCGCCGGTCGGACGTGGTGGCGTCGAACCGTGCGGCTCCGGCGAGCCCACGGCCAGCAGCTGCCAGGCACTGCTGCAGATCGTCGACGACAACCCCCTCGAACATTCGTTCGGGACGTTACCGACGACCTGTGACAGTGAGCCCGGCTCCCGTGAATGGAGGTGTGCGGCGGTGACCCGTAGCCTTCCCCCGGTGCGAACCGTGGACGTCATCGTGGTGGGCGCAGGCCCCGCGGGCTGCGCCGCGGCGATCACGCTCGCACGTGCCGGCATCGACACCGTCGTGATCGACAAGGCGACGTTCCCGCGCGACAAGGTGTGCGGCGACGGGCTCACGACCAGCGCCCTCAGGTCGCTGGAGCACCTGGGCCTGGATCCGTCCGAGATCGCCTCGTGGACCGACGTGGACACCTGCTGGGTCCGCACACCGGGTGGGCGCACCGCCCGGTTCGAGCTCCCCCGCGGCAGGGGGCGCTACGTCGCGGTCGCTCCCCGGTTCGAGCTCGACGCGGCGCTCGTGGACCTCACCCGCAAGGCCGGTGCGGACGTGCTGGAGGGCCATGCGCTGGCCGGCGCCGCCGAGGACCACGGCGGCGTCACCGCCGAGGTGGCCGGGGTCGGCACGATCCGGGCACGCTGGGCGATCGGTGCGGACGGGATGTGGTCACCGCTGCGACGGCAGCTCGGGGCGTCGGTCGAGGGCTACCTGGGCGAGTGGCACGCGTTCCGCCAGTACGCGTCGGGGGTCGGGCCCATCGCCTCGAGGGACTTCGTCGTCTACTTCGAGGAGGACCTGCTGCCGGGCTACTTCTGGTCCTTCCCCCTCCCCGGCGGGCGGGCCAACGTCGGCTTCGGCATCCAGCGCGGCGGGCGGTACCGGACCCGCGACATGAAGCGCCTCTGGCCCGAGCTCCTCGAGCGCCCGCACGTGAGGGACCTGCTGGGCCCCGACAGCGCGCTCGAGGGGACGCACCGGGCGTGGCCGATCCCGGCCCGGGTCGACCAGGCCCGCGCCGTGACGCGCCGGGCGCTGTTCGTCGGTGACGCCGTCGCCGCCTGCGACGTGCTCACCGGCGAGGGGATCGGGCAGGCGCTCGCGAGCGGGCTGCGCGCCGCCGAGGCGATCCGCGACGCGGGCCCCTCGGGGGACGCCGCACGCACCTACGAACGAGCGCTGCACCAGGAGCTGCTCGCGGACCACCGCATGTCGGCGCTGCTGGTCCACGGCCTCAGCACCGTCCGGCGTGCCGAGTGGGCGCTCGCCCTGGCGGACGCGAACGACTGGACGCGCCGCAACTTCGCGCGCTGGCTCTTCGAGGACTACCCCCGGGCGCTCGTCGCGACCCCGCGGCGCTGGCGGCGGGGGGCGGTGTCCCGGCCGGGCGCGTTCGTCGGTCGCTGAGCGGAGGCCGCCGGCGGGGACGGCGCGACCGCGCGGCGCGGACCCCTACGATGCCGGCATGCGCACCCGGCTCACCGACATGCTCCGCATCGAACACCCCGTCATGCTCGCCGGCATGGGGGGCGTCTCCTACCACGAGCTCGTGGCGGCGGTGTCGAACGCGGGCGGCTTCGGCTGCCTCGGCGCGTCGACGATGTCGCACGAGGAGATGGTCGAGGAGATCCGCAGGACCGCGGAGCTGACCGACAAGCCCTTCGGGGTGGACCTGCTCACCGCGGCCCCGCAGGACATGTCGGCGAAGGTGGCCGACATCATCGACGGCGGCGCCTCGGTGTTCGTCGCCGGGTTGGGGGTGCCCGCGGAGGTCATCGACCAGTGCCACGACGCGGGCGTGCTCGTGGTGAACATGTGCGGGAAGGTCGCCCACGCGGTCCGGGCGGTGGAGGCCGGTTGCGACATCGTCGTCGCCCAGGGCACCGAGGCGGGCGGCCACACCGGGCAGGTCGCGACGATGGCGCTCGTGCCGCAGATCGTCGATGCCGTCGGTGACCGGGTGCCGGTCGTCGCGGCCGGCGGCATCTTCGACGGGCGCGGGCTCGCGGCCTCCCTGAACCTCGGCGCCGACGGCGTGTGGGTCGGCACCCGCTTCATCGCGACGCCCGAGGCGCGGGCGGTGCGGGGGTACAAGGAGCGCCTGCTCCGCACCGGCGAGGACGGCACGGTCGTCACCCGGGCCTACACGGGCAAGACCTGCCGGGTGCTGCGCAACTCCTACACCGACGAGTTCGAGATGGCCGGTGGCGTCGCCGAACCGTTCCCCGGCCAGTTCCTCAAGTCGCTGCAGGACGGCGCGAACCACCTGGGGGGCGACGAGTCCACCGAGGGCGTCGACCCCGACCGCGAGTTCATGCCCGCGGGGCAGGGCGTCGGTGCCATCGACGAGCTGGTGCCCGCCGGCGAGCTGGTCCAGCGCTTCGTCCGGGAGGCCGAGGAGGTCCTCGACCGGGTGGCCGCGCTGCGCTGAGCAGCAGGGGGCCGGGTCCCCGACGGGGACCCGGGGTCAGGCCGCGAGCTCCTTGACCTTGGCGATGAGCTCCTGCTGCGCCGCCAGGTCCTTCGCGATCGGCGTCACGTTGAGCACGGTCACGCCCGCCTCCTTGAACTCCTGGATGCGGTCGCGCACGTAGCCCTCGTCGCCGCAGAGCGAGGTCTCCTCGAGGAAGCTCGCCGGCACCGCGGCGGCCGCCTCGTCCTTCCTGCCCGACAGGTACAGGTCCTGGATCTCGGCCGCCTCGGCCTCGTACCCGTAGCGGGTGAAGAGGGTGTTGTAGAAGTTCCTGCCCCTGGCGCCCATGCCGCCCACGTAGAGGGCCACCATCGAGCGTGCCAGGTCGCGCAGCGGGGCCACCTCGGACTCCGGACCGATCGCGAGGAGGCCGCCCGCGATGACGTCGAGGGGAGGCAGGGACGGGTCGCGCAGGGCACGGCCCGCCTCGAGGTCCGCGCCCCAGACCTCCTTGGCGCGCCCCGGGTGGAACAGGATCGGCAGCCAGCCGTCGGCCAGCTCCGCGGTCATCCGCACGTTCTTCGGCCCGAGCGACGCGACGTGGATCGGGATGTCAGGGCGGGGGTGCGTGATGATCTTGAGGGGCTTGCCGAGCCCGGTGCCCTGGTCCGCCGGGAGCGGCAGCTGGTACTTGGCGCCGTCGTGCACGACGGGCTCGTCGCGGCGCCAGACCTTGCGGCAGATCTCGATGATCTCGCGGGTGCGCTGGATCGGCGCGTCGTAGGGCACGCCGTGGAAGCCCTCGATCACCTGCGGCCCGGAAGCGCCCAGGCCGAGGATGCAGCGGCCCTCCGACAGCTCGTCGACGCCCGCGGCCGTCATCGCGAGGAGGGTCGGCGTGCGGGTGTAGATCGGCAGGATGCCCGAGGCGATCTGCACGGTCTCGGTGGCGTGCGCCAGGTAGCCCATGAGGCTGACCGCGTCCGACCCGTACGCCTCGGCGACGTAGACGATGTCGAGCCCGGCCTTCTCGAGCGCCTGGACCTGCTCCACCGACTCCTTGAAGCCACCGGCGTAGCCGATCTGCATGCTGAGCTTCATGACGACTCCCCCTCTGGCGGCGACCGGTTGCCGCACCGTAGCCGCTGGGCCGGGGACGCCCCGGCCCGGCCCCTCAGGCCGGCTCGAGCGTCTCCGGCTCCCCGCGCTCGGTGCGCTGGCGCCGCTCCCACTCGGCGGGGAGGGCGAGCTGCGCACGGTCCAGCGAACCGATGTCCTCGCCGTTGTCGAAGAGGACCCGGTAGCGGATCCAGCGGAACCCGTTGACCAGGGTCACCCTGCCCGGAGTGCCGGCGGGGACGCCGGGGAGGTCCTCGGCGGCGACCACCTTGTCGTGGACCCGCAGCTCGTCACCACGTCGCTTCTTGAACATCGGCGGACACCGTACCAACGACGCCGTCGCGGGCAGGAACCGGCTCAGGGCACCGGCGAGGGCTCCGGGCCCGGCCACGGTCGGACGCTGCGCAGCGTGAGGTCCCGCGGGCGTGGCTCGGGGTGGTCCCGCAGCGACCCCTCGACCACGGCGGAGGGATCGAGCCCGGCCGCCGCCAGGATCCGCCGGCCCAGCTCGCAGCGCGACATCGCCTCGGGCCCCGGCAGGTGCCAGACCCCGGCGCGCTCGGAGCGGTCACGCCCGACGAGCGACCAGATCGCCCGGGCGAGGTCGACGGCGCGGATCGGGCTGCGGACCTCGTCCGCGAACAGCGTCGGCGGGGTCCCCGCACGGACGGCGTCGAGCAGCCAGCCCGTGCCGCGGTCCGGTGGCTCCAGCGACACCACCAGTGACGTGCGGGTGATGCAGGCGTCGGGGACGAGCTCCCGCACCCCCTGCTCGGCGGCCAGCTTCCAGCGCCCGTACGCGCTCACGGGCCCGACCGGGTCCCCCTCGGAGTAGGGCGGGTGCTCGCCGTCGAACACCACGTCGCTCGACAGATGGACGAGCGCCACGCCGTGGCGGGCACAGGCGCGGGCGGTCTCGACCGCGGCGTCGACGATGTCGCTGCGCTCCCCCATCGAGTACGCCGTGTGGACCACGACGTCCGGCGCCACGTCGGCGACGAGCCGGTCGACCGCCTGCGGGTCGCGCAGGTCGACCCGGTGCGCCGGCACGCCCTCCGGAGGCGGCGCCGTGCGCCACGTCACGGCCAGCTCGACCTCCTCCGGGGCGGTCCGCAACAGGTGCGCGGCCACCATCCCGGCTCCCCCGGTCACGAGGGCCCGCACCGGATCAGCCCGCGGCGGCGCGACGGGTCTCCGCCCAGGTGCGGCCCTCTTCGACGTCGATCTCGTGCGGCAGGCCGAGGACCCGCTCGCCGAGGATGTTGCGCTGCACCTCGCCCGTGCCGCCCCCGATGGTCAGGGCGGTCGAGAAGAGGAAGCCGTAGTGCCACACGCCCACGTCGCCGCCCATCGGTCCGACGTCGGTGAGCATGCCTCCGGCGCCGGCGAGGTCCTTCGCGAGGCCCATGACGTGCTGGCCGTGCTCGTCGGCGAGCACCTTGCGCACGGAGGCCTCCGGGCCCGGCTCGTGGCCCTTGATCGCAGCGGTCACGGTGCGGAGCCGGATGAGCCGCAGGATCTCCGACTCGGAGTAGAGGCGGGCCAGCCGCTGGCGCAGCAGCGGGTCGTCGGTGCCGCCCCGTGCGCGCACCAGGTCGAGCAGGTCCTCCGCCGTCGGGCCCTGGCCCCACAGCGAGCCCCCCGAGGACAGCGAGACCCGCTCGTTGGACAGGGTGACCTTCGCGAGCCGCCACCCGTCGTTGACCTCGCCCACGAGGTTCTCGGCGGGGATCCGCACGTCGGTGAGGAACACCTCGTTGAAGGTGTGCTCGCCCGTCATCTCGGTGATCGGCCGGATCTCGACCCCCGGCGCGTCCATCGGGCAGATGAAGTAGGAGATGCCGCGGTGCTTCGGGGCGTCGGGGTCGGTCCGGGCGATGAGGATCCCGAAGCGTGAGTGGTGCGCGAGCGAGGTCCAGATCTTCTGGCCGTTCACGACCCACTCGTCGCCGTCGCGCACCGCACGCGTCGCCAGCGAGGCGAGGTCCGAGCCGGCCTCCGGCTCGGAGAAGAGCTGGCACCAGATCTCCTCGCCGCTCAGCAGCGGCATGAGGTAGCGCTCCTTCTGCTCCTCGGTGCCCGCGGCCAGGATCGTCGGCCCGGCCCAGCCGATGCCGATCATGTTCTGGGGGCGCCGCACGCCCGCGCGTCGCAGCTCGTCGTCGATGATCAGCTGGTGCACCGGATCGGCCTCGAGCCCCCACGGCTTCGGCCAGTGCGGGGCGACGTAGCCCGCCCGTGCGAGCTGCTCCCCCGTCGGGTTCGGATGCTCCTCCAGCCAGCGCCGCACCTCGACGCGTCGCGGATCGTCCTCACCGGGCAGTTCGAAGTCCACGGGCGCAGTGTAGGGAGCGCCCGACGGGGCCGGAGTGCGATCGGTCACGTTCGCGCTGTCCTACACTGCGCGCTCCGACACGCGACGTGGGGTCGACGCAGCTAGGGGGAATCGATGGCAGGGTGGAACTTCGCCGAGCTCTGGGAGCGGATCGCGGACCGCTTCCCCGACGCGGATGCCCAGGTCCAGGGCAGCCGTCGGTTCACCTGGCGGGAGTTCGACCGCCGCGCCGACGGCCTGGCGCGCCACCTGCTCGACGGGGGCGCCCAGCACCAGGACAAGGTCGCGCTGTACCTCTACAACGCGCCGGAGTACATGGAGGGCGCGTTCGCGGCGTTCAAGGCCGGGCTCGTGCCGGTCAACACGAACTACCGCTACCTCGACGACGAGCTCGCGTACCTGTGGGACAACGCGGACGCCGTCGCGGTGATCTTCCACGGCTGCTTCTCCGACCGGGTCGACGCGGTGAGGGGGCGCCTCCCCAAGGTGCGGCACTGGCTGTGGGTCGACGACGGCTCGGGCCCGAAGCCGGACTGGGCGGAGTCCTACGAGGACGCCGCCGCCACCGCCACCGAGCGGGTCGTGGCGCCGTGGGGTCGCTCGGGTGACGACATCCTCATGATCTACACGGGTGGCACCACCGGGATGCCGAAGGGCGTCATGTGGCGCCAGGACGACCTCATCCGGGCGGTCATCGCGGTGGCGAACCCCGTCTACGGCGAGGATCCCGAGGAGGTCGGCTTCGACGCGCCGATCGAGTCGATCGCCGAGCCGGGTGCGCCGGGCCTCCCCGCCTGCCCGCTCATGCACGGCACCGGCTGGTTCACCGCCAACCTGTACCTCACCACCGCGGGGTCGCTCGTGCTGCTCGAGAGCCGGCAGTTCGACGTCGAGGAGCTCCTGTCGACCATCGAACGCGAGGCGGTCGGGGCGATGACGATCGTCGGCGACGCGTTCGCGAAGCCGATCGTCAAGGCGCTCGACGCCAACCCCGGCAAGTGGGACATCTCCAGCCTGCAGCTCATCACCTCCTCGGGGGTGATGTGGTCCGAGGCCACCAAGCAGCGCCTGCTGCACCACAACCCCGGGATGCTGCTGCTCGACTCGTTCTCCTCCTCGGAGGCGATCGGGCTCGGCCAGTCCGTGTCCGCGGCGGGCGCCGAGAAGCGCACCGCGCACTTCAGCCTGGGCAACGGGGCGAAGGTCTTCACCGACGACGGGCGCGAGGTGCAGCCCGGCTCGGGCGAGCAGGGTCGCGTCGCCGTCCCCGGCCACCAGCCGATCGGGTACTACAAGGACCCGGAGAAGACCGCCGCGACGTTCATCGAGCGCGACGGCGTGCGGTACTCGATGCCGGGTGACTACGCGACGGTCGAAGCCGACGGCACGATCACGCTGCTCGGCCGCGGCTCGGTGTGCATCAACACCGGCGGGGAGAAGGTCTTCCCCGAGGAGGTCGAGGAGGCGCTCAAGACGCACCCCGACGTGCTCGACGCCGTCGCGGTGGGCGTCCCGGACGACAAGTTCGGCGAGGCGGTGACCGCCGTCGTCGAGCCGGAGGCCGGCGCCACCCTGGACCCCGCGGAGCTCATCGCCCACGTGAAGGGCCAGCTCGCGGCGTACAAGGCCCCCAAGCACGTCCTGCCGATCGACACGATCGGCAGGGCCCCCAACGGCAAGGTCGACTACAAGCGGCTCAAGCGCTTCGCCACCGAGCAGCTCGGCATCGACGCGTAGGCCCCGACGCTGGCAGAATCGGCCCACGGGACGCCGCTGGGGCACCCGGCACGGCGGGAGGAAGCGGGTCGTGGCACGCGTGTGGGCAAGGGGCCGTGCACCTCGGCACCGGGCGGGCTGGCCCGCCAGGCTCGCCGTGCTCGCCGGCCTCGCCATCGTGTTGTTCGGGCTGGCGGCACCCCCGGTCGGTGCGAACTACGGCCGGGTGAGCGCCCGCATCACCTGCGACCGCACCGTCACGTGGACGGCGTCGGCATCCAGCGAGGGCAGCGACGAGGACCGCACCAACCGGCGGGTCCTCGTGGAGCGTCGTGCCACCCGGGGCCAGGAGCCGCTCGAGGAGTGGACGCCCGCGGGGCCGGAGGGGTCCTTCGACGCGGTGGGCGGCTTCGAGTTCTCCGGTTCCTTCCGGCTGCCC
>Ga0182741_1003267_pt1 | contig 17463 bp, 17 predicted proteins | sample eDN5th37CBELigOP_FD_128874 | JGI IMG/M metagenome (GOLD analysis project Ga0182741, IMG submission 128874) | Enriched Organic Plus compost microbial communities from Emeryville, California, USA - eDNA 5th pass 37_C BE-Lig OP (version 2) (version 2) ...
CAACGGGGGAGGAAGCTCACCTCCGCAGTGGTGCGTCGTCGTTCTCGGTGCGCCTCCTACCCGACGACGATTTCCCACGGATCGGTGAACTCGACGCCCAAGGAGTGACCGTCGACGCGGGTGCACTCGCCGACGCGCTCCGCCAGGTTGTTCCCGCAGCATCTCGCGACGACTCCCGCCCGATCCTCACCGGCGTGTTACTCACCTCCACCGAAGACGGACTGCGGTTGGTGGCAACCGACAGTTATCGCTTGGCGGTCCGAGACCTCCCAGGTGTCAGCGTGCTGTCGTCGGGCAACCGCGTGCTGGTTTCTGCCAAGGGCTTGGGTGAAGTGCAGCGCATGTTGGGCTCGGGTGAAATCGAGGCGCTGTTCGGAAGCCGCGAAGTCCGCGTACGGGTGGGCAACAACGACATCACCACTCGACTCATCGAGGGTGAGTTCCCCAATTATGAACAGCTCATCCCCTCGGGGTATCCGAACCGATTGATCGTCAATCGAGAGGCGCTCATCGAGTCGGCGAAGCGGGTTCGTCTCGTGGGACAAGGACGTGAGAACGCGCCGCTACGCCTCGGGATGAGTAGTTCCGGCCTCGAGCTGTCGGCCTTCGCCCAAGACATCGGTGAAGCGCGCGAAACGATCGACGCGAAGTACGAAGGCACGGATCTCACGGTTGCATTCAACGCCGACTATCTGCTCGATGGTCTCCAAGCCCTCACTACCGACGAGGTCGTACTGGAGAGCGTCGATGCCCTGAAGCCGGCCACGTTGCGCGGCCTCGACCGTCCGGAGTACCTCTATCTGTTGATGCCGATGCGTATCTCCTGACCGTGGGCATCACCTCGATCGAGCTCGTTGATTTTCGGTGTTATCCCGCCGTAACCATCGAGTTCGGCGAAGGTGTGACGGTTGTCGAAGGCGCGAACGGTCACGGTAAGACATCGATTCTCGAAGCCATCGTGTTTGCGTCGTGGGGTCGGTCGTTTCGGGGAGCGCCCGACGCGGCGCTCGTCCGTAACGGTGCGGAGCGGGCAATCGCACATGTACGAGGGATGTTCGACGGTCTCGGCGTAGCGATCGACTTCGAGATTCCGGCGAGCGGGCGCAACACGTTCGTGCTGAACGGGAAGCGAGTACGACGCGCAGCACTTCCGAGTGCGCTGCCCGTGACAGTGTTCGGTCCGGATGATCTGGAACTGTTGAAGGGAAGTCCGTCGACGCGGCGCGAGTTTCTCGATGACCTGTTGGTCACTCTCGCACCGAGGTATCAGGCGGCTCGCCAGGACTTCGAGCGAGTGCTCAGACAGCGCAATGCCGCTTTGCGACAGCGAGCAGATGAGATCACGCTCGATGTGCTCGACGAGCAGTTCGTTCATGCCGGAGCCGAAGTGGCGAGGGGTCGAGAGCGGCTTGCGGAACGCATCACGCCATTGATCGCGCAGGCCTACCAAGCGGTCGCCAACGCGCCGTCCTCGATTCGTGCCGCATTCCATTCGGAGTGGATGGCGGATGGCAGCCCTATGGAAGGGCAACTTCGTGACGCGGTTGCTGCGGCACGGATGCGAGATCTGGATCGGGGAGTGACCACTGCGGGACCGCATCGTGACGACTGGCGGGTGGAACTCGATGGCATGGACGCGCGCATGCACGCGTCGCAGGGCGAACTTCGCGCCCTGAGTCTGGCGCTGCGGCTCGCGGGACACGATGTCCTCAAAGAGCTCACCGGTCGTGATCCGGTGATCCTCCTCGACGATGTGTTCAGCGAACTCGATGATGCCCGCGCGAAGGCTCTGGTGCAGTCGCTGCCGCAGGGTCAGACACTCTTGACGACGGCATCCGAGCCACCCGAGGGCATGGATATCGATCACCGGATTCGGGTCATCGACGGCACGGTGATCACATGAAAGACAACGATCCGCTCCCACTGCGCGACGCACTTTCTCGAGTTGCCGCCGACCTGGGCTTCGACGCGAGTACTGAACGGTCGTTGCACTCGGTGTGGGAAGAGGTGGTTGGTGTGGCCGCGGCCGCCCACGCCGAACCGGGCGGGGTCCGCGACGGCACCTTGCGAGTGTGGGTCGACAGCGGCGCGTGGGCGACCGAGTTGCGATACCTCGCGAGCGAATTTGTCGAGCGACTGACCGCGGCGGGAATCGAAGGCGTCGATTGCCTACAGATTTCGGTCCGTGGATCATCGGCGGAAGCCCGAAGAACGACGTAGGCCTCTGGTAATATTGTGGAAGTGCCGAAGCGTGCTCCAACCGGTCTCTTGGCGATCGGTTCCGTGCGAGCCCCGGCCCCCCGAAAGACCGCAGAGGACTGACACGCGTGGCCTACGGCGCGAAAGACATCACCGTTCTGAAGGGCCTCGAGCCGGTCCGAGAACGTCCCGGCATGTACATCGGGTCCACTGGTCCCACCGGCCTTCATCACCTCGTCTACGAAGTGGTGGACAACAGCGTCGATGAGGCGATGGCGGGGCATGCCACGCGCATCGAGGTCACCCTGCTGGCCGATGGTGGATGTCGCGTGGTCGACAACGGACGCGGCATCCCCGTCGATGAACACCCGGATTACCCCGGCAAGTCCGCGGCGGAAATCGTTCTGACGGTTCTGCACGCCGGCGGAAAGTTCGGCGGCGAGGGATACAAGATCTCCGGCGGACTCCACGGCGTGGGAATCTCGGTGGTCAACGCACTCTCCACCCGCCTCGATCTCCAGATCGACAACGGTGGCAAGCGGTGGGCGATGACCTTCCTGGACGGCGGCAATCCCAAAGCCGGCCTCGAAGCCATTGCCGACGCCGAGGGCACCGGAACGTCGGTGACCTTCTGGCCAGATCCGTCGATCTTCGAAGACGTCGAGTTCCGGGCCCAGACCCTGATCGAGCGTCTGCGGGAAATGGCCTTTCTCAACCGGGGCCTCACGATCCACTTCCGCGACGAACGAGTCGAACCCGCGCTCGATCACACGTTCATGTTCGCTGGCGGAATCGTCGACTTCGTCAGGCACCTGAACGCGTCGAAAGAACCACTCTTCGACACGGTGATCTCCTACGAAGACTCCAGCGACGAAGGCGAAGTGGAGATCGCGCTCCAGTGGAACACCGGGTACAACGAAGGTCTCCATTCCTTCGCGAACAACATCGCCACCACCGAAGGTGGGATGCACGAAGAGGGCTTCCGTAAGGCGATCACCAACGTGGTGAACAAGTACGCCCGCGGTAAGGGTCTCTTGAAGGAGAAAGACGAAAACCTTCAAGGAGAAGACATTCGAGAAGGTCTCACGGCGATCATCTCCGTCAAACTCCGGAACCCCCAGTTCGAAGGGCAGACCAAGACGAAGCTGGGTAACACGGGCATGCGATCGCTCGTCGAGCGCGTCACCAACGACCAGCTGTCCACGTGGCTCGAGGAACACCCAGCCGAAGCCAAGGTCACGGTGCAGAAGGCACTGAAGGCCGCCGAGGCTCGCATGGCGGCCCGAAAGGCACGCGATCTCACTCGCCGGAAGTCGGCGCTCGAGGGCGCGGGCCTCCCCGGAAAGCTGGCCGACTGTTCTTCGCGCGACCCCGCCGAATCCGAGCTGTTCATCGTGGAGGGAAACTCCGCGGGATCATCGGCAAAGGATGCTCGTGACCCCCGTGTCCAAGCCATCTTGCCGATTCGCGGCAAGATTCTGAACGTCGAGCGTGCGCGCATCGACAAGATGCTCAAGAACGCCGAGATCCAAGCATTGATCCAGGCGATCGGCGCGGGGCTGGCCGACGATTTCGACATCTCGAAGATCCGCTACCACCGCATCGTGATCCTCGCCGATGCAGACGTCGACGGATCGCACATTCGTACGCTGCTCTTGACGTTCTTCTTCCGCCAGATGAAGCCGCTCGTGGAGCACGGCCACGTGTTCGTGGCCCAGCCGCCGCTGTACTCGGCGGTGGTGGGAAAGACCAAGAGTTATCTCAAGGACGACGCCGCGCTCGACGCGTTCTTGGCCGAGCACGAGGGGCGAAAGCCCGAGATCGCGCGACTCAAGGGTCTCGGTGAAATGGACTTCGGCGAGTTGTGGGAGACCACGATGGATCCCACCAAGCGGACGCTGCTCCAGGTTTCGGTGGAGCAAGCCGCCATCGCCGACGAGATGTGTTCGGTGCTCATGGGCGACAACGTCGAAGCCCGGCGAGAGTTCATCCAGGTCAACGCGAAAGACGTTCGGTTCCTCGACATCTGATCGTCGAGGAACGAAAGGACATCAATGCCTGAGGGCGACGACGAAGTCTCCGGCCAGCTCGGCAGCATCGAGCCGATCGAGATCCAAGAGGAGATGGAACGCTCCTTTCTCGATTACGCGATGTCGGTCATCGTGGCGCGGGCGCTTCCCGATGCACGCGACGGCCTGAAGCCGGTTCATCGCCGCATCCTCTATGGCATGTTCGATGGGGGGTATCGGCCCGACCGACAGCACGTGAAGTGCGCCAAGGTCGTAGGCGACGTGATGGGGAAGTACCACCCCCACGGCGACCAGTCCATCTACGACGCGCTCGCACGAATGGTCCAAGACTTTTCGATGCGACACCCGCTCATCGACGGGCACGGCGCGTTTGGATCGCCAGATCCCGAATCGCAGCCCGCCGCCATGCGGTACACCGAGTCCCGGTTGGCACCAATCGCGATGGAGCTTCTCGACGGCATCGACGAAGACACCGTCGATTTCGTGGAGAGCTACGACGGGAAGGAGCAGGAGCCGGTTGTGCTCCCCGCGCGATTCCCGAACCTTCTCGTGAACGGGAGCCAAGGCATCGCGGTCGGAATGGCCACCAACATTCCTCCACACAATCTTGGCGAAGTGATCGACGCAGTTGTCCACCTGCTCGACAACCCCGAGGCGTCGGTCGACGACCTCATGAACTTCGTCAAAGGTCCCGACTTTCCTACAGGCGCAACCATTCTTGGTCGTCAAGGGATTCTTGACGCGTACCGGACCGGTCGAGGATCAGTACGGATGCGCGCGGTTGCAGAGATCGTGGAAGGTCGCAACAACGAACAGATCGTCGTCACGGAGATCCCGTATCAAACGAGCGTCGAAGGCATCGAACGCAAGATCGCCGATCTCGTCAACGCCCGGGAGCTCGATGGAATCCGAGAGATCCGCAACGAGTCGGCCAAGGGTGGCACCCGTCTCGTCATCGAGCTCAAGCGCGACGCCAACGCCAACGTGGTACTGAACAACCTCTTCAAGTACACACCGATGCAGACGAGCTTCGGCGTGAACCTGCTGGCGTTGGTCGATGGCGTGCCGCGCACATTGACGTTGAAGACGGCGCTCGAGGCATATGTCGGTCACCAGGTCGAAGTCATCCGACGACGGTCCGAATTCCGCCTGCGCAAGGCGCGCGACCGCGCCCACATCGTCGAAGGACTGTTGCGCGCGCTCGACATGATCGACGCGATCATCGCGTTGATTCGAGGTTCGGCCGATGTCGATACCGCGCGACAGGGTCTGATGGCGAGCCCGTTCGAGTTCTCGGAGGTGCAGGCGAACTACATCCTCGACATGCAGTTGCGTCGTCTGACTGCGCTCGAACGCCAGCGCCTCGAAGAGGAGCTCGCGGCGCTCCTCGCGACGATCGCGGAACTCGAAGCGATCCTGAGCGACGAGAGCGTGCTTCGCGGCGTGATCAAGACCGAGATCACGGCGATCAAGGAGAAGTACGCGAACGAGCGGCGGACCGAGCTCACCATCGACATGGGTGAGATCAACGTGCTCGACCTCATCGAGGACGAAGACATCGTCGTGTCGCTGTCGAAGGCGGGATATGTGAAGGCCACCGCGGCCGACGCTTTCCGTTCACAAGGCCGCGGTGGCCGCGGCATCATCGGCGGAAGGCTGCGCGACGAGGACTTCGTGGAGCACCTTCTCCACACCAGCGCGCATTCGTACCTGCTCTTCTTCTCGAACCGCGGCAAGGTCTACCGCCTGCGAGCCCACGAGATCCCGATGAAGGATCGAACGGCTCGAGGTACTGCAATCGTCAACCTTCTTCCGCTCCAGCCAGAAGAGAAGATCGAAGCGGTCATCGACACCCGTACGTACGAGGACGGGGCGTACCTGTTCTTTGCCACCCGCAACGGTGTCGTCAAGAAGACCCGCATGGCGGAGTACGACTCATCGCTTCGCAGCGGGTTGATCGCCATCAACTTGCGCGAGGGCGACGAATTGGTCGGCGTGGTCCAGACCAACGACGGCGACGACGTGATGATGGTTTCGCGCGATGGCAAAGCGATTCGCTTCTCCGAGAGCGACGCCCGGCCCATGGGCCGGGCGACCGCAGGCGTGCGCGGCATGTCGCTACGAGAAGGCGATGAAGTGGTGAGCATCACCGTCGCTCGTCCGGACGCGGTGATGCTGTTCGTCTCTTCGAACGGGTACGGCAAGCGAACACCCCTGGATCACTTCAACCGTCAGAACCGTGGTGGTCAGGGCGTCCGGGGTATGAAGGTCACGACTGGGCGGGGAACCGTGGTGGCGGCATTCGCGGTGGGTGAAGACGACGAAATCCTCGTCTTCTCCTCCGAGGGAAATATCATCCGGATGCGAACCGACGAGATCTCGGTGCAGGGTCGGGACGCCACGGGCGTGCGCGTCGCCCGAGTGGGCGAAGGCGAGCAGGTGGTGGCCGTGGCACCGGTGCTCGACAACGACGACGAATCGGCCGACGGAACCGGTCCCGACGACGGAGAGGGCGGCGAGACCACATGACAGCCGTCGAGGCAACCAACTCACCTGAGGGCCCGAAACGATTCGGACGATCGAAGAAGACCGCGGGTACGCCGTCTCCCCGAGTCACCGTGGTCAGCGACCGCCAATTCCGACAAACCGTGCGGAAGCTCGACGTGTGGTCGGTGCTGAAAGTCTCGCTGTGCTTCTACTTCTGCGCGTTGCTGGTCGTGATGATCGCGGCCACGGTGATGTGGATCGCGGCGTCGCAGGCGGGATTCGTCGAGAACGCCGAGAGCTTCATGAACGAGCTCCTCAGTTCGAACGACTTCCGGTTCCTGCCGTCGAAGATGTTCCAGGGCGCGCTCTTGGTGGGACTCACCTCGGTGGCGATCCTCACCATCCTCACGGTGATCGGCGCGGTCTTCTACAACCTCTTTGGCGAAGTGGTCGGCGGTATCGAGATCGTCGTGGTCGAGGAGGACTCCTCCACAACCAAACGCTGACCCGGGTCAGCGTCGAGTGGGCGCCGACCAACCTCGGCGCACTAGATTCTCCGGGCTCGCGGGGCTATAGCTCAGTCGGTTAGAGCGCATCCCTGATAAGGATGAGGTCGCTGGTTCGATTCCAGCTAGCCCCACCAAACCGCTCCCGTACACTCATCGTCGTGAAGGCGTTTCGACGAGGTGCCGCAGTGGTGCTCGCGGCGATTGCCGTGGGAATGATCGTCCGCCTTCGCGGCCAGGGCGAGGACCCACCCGTGATCGGCGGTTGGCGCGAACTGCGGGGGCCCGAGTTCCGTTGATGCACTCGGGAGTCCGATGACCACCATCGTGATATCGGGCCGCGGTGTCGTCGCGGCGGCCTGCGTGACCCACTTGCGCAACGACTCCCGAGTGGCGGAGATTCTCGAATGGCCGGCACGCCGCCAGTCGGGCTCCCTCGACATCGCAAGCATCGACGACTTGGGTGCGCTGTCCAACGCCGTCGTCATCCTCGCGGGCGCTGAAGATGACGACGCCCGTCTCGATCTCGCGCTCGACGCTGGCGTTCCCTGTGTGTCGGTCGCGGACGCCGACGCGAATCTGCGCGAGCTCTTTGCGCGCGAAGTGATCGCGCACGAGTCGAATGTCCCGGTCATCGTGGGTGCGGGGTTCGCTCCTGGTCTGGCCGATCTTCTCGTCGCGCACGGGGCTGAGCAGTTCGACCGTGTCGACGACATTCGTATCGCTCGCGTGGGCGTGGCGGGGCCGGAATGTCGGCGCACGTTGCGTCGGGCTCTGCGCGAGGAGCCACACGAATGGCGGCGAGGCGCGTGGCGACGAGTGACGCGCCGCGGGGCGGAACGCATGTGGTTTCCTCCTCCGATCGGCGCCCGTGAGTGCGAGCCGGTGGACATCGGTGCGATCACACTGCAGAAGAGCTGGCCGGAAGCGTCCATCGCGGTCCGCGCCGCAGGAGTGTCGAGGGCGTGGTCGCTGACCTCGAAGGAGCACGAGGGTGCGATCCGAGTCGAGGTGTGGGGCGAGCGCAACGGTCGCCGGGAGTCGGTGGTCTACGGAGCAGTCGCTCCGACTGCGCACGCATCGGGAGTCGTCGCGGCGGTGACCGCGGTTGGATTGACGAACGACGCAGGTGCGGTCGATCGACGACCGGGCGTTCGGAGCGTGGGACAGATCGCGCGGCCGACACGATTCCTCGAGGAAGTGACCGCCGCTGGTGTCACGGTGTCGGTCTTCGAAGGCGTGAGCGGCTGACCACCTGGGAGGGCTGTGGAACCCGACTGGCCCGATGATCCTGAACTCGAGCTCGCCGCTCGCCGGTTCCGACTCGAGCGCGAGGAAGACCAGCACGAACTCGAGTCGATGGAGGAGGAGGAACGGGACCGCGTTCTCGATCTTCCGTTCGCGCTGCTCGAACTCCAATGGAGGGGTGATCGTGTTCGGGTGATCACACCCGATCGACAGTTCGAGGGGACCGTCGTCCACGTGGGTGACGACTTCCTGTCGGTAATGACTGCGCCGGACACCTATGTCGACGCTCGCACCGATCAGGTGAGCGGGTTCGTCGTGACGCAACGGTCACGAGACGGTGGTCGGGCCAAACTCGTGCGGGACCCGAAGCGCTTCATTGCTCGGGTTCGAGAAGTCGTGGACAGTGTCCACGTGCAGTGTGAGTTCGGCGCGCGCGGAGGGGTTCGGGTGAGTGGCCGAGTGCTGCGGGTCCACGCCGACCACGTGGCCATTCGCAGCAACGAAGGGTCGGAGTGGCTGCTGCCCCTGCACTCGCTGCATTACATGGTGCGCAACGAACGGCGCGAAACCCGACGGTGAGCGACCACCACCCTGATCCGTACCGGATCAGGCGTGAATCTCGTGGTCCGCGTCGACGTCGACGTCTTCGTCGGCCCGACGGTGCTTGGGGAGGCTCTCGTCGATGAAGGCGAGGATGTCGTCCTTCAAGAAGCGGTACCCGCGCACCCCGGGGATCTGCATCGCGGGGAGGCGACCATCCTTCGCCATGAGCTGAATCATGCGAGGGCTGAGGCGAAGCCAGGCCGCGACTTCAGACGGCTTGAGGATCGCCGGGTAGTCATCGGGATCGAACGGCTGCTGAGCGGCCATGGGCCAATCCTATCGTTCAGATACGAATGTGTCGAACAAAAACTCGCGTTGCGCATTGGGCGAACTAGCCGGTCGCTCGATGCGCACACGTGACGTGTCGGCCACGGGACGGTGGATCTTGAGCCCGGGCGCGCGTCCATGCGGGATGTGCGGCTCGTCGCGGGCCACTCCGGTGGACGCGGGCGTCGGTGTCATGTGCAGATCATGCGCACAACGCGCGCAAAAAGCTAGTCCTTTTCGGGGTGGCTTGTTCCATTACTCCGAATTTCATATGCTGATTGCGAATCTTCTGTTCTCAAGCGAATCCCCTGAACGGTGCGCACGAGGGGCCCAGCTGGCTGACCGGAAGAGTGCGGCGGAGCGCCCCAACACCTCGCCGGACGACACAAACGGAGCCCCAGATGAAGAACGGCCATTCGGGTCCTGACCCGATCGGTGCAGTCGCAGCCACCCCGCGCACAGCCAAACGCGGCATGGGAAGCCGACTCTCCGGCGGTCATCTCTTGATGATCGTGGCGGGATTCCTCGCGTTCGTCCTGACCTTGGTGGTGCTTTCCAACCGCGGCGAAACCGTGAAGGTCGCGGTCGCGAACGAGAACCTCGCGCCTGGCACCGCGCTCATCAGCGACGTGGTGAAGGCGGTTTCGATCCCCGCATCGTCGCCACTCGTCGACGACCTCGTTCCATACGACCAGATCGGTGACGGTGACCAGTACGCCGGCCGCCGGATCGCGGCCAACGAGCCCATCGCCCGTAGTGCGGTCGTGAGTAAGCCCTCGAGTGCCAATCAGCGAGAGATGAGCATCCGCGTCGATCGTGCGAACGCGGTGGGCGGTGCAATCGAAGTGGGTGACATCGTCGACGTGATCGCGGTCGCGGCGAGCGGTACCGCGAATGTCGACGGCACGTTCGGTTGTCGGGCCGCGGCCGGTGCCGAGGTGTTGGGTGTCTCGGAGCGGTCGTCAGGCGGACTCGGTGGTGGCGGTGACGCAAGCGGCTACTTCGTGACCATCGCGGTGCCCCAGGTCGATCAGGAGCTCTTCCTCGCATCGGCAATCGAATCCGCGACCATCCACCTGGTACGGGCAACGGGTGCACCGCTCGAGGAACTCTCGGACTGCGGTGTGTTCCCAGCCCCCTACAACGAGCCACTCGACGAACCCGGAGCTCGGGTCGAAGGCGAGAGCACTCCCTGACATGGCTGCTGAATACACCCTTGGGGTGATCGCCAGCGCCCGTCAGTGGCGCACCGAATTCCAGTCGTACGTGCGCGACCACGTGGGCGGCGTCAAGGTCCGGATCCTGCGCGAGCCGCGGATGGCGTTCGAGGAACATCTCGACGTCATCGTGATCGACGACGTGTCACCGTTTCTCAACCGCTCCAAGGTCATCCTCCTGCAGGAGCACGGCGTCCGAGTCGTCGGCGTCTACGACCCCGATGCACAGGAGGGCCTGGGACAGGAGTTCCTCGAGTCCTTGGGTGTCGACCTCGTGCTGCCCGCGACGCTGGAACCCGACGAGATCATCCGCGCGATCGACGCGCTGGCGCCGCATGTCGACATCTCGCGTCAGTTCGACGAAGTCATTGCGGGCTTCGATCCGATCGGTGGGGAAGCGCCCGCAGCCGCACCGACCACCACGACACCCCGGGGACCAGTCGTCGCAGTGGGTGGACCCCCAGGCGCGGGGGCCACGGAGGTCGCGGTGGCGCTGGCCGACGTCCTCGGCGCGCGCGGCGAGCCCACGGTGTTGATCGACCTCGATGAGGTCGCGCCCACGGTGGGGCGACGTCTCGGCTTCGCGCTGCAACCGAATGTCTTGAGTGCGCTCGAAGCGACTGGGAACCGGACTCGTCCGTTGCACGAGGTCGCGGGTCAGCGTGTGCCGAACGCGCAGGGTCACGTCGGTTTCCACGTGATTCCCGGGCTCGCCAACGTCGAGGACTGGCCGCAGCTTCGAGTGCACGAAGTCATGGACATGCTCGAGCTCTCGTCTCGGACGTGGCGTAACACGGTGATCGACACGTCGTCGCGTGTGGAAGATCTCGTGGGGTACGGGCTCGATCGCTACGGCGCGAGCCGTGCGGTGTTGGCCGAAGCCGACCTGGTGATCGGCGTGACCGCGCCGACGCCGGTAGGCGTGCTGCGCTTCTTGGACTGGGCAGCCGAACTCCGCGCGTTGGGCCGCGAGGGGCCGATCTGGGTCGTGATCAACCAGGCGCCCAAGCGGTCGGCGCGGGCTGGAGCCGCGACCGATCTGCGGAGCGCGTTCAATCGGACCTTCGGATCGGCGTTCATGCGCGCCGAGCTCGAAGAGGCGATTCGCGACAACATCGACGAACGCATGATCGCGGGAATCACGATGATCCCGTTCGACGAGCGAGTTTCCACGGCGATGTGGGAAGGCCGGGTGGTCAGCAACGGGCCGTTCGTGAAAGCCGTCGCCTCGATCGCCGACGCGGTCATCCCTCGAACGGGCGGACGGACGCGGCGCGCCACGGCGGCTGCGGGAACGCGCTCGAAGCAGGAGAAGCCAGCGCGCAGCAAGAAGGGTGCGAAGCCCACGAAGCGCACCAGCGTGAAGAGCGGGTGGGCGTCATGAGCACTCCCGCGTTCGAAGAACTCCGCCAGCGAGTCCTGCTGGATCTCAAGAACTCCAAGATCGATCCGGCGGCCGATCCGGTCGGTGTCGAAGGCATCATCCGTCGCTCGGTCGAGACCTACCAGCGTCAGAGTCACGCCGGTATCGGCGGTCGGCCGCTGGCCGATGCCGCCGACATGGAGCGTCGCCTCCGACGATCGCTGCTCGGGTACGGAGTGCTCCAAGACCTGCTCGACGACGATCGGGTCGAAGAGATCTTCGTGTCGGGTGGTGACGTGAGCTACGTGGACCACAACGGTCGATTGGCCAACGTCACCGACCCGACCAGCGAAGAAGAAATGGTCCACGTGATCAACCGGCTGCTCCAGACGTCGGGTCGGGAGATCAACATCCGGAATCCGATCGTCCAAGCCCGCGTGCTCGACGGCAAGGTTCGCCTCGGTGTCGTGATCCCGCCCGTCGCTGACCGTCTCTCGGCAACGCTGCGGAAGTACACGATGCGCCACGAAGGTCTGGCCGATCTGGTGGAGTTCGACTCGCTGTCGCGTCCCGCGGCGTCGCTGCTGGCCGCGGCGATGCAGACCCGCACGGGCATCCTCGTGAGCGGAATCCCCGCGGCGGGCAAGACCACCTTGGTGAACGCACTGATGCGCTCGGTACCCCCGAGCCACCGCGTGCTGGGATGCGAGGAGATCCGAGAGCTCTCCGCGCCGTTGATGCACGGCGACTACTACCAGACACGACCCGCGAGCACCGACGGATCCGACAGTGAGGTCACGTTGCGCGACCTGGTCAAGATCTGCCTGGGGATGCGCCCCGACCTGCTCGTCGTCGGCGAGGTCCGTGGTGAGGAGGCGTTCGAGCTGACTCGAGCTGGGAATGCCGGTTGTGGCGTACTGGCCACCGTGCACTCCAACAGCGCGCAGGAGGCGCTGCAGGCCTTGGTGTCCACCGCGATCATGGCGGGACAGAACGTTCCCGAGCGCCAGGTGCGGTCGATCTTCTCGAACGTCTTCGACTTCGTCATTCACTGTGATCGAGAAGACGTGCAGTTCAAGAGCGAGGGGAGCGGACGCATCCGTCGGCAGGTCATGGAGATCGTTGCGATCCCGACGTTGCAGGCGAGCGACTCCGACTTCACCGTCGAGCCGATCTTCGTACGCGAATCGTTTGGCGCTCCGTTGCGGTGGACTGGTGCACCGCTTCCTGATGCGTTGCGACACCGTCTGGACAGCGTGCTTCGGCCGCACAACACCTCGGTGCAGCGAATCCTCGAAGGCACACCGGCGGGAGTGATGGCATGAGTCTCCTTGCCGGCCTGTGCGCGGGTCTTTTCGTCTACCTGCTGGTCGGGCTGATGACCGGCTACGCGCCATCCTCATTGTTCACACCCAAGCCCAAGGCCCCGAGGCGCAAGGTGCAGCGTCAAGCCTGGCTGCACCAAGCAGGTCTTCCGATGACGCCGACGCAGTTCTGGGTCACGTCCATCGGTGGTGGGCTCGTCACGTTCGTGCTGCTGATGGCGATCACCGGCGCACCCGTCGTCGCGCTGTTCCCGGCACTCGCGGTCGGCTCACTTCCGCGCGCGTACTTCGGAGTGGTTCGCCGCAAGAAGGCGCGGGAGCGGCAGGAAGCCTGGCCCGATGCCCTCCGAACGATTGCGGCAGGAATCAGCGCGTCGCAGTCGCTGCACCAGGCACTTCGAAGTCTCGCCACCGGTGGGCCCCTCGCGCTGCGACCCGTGTTCGCGCGGTACAACGCGCTGGCGTCGACGCTCGATCAGCGAGCGGCACTCGAGGCGATCAAAGAAGATCTCGCCGATCCGATTTCGGATCGGGTCATCGAAGTGTTGGTGGTGGCGACAGACGCAGGTCCGTCGGTGGTGCTCGACATTCTGCGCGACCTCGCCGATGCCACGACGGCCGATCTGCAACTGCAGGAGCGCCTCGTGACTCAACAGACTGAACAGCGCCTCAACTCTCGGGCCGTGCTCGTCCTGCCATTCCTCTTGTTGATCTTCTTGAACGCGTCCAACGAGTCGTTCCGCGACTTCTACAGCAGCCCGATGGGATTCATCGTGATCATGATCGGAACGGGAATGTTGTTCGTGGGCACGGTCATGGTGCAGCGACTCGGCCGGATCCCTGGTGAGGAACGAGTCCTACAGGTGAGTGAGGTGCCGAGATGAACGTGCTCATCGCCCTACTTGTCGGCATCACGGTCGCCGGTCTCGCGTGGGCTGTCGTTCGGCCGCTGCCGAGCCTCGCGGGCCGTACCCGCCCGTTCACGCACCTGGCTCGTACCCGCCTCGGCCGAGGGGCCGATGTCTCCGCGCTGGGTGTCCTGGGCGAGGTGTCATCGGGTCCCGCTCCCGCGCACGTATTCGCGCCGATCATCGCCAGTGCGGCGAGTGGTCTGAGTGGTCTGATCGACATCGGTGGCGACGATGCGCTCCAGAAACGTCTGCGTCACGCCGGCCTCAACGACATGACACCCGAGCGCTACCGCATACGCCAGTTCGGCTTCACTGTCGGCGGGTGCGTCGTCGCCGGATCATTGGGCCTCATCATCGGCTCCACGTTGCTGGCCCTCTTACTCGGAATCGCCGGCGCAGTCTGGGGAGCGACCGTCGTGCGCGGCCGTGTCAACCGAGCGATTCGTCAACGCACCGCCCGAATGCGAGGCGAGCTCTACACCACGGCCCAGTTGGTCGCGATGTACGTGCGCGCGGGTCGAGGTTCGGTCCAGGCCGTGCAGGCGGTCGTCGAGCGTTCCACTGGGGAGATCGCGGGCGAACTGAGAGAAGCACTGGCCTGGATGTCCGGCGGTATGGGCCAGGTGGAGGCGTACGACCGCTTGGCCGACGACACCCCCGAGCCGGCGGCGGCGCGTCTGTATCGGATGTTGGCCGACAGCATCCGATCCGGAGGCGATCTTGCCGGCGCATTGTTGACGATCAGCGACGACTTGCGCTCGGAACGCAGGGAAGATCTCGAGCGTCAAGCAGTGAAACGTCGAGGCGCGATGTTGCTACCCACGATCGCGGTGATGGCGCCGGTCGTGTTGCTGTGGATCGCGGCTCCGGTACCAAGCATGGTGCTGAGCCTCGGGAAATGAAGACCTTCAGATGGAACAAAGGAGCAACTGGGATGAGCTTGTGGGCGATCACCGCGTGGCTGCGGGCACGCGACGAACAAAACGAGAGCGGCTTCGTCACCGCCGAGAACATTGGCTACACGGTGATGGCGGTCATCGTGGCGGTCGCGGTCTTCACCGTGTTCTTGACCAACGACTTCGGCCAGACGATCTGGGACTGGGTGCAGACGAACATTCTCGGCCAAACTCCCTGAGCACCGCAGGCTCGACGCGAGATCAGCGGGGCTTTACAACCGCGGAGAACCTCGTCATCAGTCTGTTCTGTCTCTTGGTGGTGACGTTCGCGTTCAACCTATTGGTCGGCCTCTATGCCCAAGGTGTGGTGCGGGCAGCGTCGAACGACGCGGCCCGCGCGGCGGCGCGGGCAAGTGAGTCCGATGCCGCGGAGCGAGTGCAGCTGTGTGAAGAGAAGTTCGATCGCGTGGCGAGCGGACTCCTGCGCGCAGGTTCGTACGACGTGGAGTGTCAAAGCACGGTCGACCGAGTGACGGTGCAGGTGACGGGATCATTTCCGTGGTTCGTCGACTTGGGTTTGACCGAGGGGATTCCTCTCGACACCGAAGTCACCTACCGGCGTCGCGTCGGGAGTGACCGACAGTGATGCCTCGAGGGCAACGGCGCCCCCGGGGCGAGCGGGGCTTCGCGACGACGGAGTTCGTCGCGGCGTTCGGCTTCCTCATGATTCCGACGTTGCTCTTGGTGATCTCGCTGATGTCCTGGCCGGAGCGTCAGGCGATGGCGAACACCGCGGCTTCCGAGGCGGCGCGAGAGGTCGTGGTCAAGAGGTCTCCCAACGAGACGGATCGAGAGGCGGTGGCATTGGCGGTCGCACGAGAGACCGCTGAGCAGTTCGTCGACGGTGGCGCCAACTCGGTGACTCGGGCGTCGGTGGTCGTTCAGAACTGCACCCGAACGAACTGCCGCGGCGCCGAAGTCACGGTCGAAGTCGACGTGCAGCTCCCGATGTTGTCCGTGCCGTTCATCGGGACCATCGCGCCCACCTATACGTATACGGCCCGGGCTACGGAGCGGGTCGAGGACTACCGGGGCTTCTGATGAATGGAATCGAAGAACCCGCGGAATCGATCGACACCGGCCAGATGGGGTTCGTGACCCTGCAGATTCTCGGGTTTTGCCTCATCATCATGGCGGTGGGAGGAATCGGACTGGATCTCTGGCGGGGCTACGCGGTGCAACGTGAGCTCACCGATGTCGTGGACGCCGCGGCGGCGGCCGGCGCCACCGCCGTCGACGAAGACCACTACCGGTACAACGAGGAAGTCCGCCTCGTCCCCGCGGTGGCAGGCCAACGGGCCTGCGAGATCGTCGTCCGCCGGATCACCAACGCGTCGATGGCGGACTGCCTGAACAACCACGTGCGTTTGACCGACGGGCAGACGATCAGCGTCGAATATGAGCGCGACGTTCCGCTGACCCTGATGCGGTTGCTCAACCCCGGATCCGACGTCTTCACCGTGCGGGCCGAAAGCAGCGCCTCGCCACGATGAATTGGAGTCACCATGCCTGAAGTAGTGAGCATCGACCAGGACGACGATCTCGACGACGATTTCGGCGACGACGACGGGCCCGTTGGCCGACCGATGGGTCTGTACGTCGCGATCGGCGTCGTGGCCGTACTGCTCGTTGGGGTTGTGTTCTTCCTGTTTAGAGGTGGTGGCGGGGACGGCGAGAAGACAGCCCCACCGACCACGACCGCGGTCGGCACCCCGCTCGATGCCACGGACTCTCGAGCGTTGGCGATCGGCGCGGTGGTCGACGCCTGGGCTCAGCACGTGAACTCTGGTGGAGACACGGCCGGCCTCACGGCCTACTTCGACCCCGACGGTACGGCCTACGCCAAGCGACTCAATGACACCGTGAAGACGGCGGACGGTGAGGAGATCCCGCTCACCGAGGCCGGTCCGCGCACAGACCCGTACTCCGTTTCGGTCACCGACTTCGTGCTGATCGATGATGCGAAAGATCCGGTGATCGAAGCGACCACGGTGTGGACCGCCGCCGGAACGACCAACGAGTACCGGTTCCGTTTCACCCTGCGTGCGTCCACCGAGGGAAAGGGCTGGCGGGTCTGGAGCATCGACGCGGCCGAGGGCGGTGCGGCGAGCGCCACACCGGCCACCTTCTGCGAAGCCGCCAAGGTGGCGTCCGAGCTCGACAGCAATGCCGAGGTCTCGGACCTTCTGAAGAAGGAGAAGACCTCCGAGGAGCGCACCGCGAAGTATCTGGAGATCACGAACGAGCGACTTGCGGCATTCCGGGCGCTGGCAGCAACCGCTCCGAATGAGAGCGCTCAGGCGGCGGCGGACACGGCGGTCGCCGGCTTCGAGGCGCAAGCCGAGATCTTG
>Ga0182741_1003269_pt1 | contig 17460 bp, 14 predicted proteins | sample eDN5th37CBELigOP_FD_128874 | JGI IMG/M metagenome (GOLD analysis project Ga0182741, IMG submission 128874) | Enriched Organic Plus compost microbial communities from Emeryville, California, USA - eDNA 5th pass 37_C BE-Lig OP (version 2) (version 2) ...
ACCCGCAATCGTCTGATTCCCAAGCGCCAGTTCGTTGGCACCCGTCCCCGTCGCGGCGCGCAGCTTGCTCTCCGCCTGAATGCGCACGGCCCTGGCTTCGCCGAGTGCCGTATTCAGGGCCTCCAAATCGGCCGCAACCAGAGTCCGCTCGACCTCTGTCTTCCCGTCGGCGCCCCGCGTCTTGCCGAGCGTGTCGATCCCCTTGAGCTCGGCGTAGTTTACCAAGTCGCGTTCCGACGTCTCCACCCTGTTGCGGAGTTCGGCTAACCGGGCTTCCAGGAACCGGCGCGCATCTGCCGTGGACGCAAACCGGCGGTCGATGCCGGAAGCGATGAACTGCTCCGTCCAGGCGTTAACGATCCGCGCGGAAAGCTCGGGTGACCCGCTGGTGTAGCTTACATCGACTAGGCTTGATCCACGGATCGGCGAAATCGCGATGTTCTTGAGAAGCGTATCTACCGCCAGCTTCCGCCGGCGTGTGTTCTCAGCTGCCGAACGCGGCCGGTCGCCACCTTCCAGAAAGCCAAAGCCTCCGGCAGGATTGACGCCATTGGCACTAAAGAAAGCATCATCCTCCGAGAGCTTCAGCACTCTTTCAACACGCTCTGCCAGTGAGCGCGCCTCAAGTAGCGAATATTGCGTCTGATAGAACTCCAGATCTCTCCCGGCGGCAGCCGATTCAACCCCGCTAACATTGGTCACGTTCTTCTGATCGCGGCTGATCTCGACCCGAGCTGACGCCGTGTAGGCTGGCGTCATCATCAGTGTGGCCACCAGTCCCACCAGGAGCGAACCCACGATGATCGAGAGGATGAGCCACTTCCAACGCAGCGCGATATGCCAGTAGCGCAGGAGAGGCGGAGGACTCAATTCTCCCGCGGGAAGCCCCTTGGCTTCACCGAGGCCCCGCGCGTCTACGCCATCCCGAACAGCAAGAGGCGCCGCGGAGATATTACCAGAGGAAAGCATCTGTATGTCCAAATCGCGAAATGAGGTCAGAGGAGGGCGACAACGACATAGCTCAGTACCGGAGCAACCTGAATTACGTCCTTGAATATCCGTCTTGCAGGCGAGTCCCCCACCATGACGATATCATTTGGAAAGATCTCCGGGTCCGCATACATCCCATTGCGGATCGCGCGGAGATTGTAGAGCGCCGCCATCCGCTGCCCCCGCACGGTGCGGAATACCACCACATCGTCAAGACGGGCGACTTCGCTAACGCCCTTTGCGCTCGCGACCGCGCGCATAAGTGTCATCCGGCCTAGAACCGGATAGATGCCCGGCTCCTTCACCTCGCCATCAATGGTCACAACTTGGCTGCGGGTCTCGCGAACATTGACGGAGACCTGAGGATCACGGACATGCTTCTCACGCAAGCGGGCAGCAATTTCGTTCTGGATCTGGCTCGGCGTTTTCCCCGCAGCCGCAACGTCGCCGATCAACGGAAAGGAAAAGCGGCCCGCGGCATCGACAACGATTTCGCGCTTGCTCAGGGCCTCTATACCATAGACATCGACGTCGAGTTGATCGAGCGGGCCGACTTGGTACTGGCGCACGGCGACGTCAGCGGTCGAAGGGGGCGGCAAGTCACCGGACGAAAGCCGCACAGCGGTCGCACCGAGAATACCTTGGCGTCCGTCCGCGCAGGCCGAGAGACACACGGCCAGCGCACCCAAAGTCAACCACTTCATCAAATTTACCACCGAACTCGTCCTCGTGCGATTGCGCCAGCGAACCCCTAGGTCTCGCCCCGCCATCTCGAAGCCTTGCGAGAAGCCTGCTCAACCGCGCCGGCGCAGAATGCAAAAAATCCGGCCAACGTCGGCACGCGGAGTGGGTAATCGAAGACACTCGCAACGGCAATGATCAAAATAACCACGAGCCCGAGCCTTCCGGCCAGCCCGAGCTCACCCTTCAGCCTTGGTGGGCGCGCAAGAAGCCAGGCCGCTTTGACCCAGGCAACCACGGCAACGAGCATGAACGCGATCGCGGGAGCGCCGCTTGTCGCAATCAACTCGAGCCAATCGTTATGCGCATTATTCAAATATGTGAGCCGAGCCAGGCCGGCTGGCTCGTTGACCTGATAGGCTTCGATGAACGCGCTCACGCCCGATCCGACTGGGAAATAGGCTTTCGCCATATCGACGACCGATCCCCATACTCGAAATCGTAGTTCGCCAGCGGCTCCGTGGCTGATCAGTCGATCGATAGCCTGCGCTCGTGAGGAGAAATAGGTCAGGCAGACAACCAAGAGGCACAATCCCACACCAATGAGTGTCTTGGTTTGCACCGACATCCGCCTGCCCGAACGTTTGGCCGGTGCCGGCACCTCAGCAGGTCGATAGAGCCAGAGGGACGAAAGCAGACCGATTAGACCAACGAGAAGCCCTGCCCGCGACCCGGTCACTAGTAGCAAAGCAACGATGAAGGCCCCCGCAGAGACGCATAACGCCATCCGCATCCGGGCTGCGATCCGACTTGCCGCCGGAAGCGATGCGAAGGTCGCCAAAATGGGAAGCATGCATGCCAGCAAGACCGCTTGATGATTGCGGTTGGCGAACAGGCCCACAGCCTGTCCCGAGTTGCGGATGCGGTACAAATACAGGTAATCGCTGCCCGGAGATGCGGCTTGCAGCAGGCCGAAGATTCCGGAAATCAGGCCCAATGCGATCAGGAGCGCCAGAACGTGGCTCAGACGCATTTTGGTGAGGGACGCCGACAGCAGCAACATGGTCGCTGGTATCAGGAGAGAAAATAGCGCATTCCAGGTTCGGGCCGGCGCAAGAGACAATGGCTGCCAGCTATCCTGTGCGCCGACCACCATCAGGACCTCGCGTTCGAGCTCACGGCCGGGCAGCGACTGCCACAAGGCGGGCGGGAGTGGAACCAGGTGCAGCAGCGGCAGCATCGCCAGCGCAATCATAAAGCAGATCGAAAAGCGCAGATTCCTGAAGGATTCCCGCGGGATCAGCAACAGGGCCGTACCCAGGCCCAGCGCAAACAACGGCCGCAATACGACCAATGATTGCACATCTCCTCGCGACGCACCGCCCATGAACAGCAGCGCCAAAAAAAGCAAAGCGAGCAGCGCAAACTCCGGTGACAAGGCGGCAGACCAACCGCGGTCGCCCAGCTTCACCGAGGATCCTCTTGATCGGCGTCGATGCATTTGCCGGCTGGACATTGGAAGAACTCTACTCCGGTGCTTCGAGGTCCGGCATCGCCGGAGCGGGCAGGAAGAGGCTCGCAATCGTCCAGAATATGATCTTCAGATCAACGAAGAGGCCGGCTCGTTCCGCATAGGCGACGTTTAACCGCAGCTTCGCCGGCAAGATCGATTCCACATAATAGCGATGGGGATCAGTGGCACGCGCGAGCAATTCCGACTCGTTGCGGAAACGGATCGAAGCGTAATCCGTAATGCCGGGCCGCAGCGCCAGCACGCGCCGTCGAAGATCTTCAGGATAAGCGGCCACGTATTCCGCGAGTTCAGGCCGCGGCCCCACTAAGCTCATCTCGCCCACCAACACATTGAAGAGCTGGGGCAGCTCGTCCATTTTCGTCGCACGCAAAATCCTGCCGACACGGGTAATTCGGGGATCACGCCCGATTGTTATTCCGCTCCCCTCTACCGACGACGCAGCCCGCATCGTGCGGAATTTGTTGATCATGAACACACGCCCGCTCCGCCCTATGCGGCGTTGGCGGAACAGCACCTCGCCTTCGCTATCCAGCCTGATCGCGATTGCGATCACTACAAACACGGGCAGCAGCATGATCAGGCCAACAGAGCTGGCAAGCACGTCGAACAGGCGCTTGGCAATCATCGCAGCAACTCGTGCAACGCATCTATTACATATTCCTGGTCCGCGTCGGTCATTGCCGTGAACAGCGGGATCGAGATCATGCGCTGATAGGCATGCTCAGACTGGGGGAATTGCTCGGGACGCAGGTTGCCACGGTCGCGCCAGTAAGGCTGTCGGTGCAGCGGAACGTAGTGGACACTGGTACCTATACCGCGTTTGGACAGGTCCATGATCACCTGATCCCGGGTGATGCCCCGCGCATAGGCCGCATCGTCAAGGCGGACGACGTAGAGATGCCAGGAGTGCCCTCCAGCCTCGTTCGGCCTGGCCGGAAGAATCAGAGGTAGCCCGGCGAGCCGCTCGAAATAGCGTCGAGCAAGCTGCTCGCGCCGCATCTGGAACGAGGGGAGGCGACGAAGCTGCACGCGGCCCAGCGCAGCACCAATATCGGTCAGATTATACTTATAGCCGGGCGCGACGACCTCATAGTACCAGGCGGGCTTGTCCGAACGAAATCGATTAAACGCATCCCGATCGATGCCGTGCAGACGCATTACCTTCATACGATCAATGATCGCCTGGTCGCGCGCTACGACCATCCCCCCCTCTCCGGTTGTCATCGTCTTGTTCGCGTAGAAGCTGAAAACGGTCGCATCGCTCTGGAGCGTGCCGATCAGCCTGCCCTCATAGCGGGCGGGCAAAGCATGGGCAGCATCCTCCACCACCTTCAAACCATGTTCGCGCGCAACTTTCAGGATCGCGCTCATGTCGCAAGGAAGGCCGCCATAATGCACGGGCACGACGCACTTTGTGCGGTCAGTGATCGCCGCTCTCATGCTGTCGACGCTCATGCACAGCGTATCGCTGTCGACATCCACCAAAATCGGCTCGGCACCGAGATAGCGCACTACTTCCACTGTCGCGGTGAATGTTAGCGAGGGAGCAATCACCTCGTCGCCTGGCCCGATGCCGAGCGCCTCGAGCGCCAGATGCAGGCCGGCGGTCGCAGAATTGACGGCCACCGCCTGCACAGTTGGGTCCTCGAGGAATGCGACGAACTCCTCCTGGAACGCGTGCGCGTTCGGCCCGGTCGTGATCCACCCCGATCGCATCGCTGCCGCGACGGCGTCGATCTCTTCGTCCCCGATATCGGGCAGGGCAAATGGCAGCCTCATCTACTTGGTGATCCAGGCAAGGACGTGAGTGCGGAGGAAAGGCATCGAATGCAGTGCCTGATGCGCGAGTGGCCCGAGAGCGATTACGCGACGGGCAAGAGGCGGGGCAAGTGTTACGCGCTGACTCTCAACAGGATGTCCTTTGAAGAGTTCGCCAATACGCTTGGCGGTGACGCCACGCACGTCCGGATTGCGCGGATTGTCGTAGGTGAAGTCATACCACAGGACTGCACCGCCCGGTCGCAGCCAGGCCATCATGCGATCGGCGACGCGCTGCTGGAGGTCAGCGCTGAGGAGCGAAGAGAACACAACCGACTGGAATACGATATCGAGGCTTTCCGCTTCGATCGGCGCCTGCACGGCGTCCCCCGCATACAGCGTGACCTGCTGCGGCAGCAATTCGCGCGCACGTGCGATGCGTTCCGGCAGCAGTTCCAACCCGATAAGGTTCGAGGGCGTGAAACCGAGGCGGATGAAATCAAGGAGATGGCCGCCGGTACCGCACCCCAGGTCCGCCAGTTTCAGACCTTCGACCGAGCGGAATTTGCGCGCTATCAGCGCGGCGATCTTGGCAGTCCGTTCCTGATGCGCAAGCATCGCCTCCTGCCGGAGCAACGAATAGATGCCGGTATCACCTCGTCGTGCGTAGCGATCGGGAATCGCTGCCAGATCCTCCTCAGCCAGCATCACATATTCACCGGGTGACTACCGCCATGCTCGCGCGTCCCCATCTGCGGCCGAACCGAAAATCCCTGACTCCCAACGCGTAACCCAGGCCGTAGCCGAAATGCATCGCCGCGATAGCGAGCGCTACCATAAAAGCGGCCTTCCAGCCACGTTGCGTATTTGCCCTGAAGCCGGCGAAAGTGATCCCCGCCAGATACACTGCGCAGAATGTCAGCAGCGCCAGCAGCCCCAGGGGAGTGAACAGCGCGCCAATGCCCAGCGCCGCCAGCGCCGTCACGAAGAGCACCGGCACCATGTGCCGGAAAGATGCATGAACGCCGTGCTTGCGCGCAACCGCCACTTTCCAATAGCCATATTGAAAGAATTGGCGATAAAGCGCCCCTATGCTGGCTCGCGGCGTGTAGGACGAACGTATTCTAGGGCTCTGCCAGATGATTCCGCCTGCACGATGTAAGCGCAGCGCCAATTCGTCGTCCTGATTGCGGACCAATGCCTCGTCGAAACCACCTGCCGCTAGCAAGTCCTTGCGGTGCCAACATCCGAGGTAAACCGTGTCGCAGGGCCCCTCATAAGCGAGATCTCGGGAGCGAGCGCCGCCGGAGCCGAAAGGTGATTGAAAAGCATCCGCGATGGCGCGCTGCAGCCCCGGCGCACCGTCAGCTTTCCAAGGGCCGCCGACACAGACCGCCCCGCTCGAGGTGAGCGCCTCGACGCATCGCTGTACATAGTCTTCCGCATAGCGGGTATGGACATCCATCCGCACAATGATTTCCCCGCGCGCCGCCTCGATGCAGCGATTAAGGCCAGTCGACACAATCCCTTCGGGATTGTCCATGCACCGAACCGTCGGATTACCGGCAACGAGATGTTCCAGAATGGCGCGTGTTCCATCGTTGCTTCTGCCATCGGCGACCAGCAGCTCGATTTCAAAGCCGTCGCTCTGTTGCGCCATAACGCTTGCGATGAATGCCGCGATAAAGCCCGCCTCGTTGCGGCAAGGAGTGACCACGCTGACCAGCATCAATGCGCGCCCGTGACGTCCGCCAGCGGCAGCGCGTGCGTGAAATCGGGATAGGGCTCGGCGTGATAGCCTACGGCACAGGGCGCGCACCTGTAATAGCCACCCGCGCGCACCAACTCCCCGCGACAACCGGGGCAGCACAGCAATGCATCCAGGTTCAGCTGCCGGCGCGACACAAGACGCCAATACCAGCGTATGGCCGAGATGATAGCCTGACGCAGCCCCCGCTCGCTCCCAGAGCCTGCAGCCGGATCACCGCCCCGCAGCCCGCTCTTGGGGAATTCATGCCACGCCAGCGATTGATCGTCGTTCAGAATCCGATACCGGATCACACCGTTCCAATGATAGCAAACATGAAACAACTCGGGACGGGTCTCAAATAACCGACGCCACGCGCCGGTCCGTTCGATGGGACTGCCAGCCTCCAACAATATATCGTGATGTGCGGCCGGCTTCTTGTGAATCAACAGTTCACCATCGTTTTCCATGAGCTCAAGCAAATGCACGTCTAGCGGTCGGAAACGTTCGTACAGAGCATTCGGAGTCTCAATATAGCCTCTCCGCGAGATGCGCATCATTTCGGCAAGGAAGGCACTGGGATCCGGGACATGCTCCAATACATGAAAGGCGATCGAATAGTCGAAGGCCTTATCCTTGAAGGGCATGCAACAGGCATCCGCGAGCACGAGTTGCCGATCAATACGAATTGCCTTCAAGCGGTGTCCGCTATCGACGAACTTCTCCGCCAGCACATGGGATTTCGGATGCGGATTCCCGCCCGAACCGACCTCTATCACCAGGTCGTCCATACGGATCGGCAACCTCAACTTTCGCAGAGACCAGTGGAGCAAACGCAAGAATTTCATTAGCCAACCACATCTGGGGAGAGGGTTTCGATCGGCGTATCCGCGGATTGAGCGTGACGGTAAGCGCGTATGAGCGACGCGAGACCCAAAAGCAATCCTGTCACCATATATCCGACGGCAACAGATTGCATCTTGGATGAATTCTGCGCCAACGCGCCGAACGAGATCATGACGATCGCCGCAACCACTGAAAAGGACCAAAGCGCCTCTTTTAGTTGCGCGCGAAAATAAAAGTTGGTCGTGATAAATATCTGAAATCCAACCGTTCCGACCAGAAGAAATACCAGAATATTATGTTGAGCGATACGAAGCGTGATGGCCGCCGGCCCGTACAAAGCGACCGCCAGCAGCGTGAGACCAGAAGCAACGACCATAGCACAGGTGATCACTGCTCCGCGCCGATATTCGCGAAAAAGTTGATCATGGTTGCCGCTGCTGCATAGCGCCGCCCAACGCGAAACACCGAAGGTCAGAAACACTTGCGCTATCGAGATCACCGCAAGAAATATCTGCATCGTCAGGCCGAAACGTCCGGCTTCTACAAGCTGCCCCGCGCGCCCGATGAACAACGTCGGCGCCTGGAACAGAAAATATCCCGACATCCAGCTCAGTGCGATTCGCCATTGGAAAGGAAATATCTCGCTGCGCCAGCGCAGCGGCGCGCGCGCGCCTCGCCTCGCCAACGCGACGAGCGCGCCGCGGTAGAGGAAGGCCACCACAACCAACGCGCTCAATACAGACGCCGCCATCGACGCCCCGATGACATAAGGCGAATGCGTTGCCTCCACCAGCGCCACGAAAAGGCCTCCGTTGGTTATGGCCTGGACAAATCGGATATAGCCGGCGCTCTGCGCGTAGCCGAGCCCCTCGAAGAAATTGAGCAACGCGTTCAGGAACAGATTACCCCCGGTGCCCAGCACCAGCGCCCCCCAAAGAACAAGTTCCCAGGACGCGGGTGCGTCGACACCGCGGATCTGCAGAATCCCAAGTGCTCCCACAACCAGGCTGAAAAGCAACACTGCGCATGTGAGCCATTTGAGCGCGAACGCAAACAATGCCCTGAGTTGGGCCCAGCGCTCTTCACTCAGGTCATCGAGACCTTGAGTGCCGCTCGCCTTCGCATTGCCAGCCAGATTGGCCAAGACATAGCCGATACCTAAATCAAAAAAGAATGACGTAGCCGCGATGCTTTGTATAAGATAGTACACGCCCTGATCTCTTGGACTTACGGCCTGAGTCACGCCCCACAAAAGCAGAACGCTCGAGGCTAGCGAAGCCGACCGTATAACCAGATTTACAAGCAATTTCGCGTGCCCAAATCGCCAAAATTTAAAGCCCCTGCTATCCGGCTCGCACGACATCTCTATCCGTGTCATGCAACCTACCTGCATCCACAGGGCCGCCCTTGTCTACGACTTGGAACTCAGGAACTGCCTTGCGGAGCGCACGCAATGCGCCGGCTTTATCCGACGCCTCGATCGCGGCGCGCAAATCGCGCACGATCTGCTCCAGTATCGGCCAGGACAACTTGCTCTCATGAGCACACATGATCGACGGATGCGGCGTCGGCTGCGCATCCTGCCCGATCAGCAATTCTTCGTACAGCTTCTCGCCAGGACGCATCCCCACTGCGACAATCTCTATATCGCCGTCCGGGTGTGCATCATCACGGACACTCAAGCCCGACAACTGGATCATCGTGCGTGCGAGATCATAGATCCGCACCGGCTGCCCCATGTCGAGCACGAAAACTTCACCGCCACGCGCCATAGCGCCGGCTTGGATGACGAGCTGCGCCGCCTCCGGGATCGTCATAAAGTAGCGCGTTACTTCGAGATGGGTGAGAGTGATCGGCCCGCCCGCCGCAATCTGCCTCTGGAAAAGAGGCACCACCGAGCCGCTCGAGCCCAACACGTTGCCGAAACGCACCATTGAGAAGACCGTGTCGGGATTGGTGTCGGCCAGGGCTTGGCAGATGAGCTCACACAGCCGCTTCGAAGCGCCCATCACGTTCGTGGGTCGTACAGCCTTGTCGGTACTGATTAGAATGAAGCGCGCAACGCGCGCATTGATTGCAGCGCGAGCCAGGGTCAAGGTGCCGCACACGTTGTTGACAATGCCAACTTCCGGATTCTCCTCCACGAGCGGGACGTGCTTATAAGCTGCCGCATGAAAGATCGTGTCAGGACGCTCCAGTTGAATGATCCGTTCCACCAACGTTGCGTCGCAAGCGTTACCCAGAACGGCGACGATCTTGCACCCTCCGTTGTTTGCAGCTTCGCGCTCGCGAAGCTCCCGATCAATATTGTACAGGGCGTGCTCGCTCATCTCGAAAAGAATGAGCCTTCGTGGACGAAGGTTCACGATTTGCCGACAGAGTTCTGATCCAATCGATCCGCCGGCGCCTGACACAAAAACGACTTTGTCACTGATCGTGCTGCGCAGCAGCGCCGCATCGGGCTCAACGGCATCGCGGCCCAGCAAATCCTCGACTCTGACCTCGCGTAGGTCGTTGATGGAAACGTCGCCCTGAACCAGCTGCTGAACACCAGGAAGCATACGGACCCGAACAGGATAGGCGCTTAGAGAATCGACAATACGCTTCCGCTTGGCCCGGCTGATGCTCGGCAGCGCGAGCAGAATGTCCGACACGGCGAGTCGCTCTACCAACGCGCCAATCTGGGAAGAATGATAGACTGGAAATCCGTCGAGCCGGTGCTTGGCAAGCCGGGCATCGTCGTCGACAAAGCCGACCAGCGCCATGCCCGCCTCGCGCCGGATCGCCGCCGCGAGCTGCTGTCCCGCTATGCCAGCCCCATAGATCACGACCGACCGGGTTTGCCCCATGAAGTTCCATGCGCCAAGAAGGTCCACAAGAAGATATCGGATAACAATCCTGCTGACAGTTAGAAGCAGAAGAAAGATAATCGGCTGAATGATCGCGATGGTGCGCGGGACATCATCAACGGGAAAGAACATGAATAGCGCAATCATAGGTATGGACATACATGTGATTGCGAGTGCCAGGCCGACGATCTCACGCGAACCGGCATAACGGACGATTGAGTGGTAGATTCGCAGAAAAATTGCGACCGCCATCCACGACAACGCGGCCCAGCCGAACACGATGAAGATTGCGCGCGACGCAATGCTCCACTCGCCGAGGCGCAATGAGAACGCGATGACGGAAGCGATATAGCAGAAAGCGATATCAAGCGTGAACATGAGCGCACGCTTCACCGACCGCCGCATGAGCAACAATTGGCGCAGCAGGGCCATAAACCCGGACTCAAGCCTCGCAAACAAGCCACCACCTCCTGGAAACGCCGAGCGTTGCCGTAGCATCAATGTTCTACCGATCAAAGCAGAGCTGGTCGGAACGGTTGACTAGCCGCATGCGACTTGGAGCGACGCCTTGCCCTATCCACATCGAGGTAGCTATAGGGAAGTAGGATCTTTTGCCGAAATTTGCGCGCCGACCTTTTGTTCCCGCGCCCGATGCAGGTCGCGCGACCAACGCCCCCTTCCCAGGCGAGCGCCTCCATGCCGTCGAATACATCCCAAGTCGGCTGCTGAACATTCAGTTGACAAAATTCGGATGAGAATGCCGCAGGCGATGACAACGCAAACAGCGTTGGATCGCAACAAGTCTCCAGGATCTAAAGAAACTTTCGACCAAGCGATCGTTCCGGCCACACCGATACTTACCTGCCAACGAACCGCACCGGCCTGGACGCCGGCGCTTTCACTTCAAGGAAGCTCATGCAAATAGCCGCAGGACAATGGGTGCCGGGTCCTTCCCGAGCCATCCCCGAAGGGAAGCCCCTAGCTGTGCGCCTCGGCTGATTCCGCCTGCCGCGGCGGCGGCCGGCTCCGGCCCGATCAGCGCTGCGGCGCCTCGTCCTCGGCGCCTTCGGGCGCGCCCTCGCGCTGCATCTGCTGCTGCATCATCTGCTGCATCTGCTGCATCTGCATCTGGCGGAACTGCTCGGCCGGGACGAGCTCCTGCATATCGATGTCGAAGATCAGCACCTTGTCACCCAGCGGGTGATCGGCGGCGCCGGGCTCGCCGCCATAGCCGAGCTTCGGCGGCAGCCATACGCGATAGAGCGCGCCCTTGTTCATCAGCTTCAGCGCTTCGGTGAAGCCTGCGATCATGCCCTGCCCCACCGGAATCTGCCCCCCCGCCCTCGGCTGGAAGACCGTGCCGTCGCGCAACCGCCCCTCGATGCTCGCGGTCGCGAGGTCGCCGTCCTGCGCATTGGGGCCTTCGCCCTCGCGCAGCACCTGATATTGGAGGCCCGAAGCCGTGGTCTGCACCCCGAGGCGGCCCGCGTTCCAGGCAAGGAAATCCTCGTTGCTGCCCTTGGCGGCCACGGCCGCGCGCGTCCCGGTCCAGGCCAAAGCGAAGGCGAGCAGGATCGCCGCGAGAATGCCGATCCACAGCCAGACCTTGTAGGCACGCTTGACGGGCTGGAGCGGAACGGCGGTCACGGACATGGCGGCTTCACCCAAGAGGCGGGCGGACCCGCCGGAAGTCAGGAAAGGTCAGGGAACGCATCCTTGCGGACGCGCCGCCCTTCTCAGCGGGCGCTGTCGCGCTCCATGCGCTTGCGCTCGAGCTTGCGCGCGCGGCGCACCGCGGCAGCACGCTCGCGGGCGCGCTTCTCGCTCGGCTTCTCATAGTGACGGCGGAGCTTCATCTCGCGATAGACGCCTTCACGCTGCAGCTTCTTCTTGAGCGCCCGCAGCGCCTGGTCGACGTTGTTGTCGCGAACGATGATTTGCATAGGCCGTACAGCTCCGATCTCAATCCAATAGAATAGGGTTCGCCGGAACACAGGTTGCGGCGTCGTTGCGGGCCCCCTATCAGCCCCATCCCGCTTTATCAAGGTGCGGGACGCATGCCGGACGCAGAATCCGGGCCGTTGGACGACAGCGCGGGCGAGTCCGCGGCGCTGTTGCGGCACGGCCACACCCGCGCCTAGCCGCGCGCGGGGCCGCAGCCCGCCCTTTCCGATGCGCCGGTCACCGCTATAAGGGCGCCATGGCATCGAACCCACCGGCCAGGGGCCACCGCCTGCGCTCGATCCTCGGCGGCTCTGCCGGAAACCTCGTCGAATGGTACGACTGGTATGCCTATGCGGCCTTCACGCTCTATTTCGCGCCGCACTTCTTTCCCGAGGGCGATCAGACGACCCAGCTGCTGAACACGGCCGCGGTCTTCGCCGTCGGGTTCCTGATGCGGCCCATCGGCGGCTGGCTGATGGGCATCTATGGCGACCGTAACGGGCGCAAGGCGGGGCTCACGCTTTCGGTATCGCTGATGTGCGCGGGATCGCTGCTGATCGCCGTGACCCCCGGCTACGACATGATCGGCGCGCTCGCCCCGGTGCTGCTGGTGACCGCGCGGCTGATGCAGGGCCTCTCCGTCGGCGGCGAATATGGCGCGAGCGCCACCTACCTCTCCGAAATGGCTGGCAAGCGGCACCGCGGCTTCTTCTCGAGCTTCCAATATGTGACGCTGATCTCGGGCCAGCTCACGGCGCTCTTGGTGCTGCTGGTGCTGCAATCGACGATGAGCGAGGCCGCGCTCGAGGCCTGGGGCTGGCGCATCCCTTTCGCGATCGGCGGCGTGCTCGCGGTGCTCGTGTTCTGGCTCCGCCGGCAGCTGGCGGAGACCGATAGCTTCCACAATGCCCGGGCTTCGGGCGGCCGCTCCGCCTTCTCGGCGCTGCTCACCCAGCATCCGCGCGAGGCGGCGGTGGTCATGCTGCTCACCGCAGGCGGCACGCTCGCCTTCTATGCCTATTCGATCTACCTTCAGAAGTTCCTGGTGAACACATCGGGCTTCGATCGCGAGACGGCGTCGCAGATCAATGCCGCGGCACTGTTCGGCTTCATGCTGCTCCAGCCGCTGGCGGGCGCGCTTTCGGACCGGATCGGGCGCAAGCCGCTGATGGTGGGCTTCGGCGTGCTCGGCGTGCTGCTCACCTATCCGATCTTCACGGCGCTGGAAGGCGTGCGGAGCCCCTGGGCCGCCTTCGCGCTGATGCTCGGCGCGCTGGTGATCGTGACCGGCTATACCTCGATCAACGCCGTGGTGAAGGCGGAGATGTTCCCCGCCCATATCCGCATGCTCGGCGTGGCGCTGCCCTATGCGCTCGCCAATGCGCTGTTCGGCGGCACGGCCGAATATGTCGCGCTATGGTTCAAGGACACGGGCTGGGAGCGCGGCTTCTACTGGTACGTCACCGCGATGATCGGCGTGTCGCTGGTCACCTATCTCAGGATGCGCGACACCGCGAAACACTCGCGGATTCTGGAAGACTGAGGTCAGACGATCATCCCGCCGCCGCGCGTGGCAAGCACGCGCCCGATCGAATCGAACAGCGCGTCCATCGCCACCGGCTTGAACAGCACGTCGTCGGCGCCGATCGCCAGGCATCGTTCGCGCAGGTCGACCGCGGTGTCGGCCGTCACCACGATGATCGGCAGCTCGCCCTTGGCGTCGCCGCGCGCGCGGATGCGGCGGATCGTCTCGAACCCGTCGGTGCCCGGCATCCGCAGGTCGACCAGGATCACGTCGAAGCTGTCGGCATCGATCATCGCCAGGCCTTCCTCCGCCCAGGAGGCCTCGGCCATGGTCGCGCCCGCGACGTCGAGCATGTCCTTGACGACCCGCCGATTCATCGGGTCGTCCTCGATGAAGAGGACGTTCATCGAACGCCGCCGGAGCGGGGAGAGAGATGTGCAGCGACCATATTTGTCATATAGACGTGTGCTATCGCCCTAAGCCGCTTCCGAAACAAGCGGGTCCATGCCGCCCTGCGGCGAATTTTGTGCCGGCGGAGGGACGAGCGCCGCCAGCAATGCCGCCGCCGCCAGCGGCTTCTCGATCAGCCGCTCGACGCCGGCCGCCGCCGCCTGCGCGCGGACGTCCGCGTTGGGTCCGGTCCACAACAGGGCCACGACGGCGTGCGGGGCCGCCTCCGCGAGCGTGCGCAGCATGGCGAACGGATCTTCCCCGCCCGCCTTGAGCGTCGCCTCGTCGATCAGCAGCCACGATACCCGAGACGCGCCGATCGCCTCGAGCGCCTCGACCGGCGAGGCGGCGAAGCGGAGCGCCGCCACGCGCGGCTCCAGAAGCGTGCGGAGCGTGCTCCGCGCGATCGGGTTGCGCTCCAGGATCAGCATGTGCTCGCCGGACGGCGCCTCGCCCTCCACTGCCTGCGGCGCCGCGGCCGGCACGAGCGGAAGATCGACCGTGAAACGGGCCCCCTCGCCCTCGCGGCTCTCGACCGAGACATCCCCGCCCAAGGCCTGCGCGAGGTTGCGGCAGATGGCGAGGCCCAGGCCGGTGCCGCCGAACCTTCGGGTCGTGCCCGCATCCACCTGGCGGAAGGATTCGAATATCTCGTCGAGCTTGTCGACGGGAATGCCGATTCCGGTGTCGCTCACGACCAGCCTCAGACGGCGGTCCCCGTCCCCGCCTTCGGCCACCGCGCGCACGGTGATCGCGCCCCTTTGAGTGAACTTCACGGCATTGGAGAGGAGGTTGAACACGATCTGGCGCAGCCGGCCGGCGTCGCTCACGATCCATTGCGGCGCGTGGCTGAGCTGGAGCGCGAAGCCCAGCCCCTTTGCCCTCGCCTGCTCTTCCCACAGGCGCGTGACTTCGCGCAGCGTGGCGCAAAGGTCCATCGGCGCGGCGTCGACCGTCAGGTTGCCCGTCTCCATCTTGGCGACGTCGAGGATGTCGTCGACCAGGCTGCGCATCGTGACGCCGGCGCCGTGGACGATCCCGATCCGCTCGCGCAGCCCGGCCTCGAGGCTCGAATCGGAGAGCATGACCTGGGTCATGCCGAGGATGCCGTTGAGCGGCGTGCGTATCTCGTGGCTGGTCGTCGCGAGAAACTCGGTCTTGGCCTTGAGTGCCTTCTCGAGCGCGGCATTGGTCTCGCCGAGCACGACGTTCGCCGCGCGCACCTGGTTGCGGCTGCGGCGGATCGTGACCAGAGCGACCATGAGCAGCACGATCACCGCGAGCGTCGCGCCCCCGATGCTGAAGAACAGCGTGCGCTGAAAGGCCGCGGTGCGACGGGCCTCCTCTGCGCGCAGATTGGCGATCTTGGCTTCCTGCTGGGCATAATCGAAGCGCGCCGCCATCAGCGCCGCACCCGTGGTCGTCGCGACCTTCGCAGCCTCGTCGTCGAGGCGCTTCAGGGCTTCAAGATGCCTGAGCGCGAGACGGTTGTTGCCCGTCTTGCTGAAGATCTCATGCGCGTAGAGGTGCGCGTTGCGGAACTCCTTTGAAGTAGCCGTAAAATCGACGCCTGCGAAGCATTCGCGGATCAGGGCCTCGGCTCTGTCATAATCGCCACGGTCCGTCGCCAACCGCGCGGCGGTCGCGAGCAGGTGCCTTCGCAGCATGGTGGCATCGGCTCCCTCGATGAGCGCGAACCCGCGCGCAAGGCTTTGGTCGGCCGCATCAAACTTTTTCAGATCGATTTGGGTACGAGCAAGATTGCCGAGTACTCGTGCCTCCAGGAGCGGGTTCGCGAGCGCTCGAGCTGACGTCAGTGCCCGGGAATATTCGCGCTCGGCCTCTCTATATCGCTCGAGCGTGAGCAGTACGTTCGCACGATTATTGTGTAGCGACAGCGATAACAGGGGTTCGCCGTCGTATACCTCCGCAGCCTGCCGATAATAACGCTCGGCGCGAACGCCGTCATTCGCCCAATAATACAAGCCACCGATATTCTGCAGTGCGATGGCTTGAGATCGCTTGTCATTAAGTGCTCGAAAGATCGCAAAGGCACGTTGATACTTCTCAAGTGCATCAGCGGCCCGGCTCTCCGCCACTTCCAGGCTGCCCAAGGACATTAGAATGTCGCCGCGAAGCTTGAGCGGCTGGCGAATGGGCTCGACCATGGCCAATGCCCCGCGGAGTAGCGGCCGCGCTTCCTCGGGACGGCCGATCCGAACGAGCGCCTCTCCTCGCATCCATCGCAACGTTACTATGGCAAGCTTCCGCTGGGCCGGGTCGACGATTTCCTGGGCCGCGCGCTCCCCCTCGGCAGCGAAGCGCTCCGCTTGTGCGGGCGCGGCTACCATGGCCTCCTTGGCGCGAGCGGTAATATTCGCCACCGCACCGGCCGCGGGATCGCTCGCCGCCGTCGCGACAGCCGGGACCGCGATGCCGAACGCGGCGAAGGCAGCAAGAGGCAACAAACATTGAAAGGCGCGCATCATGCGCGCTTCCAGAAGCTTTCGGGCCGATGGAAGATCGAATGGACGTTCGCGGAGGGCATGACCTGCCCCTCCTCGGCAAGATATCTGCGAAGCGCCGCGATCCCGAGCGGGCGCGAGATCAGGAATCCCTGCACCATGTCGCAGCCCATCACGCTCAGCAGCGCCAGCGCGGAGGGCGTCTCGACCCCCTCCGCGGTCACTTCCATCTCCAGGGCGTGCGCAAGGTCGATCGTCGATCGGACGATCAGCGGGTCGCGATTGCTGCTGGTGAGCTGGAGCACGAACATCTTGTCGATCTTCAGTTCCTTCGCCGGCAACTGCTTGAGATAGGCCAGCGAGGAAAGCCCGGCGCCATAATCGTCGATCGCGAGCGACACGCCGATGTCGGCGAAGCGCTGAAGATGCCGGATGGCGCTGCCGGGATCGCGGATCACTGCGGTTTCGGTGATCTCGAAGCCCAGGCGGACACCGCTCTCCGTCACGATCGCGCAGGCCTCCTCGACGAAGCCCGCATCGGCAAGCAACGTTCCCGAGATGTTGAGGAAGAGCGTGAGGTCGTGCCCCTCGGCCGCAAGCAGCTTCTGATCGGCGATCACCTGGCGCAGCGTCCACAGAGTCAGCGCGCCGATCTCGCCCGCCTCCTCTGC
>Ga0182741_1003271_pt1 | contig 17450 bp, 11 predicted proteins | sample eDN5th37CBELigOP_FD_128874 | JGI IMG/M metagenome (GOLD analysis project Ga0182741, IMG submission 128874) | Enriched Organic Plus compost microbial communities from Emeryville, California, USA - eDNA 5th pass 37_C BE-Lig OP (version 2) (version 2) ...
CTGGCCGCCGGCGGCGCGCTGGCGCTGCTGGCCGCGCGCCATTTCGGTGGCGATGCCGCTGCGCCGGCACCAGCGCCTGCCGAGGCGGCGGCCGCCAGCGCCGCACCCGTGGCGGCTCCGCCTTCGCGCGAAGAGACACCGCCGTGGATGCAGGCCGAAGCCGTGGCCGGCGGCACCGCCGTGCAACGGGCCGCGGCCGCCACCGCGCCTGCCGCGTCGGCGACGGACATCGGCCGCTCGCTGGCCGACATCCGCCTGAAATCCGACCACAACGTGCGCATGGCCGACGACCTGCTGGCCCAGCTCGACCAGCTCGAGAAGTCCGGCAAGACGCCACCGGACGTGCGCCTGGACGCGCTGCGCAACAACCTGCTGATCGCCAGGCGCGCGCAGTCGCTGGCGGTGGAACTGGCCGAGTCCACGCAGAAGCCGGACAGCCCCGCCCAGCGCCAGCGCAATGCCGACATCCTGGCCGAACTGCAGCAGCTGCAGGGCCAGCTGCGCTACGACGTGGCCCCCGCCGGCCTGCCCGCCGTCCCGGGACGGACGCAGTGACATGCGCCCACGCCACCGCCCCGCACGGCTCGGCCCCGGCACGCGCAGCGGCTTCTCGCTGGTGGAGCTGGCCGTGGTCGTGGGCGTGCTCGGTCTGCTGACCATGACCGCGCTGTCCGCCTTCGACAACCTCGGCCAGGCGCGCCGCCACAACGCCGCCCGCGCCCACGCCGAGACCGCGCGGCAGGCGCTGTACGCTTTCGCGCTGCGCAACAAGCGCCTGCCCTGCCCCGACCTGTCGGGCACCGGCGACGCCGGTTTCGAGGGCGACAACGGCAGCTGCACCGCCAGCGCCAATGTCGGCTGGCTTCCCTACGCCAGCCTCGGGCTGGACGTGCCGGTGCGCGGCGAGCGCCTGCGCTATGGCGTGCATCGCGGCACCGCCACCACCGACCTGGTCGCACCCGCGCGCGAATCGGCCGACCAGCCGGACCTGGAGTACACCGGCGGCTTCGGCGCGGCGCTGTCGCGCATGGCCGCCAGCACGCTCACCGCGCCGCTGGCCAGCCAGCCGCACTACGTCAGCGGCGGCACGCCCACGCAGTGCGGCAGCAGCGGCGCCGGCACGCGGCAGGTCAATCCCGCCTTCGTGCTGGTGGCCCCGGTCGGCGCGCGCGACGGCGGCGCCGGCGATGCCGGCTTCGACGGCAGCAACAACCGCGCCTTCGCCCAGGGCAACGGCACCTGCGTCACCCCGCCCGACTACCCCGGCGATGAGCGCTACGACGACCTCGTCGTCGCCGAAAGCGCCACCGCCCTGCTCGGCTGGCTGATGGCCACCACGCGCTGACCGCCGATGCCTTCCCGCCTGCCTTCCACCGCCTCCTTCCAAGGTACAGAACCGATGAATGCCAACGCCCGCATCGCCCGCGTCCCACGCCGCCCCACGGTCAGAACGCTCGTCAGCGCGATCGGCGCGCTGGCGCTGACCGCGTGCAGCAACATGCCGCCGCGCAGCGTGCAGGAGCTGCCGCCGACCGAATACAAGGCGCTGGAGCGCAGCGGCACGGCCATCGTCGAGGAATCCAGGAAGCTCGCCAGCCAGCAGGACCGCATGCGCGAACAGGTCGAGCAGCGCCTGCAGCAGCGCGCCGAGACCACCGCGCCGGTGGCGCCGGCCTACGACCCGCTGGAAAACACCGTGGTCAGCATCAGCATGTTCAACGCCGACGTCGGCCAGCTGCTGTGGGCGCTGGCCGACGAGCTGAAGATGAACCTGATCGTGGACCCGCACGTGCTCGAGCAGCGCCAGCGCACCAGCCTGCACCTGCGCAACGTCAGCGCGCGCGAGGTCTACAACCACATCCTCGACGCCTTCGACCTGCACGGCGAGATCCGCGGCGGCGCGCTGGTGGTCGGGCAGATGCGCGAACGCATCTTCAACGTGGACCTGCTCAACTCCAGCACCTCCTTCGACCTTTCCACCGGCGGCGACGTGTTCGGCGCGGGCATCCAGAGCGCCGGCGGCGGCGGCCAGTCGCTGCGCGGCACCCTGACCATGAGCGGCAGCGTCGGCAAGGACAACGACCCGTACAAGCAGCTGGACGCCGCGCTCAAGGTGATCCTGGGCAGCGACGAACAGGCCGCCACCGCGCGCGGCCCGGACGATCCGCCGGCGCCGGAAAAGGGCCGCTACAGCCTGGACCCCGGCTCCGGCACGCTGTTCGTGCGCGCCCGCCCCTCGCAGATCCGCGCGGTGGAGGAACTGGTGGGCCACACCACCCGCAAGATGCGCCGCCAGGTGCTGGTGGAGGCGCAGATCCTGGACGTGTCGCTCAACGACAACTTCCAGTACGGCGTGGACTGGAACCTGCTGCGCAACCGCGTGGCCGGCATCTACGGCGACAGCCCGGCCACCATCGCGCCGATGCCGGGCACGCCGGCCAACCCCGACCTGGGCATCCCCGAGAACCCCAACCTGCTGCCCTACCAGCGCTATGGCCGCTACGGCGACCAGGCGCGCAACATCATCTTCCCCAACCAGACGCTGGGCTCGGTGGCCGGGCGCGGGCTCGGCATCAGCTACCTCACCGACACCTTCTCGGCCGCGCTCAACGCGCTGCGCACCTTCGGCAACGTCAAGGTGCTGTCCAACCCCAGCGTGCGCGTGCGCAACGGCAGCCCGGCCTACCTGAGCGTGGGTTCCAACATCCGCTACGTCACCAAGTCCACCAGCAACTTCTCCAACACCGGCGGCGGCAGCGCCTACAACCAGTCCACCGACATCCAGACCGACTCGCTGTTCTCCGGCGTGGTGATCGGCGTGGCGCCGATCGTGCACGACAACGGCGGCGTCGAGCTGCTGGTGCACCCGATGCAGACCGAAGTCGTGCCGGGCAGCCTGGAACTGCAGAAGTTCCCCAACGGCAACGCCGTCACCCTGCCGGTGGTCAACGTCAAGGGCATCACCACCACCCTCAACCTGCACGACGGCGACACCGTGCTGCTCGGCGGCCTGATCGACCAGAAGGCCAACCTCAACGACAGCGGCATCCCCGGCCTGTCCGACGTGCCGGCCTTCGGCAAGCTGTTCGGCTCGCGCGCCAAGCAGCAGAGCACGCGCGAACTGGTGCTGGTGCTGCGGGTGAAGGTGATATGAGCCTGATCCACGACGCGCTGCGCGAACAGGACGGCCCGGCGCTGCCGGTCCGCCCCGCGCCGCGCGCGTCCTGGTGGGCGCGGCAGCCGGCGGCCGTGCGCGGACCGCTGCTGTTCGCCGCGGCCGGCGTGGCCGGCTTCCTGCTCGCCGGCACGCTGCTGCTGGCCTTCGGCCGGCGCGGCGAAGCCGGACCGCCGGTGCCTGTCGCCGCCGTGGATGCTGCCGACGCGGTCCTGCCGGTAACCGCCAACATCGCAGCCGCCCCCGTGATCGCCACCGCCGCGGCCGCGCCACCGCCTCCGGCCAGCGCGCCGGCGACCGCGCGTGCGGAGGCCGTCGCCCCGCAGGCAGCGGACCATCCCGCCGCACCCGCCATCGCCGCGCAGGTGCAACCTGCGCTGCCCGACGCCGGCGCAGACGCGGCGCCGGTGCCTGTCCACGCCGCGCCAGCGCCGGCGCCTGCAACCGCGGTCGCCACCCGCGACGGCGCCGCCCCCGCGATCCGCATCAAGGTCGAACGCCGCGCCGCTGCCGCGCCCGTCGATGCCGGCATGGACAACCGCGCGGTGGAACAGGCCGTGGCCGAGGTCGAGCGCGCGATGGCCGGCGGCGACCTGGCCACCGCGCGCCAGGCGCTGGCGCAGCTGGACAGCCTGCTGCCGCCGGAAAGCCTGACCCTGCTGCGCATGCAGGCCTGGATCGCCCATGCCGGCAACGACACCGCCCAGGCCGAAACGCTGTACCGCCGGATCGCCGAGCGCGTTCCCGAAGACGTCAACGCCGGTGTCAACATCGCCCTGCTCGACGCCCGCCGCGGCGATGCCGACGCCGCCCGCCAGCGGCTGGCGCGGCTGTCCGGCCGTTACCCGCGCTCGCCGCAGGTGGCCCGCGCGCTGGCCGAACTGGACGGCGCCGCGCCATGAACCCGGCCCTCGCCCGCCACCTGCAGACGCTGGGGCTGGAACGCGCGCCGTTCCCGCCCACGCCCGATGCGGCGGCGTGGTTCCAGACCGCGCGGCTGGAGGCCGAGCGGGTGGAAGCGGCGCACTGCCTGCGCACCCGCGCCGGCTTCGTGCTGCTGACCGGCGAGATCGGCACCGGCAAGAGCACCTTCCTGCGCCGGCTGCTGTTCTCGCTCGACGGCGAAGGCGTGGTCACCTCGATGGTGTTCAACACCTTCCTGCAGGGCCCGGACCTGCTGGCCGCGGTGCTGCGCGACTTCGGCCTGGAAGCGCGCGGCGCGCCGGCGGCCGACATCGAAACCCTCAACCGCTTCCTGGTCCAGCAATGGCGCGCGCAGGTCACCTGCGTGCTGATGATCGACGACGCGCAGAACCTGACCCTGGAAAGCCTGGAACTGCTGCGCCTGCTCACCAACCTGGAAACCGGCCAGGAAAAGCTGCTGCAGATCGTCCTGGCCGGGCAGCCGGAACTGCGCGCCAACCTGGAGCAGCCCGGCATCCGCCAGCTGACCAGCCGCATCTGCAAGCACGTGCAGCTGGACGTGCTGGCCGCCGACGAGGTGCAGCGCTACGTGCACTACCGCCTCCAGGCCGCCGGCAACCCCCGCCCCGGCATCCGCCTGCGCGCCGACGCCGCGCAGGCCCTGCACCGCGCCAGCGGCGGCAACCCGCGCCGCATCCACCAGATCATGGACCGTTGCCTGTACGGCCTGTATGCCCTGCCGGCGCAGGCGCGGGTGATCGATCCAGCGCTGGTCCGCACCGCCGCCGCCGAGGCCGGCGCCCGCCCGCTGCCGCGCCGCGCCCGGCGCGCGCGCCTGCCGCTGGCGACCGCCGCCTCGCTGGCCGGCGCCGTGGCCGCGACCCTGCTGGTCCTGGCCCTGCGCGGCGCCGATTCGCGCGCGGAAGATGCGCCGCCAGCGCTTGACGCCATACCCGTTGCGGCCGCCGCCTCCGCCGGCCGCGACGACGCGGACTGGAACGCCTGCCTGCGCGGCCTGGGCGGGGCCGACGTGCAGGTACGGGCGGTCACCGACGCCTGGCTGGCGCGCCTGCCCACGCGCGAGGGCCTGTGCCTGCGCCGCCATGCCGAAGGCTGGCAGGCGGCATGGCGCAGCGGCCTGCGCGCGGAGGATTTCCTCGCCGCGCAGAACCAGCGCGCGCGGCTGCAGGCGATACAGGCGCTGCTGCACGCCGAAGGCCTCTACGACGGCGCGCTCGACGGCCTGTACGGCCCGCGGATGCGCAGCGCCATCGCGCGCTTCCAGCAACGCAGCGGCCTGCCGTCCAGCGGCGCGCCCGACCCGGCCACGCTGTTCCTGTTCGACACCCTGCTGGCGGCACGCGCCGCCGCCTCGCCCCTTTCTCCGGAAACGCAGCACCATGGCAACGGTTGATCCCCTTCCCGCCCGCTCCGCGCCCCCCTCCGCCGTGCAGAAGGACGGCCCGCGGCTGGGCGAACGCCTGCTCGAACGCGGCCTGATCGACGCCACCCAGCTGCAGTACGCCCTGCAGAAGAACGAAGTCGAGAAACAGCGCCTGGGCCGCATCCTGATCCGCCACGGCCTGGCCAACGAATCGGACATCGTGCGCGTGCTGGCCGAGATGAACGGCATCGAGTACGTGCAGGTGGACACGCTGGCGCATGCCGAGCCGCAGGTGCTGGCGATGTTCAACCGCGAGCTGTGCCAGCTGCGCCAGTTCCTGCCGCTGCGCCGCGCCGGCGACGCGCTGGAAGTGCTGCTCGGCGACGCCGACACCCAGGCGGTGGAGCAGCTGGTGCTGCAGCGCTGCGGCCTGCGCTGCCGTTTCCTGCAGGGCGAATACGGCAAGGTCGCGCGGCTGATCCGCCACACCTACTACTTCGCGCAGAACCCGGTCGAAAGCCTGCTCGAGCGCGAGATCAAGCGCCTGTCGGCGGACAACGACCACGCCTACAGCCCCGAGAAGCTGCTGGACTACCTGCTGCACTACGCCGTGCGCGAGCGCACCACCGACATCCACCTGGCGCCGTCCGACGACAGCCTGCACGTGCTGTTCCGCGTCGACGGCGTGCTGCGGCCGATGTTCGCCATGCCCACCACGCTCAACCGCCTGCTCGGCTACATCAAGCTGGCCGCGGAGATGGACATCTCCGAGCAGCGCCGGCCGCAGGACGGCAGCTTCCGCGCCACGGTGCTGGATTCGGCGGTGACCGTGCGCGTGTCCACCCTCATCACCGACGCCGGCGAACGCACGGTCATGCGCCTGCTGCCCGAGCACAGCGACCTGGCCGGGCTGGAGGAGCTGGGCTTCTTCGCCGAGGACGTGGCCGTGCTCGAGCGCCTGTTCGCGCGCCCGGCCGGGCTGGTGCTGATCACCGGCCCCACCGGCTCGGGCAAGAGCTCGTCGCTGCACGCCGCGCTGCGCATGCAGTCGCTGATCGAGCGCAACGTGCTCACCGTGGAAGACCCCATCGAATACCGCGTGCCCGGCGCCGGCCAGACCGAGGTCAACCGCCGCGCCGGCTACGAGTTCGGCTCGGCGCTGCGCCACTTCCTGCGCCACGACCCGGACGTGATCCTGCTGGGCGAAATGCGCGACGCCGAGACCGCGCAGGCCGCGCTGGAAGCGGCGGCCACCGGCCACCTGGTGCTCTCGACCCTGCACGTAACCAGCGTGTTCGGCGTGGTGCCGCGCCTGCGCCCGCTGGGCCTGGAGGCGCAGGTCATCGCCGACAACCTGCTGGCCGTGGTCAACCAGCGCCTGGTCCGCCAGAACTGCCCGTTCTGCGCCCACGACGTGCCCTTCGGCGAACGCGAACTGGAATGGCTGGACCTGCCCGCAGGCAGCTGCGGCAAGCGCGGCGCCGGTTGCGAGCGCTGCCGCGGCAGCGGCTTCCTCGGCCGCCTGCCGGTGTACGACATCATGCTGGTGGACGAGGCGCTGGCCAACGGCATCGCCGACGACGTCGGCCGCGAGGCGCTGCGCAACCTGGCCATGAACGCCGGCTTCCGCGGCATCGAGGATGTCGCCAGGGCGCGCGTGGTCGCCGGCCAGACCACCAGCGAGGAAGTGATGCGCGTGGCCGGCGTGGGGCCGGCGCCATGAACGTCTATTACTACCGCCTGCTGCTCTCCAGCGGCCGCGTGCGCAGCGGCGTCACCCAGCTGTCGGTCGAGCACGACGCGTCGGCGCGGATGTGGCTGGAAAAGAACTTCGATGCGGTGGTGCTGAGCCTGTACCGCTTCCCCGGCTGGCTGGCCGAGGCGCAGCGCTCCATCACCCAGCTGGTCAAGCCCAGCATCCGCCCGGTCGAGCTGGCCGGCATGCTGCGCGACCTGGCGGTGATGACCTCCAGCGGCATCCCCATCATGGAAGCGCTGCGCGCGGTCGCCAACGAGGTGGGCAGCGGCCGCGCCTCCAACGCCGCGCGGCTGGCGCGCCGGCTGCTGGACGAACTCGATGCCGGTGCCTCGCTCAGCGACGCGGTGTCGCGCTACCCGGATTCGTTCCCGGAGACGGTGCGCAACCTGGTGATGATCGGCGACGAGACCGGCACCATGGACAGGATGCTGATGGAGTCGGCCGACCACATCGAACGCATCTCCAAGATGACCGCCGACACCCGCCAGGCGCTGATCTACCCGGCCTTCGTGTTCTCGGCGATCTTCGCCGCCGGCGGCTTCTGGATCTACTACGTCATCCCCAACCTCGCCGACCTCTTCAAGCAGATGAACGCCAAGCTGCCGCCGCTGACCATCGCGGTGATGAAGGGCTCCGAATGGCTGATCGGCCACATCGGTTTCATCATCGGCGCCATGCTGGTGTCGGCCTTCGTGCTGTGGGTGGCCTGGCGCTACAGCCGCGGCTTCCGCCGCGCCGCGCACTACACCCTGCACAAGCTGCCCATCGCCAGGACCATCATGTATTCCTCGGGCCTGGCCTTCTTCACCGAGTACATGGCGCTGCTGATCCGCGCCGGCGTGGACATGGTCAGCAGCCTGCAGGTGATGGAGCGGGCGATGCGCGACGAGTACTACCGCGACCGCATCATCGCCATCCGCCAGGTGCTCGAGCGCGGCGACCGCGTGTCGGCGGCGATGCGCCAGGTCGGCGGCTTCCCCTCGATGATGGTGCGCATGATCGGCGTCGGCGAGGAAACCGGCACGCTCGACTCGCAGTTCGCGCGCCTGTCGGCCGAGTACAGCCTGCGCCTGCAGCGGCTGATCACCAACCTGTCCGAAGTCATCAAGCCGGTGGTGGTGCTGCTGGCCGGCGGCATGTTCGTGTTCCTGATCGTCGCCCTGCTGCTGCCCGTCTACGACCTGGTCAAGCAGGCCATCGCTTCCCCGCAGTTCTGAGGATCCCGCAATGCACCGTCCTTCCCGCCCCCGCGCGTCGGCCGCCGGCTTCACCCTGATGGAGATGTCGGTGGTGCTGGTGATCATCGCGCTGATCATCGGCGCGGTCAGCGTCGGCCGCGACGTCTACCGCAGCGCCGAGGCCGAACGCATCGGCAGCGAGTTCGTGCAGGGCTGGATCGTCGCCTACGACCGCTACGTGCAGCAGAGCGGCGTGGTGCCGGGCGACAACCCGGCCAATCCCAGCGGCCGCATCAATGGCGGGCTCGACCGCAACGGCCGCGAGCTGTGCGACAGCCCCGGCGACTTCGCCCTGCGCAGGGCCATGCTCGAACGCGGCGTCGCCCTGCCGCAGGGGCGCGCCGAAGGCATGGAGTCGTTCTACGTCTACCGCGACAGCCAGGGCAATCCGCAGCAGCTGCAGGTGTGCTTCAGCACCGTCGTCGACTGGGCCGAGCCCAGGGCCGATGGCGGCTACCAGCCGCGCGTGCGCAACGTGATGGCGCTCAAGGGCATGACCCCGGAACTGGCCAACCAGCTCGACGCGCGCATCGACGGCCGCATCGACGCCTGCTTCGGCCGCCTGCGCGAGCAGGCGCCGGTCGCCAAGTACAGCGGCGCCAGCAGCCTGTGCACGGTCGCCATCGGCGCCGGCAACGCGCCGCAGCCGCGCCCGTGGAGCGAGGACGACACCCAGACCCGCAACGGCCGCGAGGACGGCCAGGTCAAGGTGATGACCGGCTATCTGCGGATGAACCAGTGACCGCCACGCCCACCCGCCCACGCTTCGCCACTGCGGCCCTCAGGACACCCGTCATGAACCAGCCCACGCATCGTCCCCATCCTGCCGCCGCCGCGCACGCCGGCTTCGGCCTGCTGCAGGTCATGCTGATCCTGCTGCTGGTCGGCAGCGCGCTGGCCGCCGGCGCCCTGCTCTGGCAGTCCAAGCGCGCGCCCGCGCAGGCCGTCGCGCAGGAACAGGCGCTGCGCTGGGCGGACGAGGCCATCGCCGCCTTCGCCGCCGCCAACGCGCGCCTGCCGTGCCCGGCCGACATCGCCAACGGCGAGGAGAACTGCGCTTCCGGCAACGCAAAGGGCTGGTTGCCGGCGCGCACCCTGCTCGGCGCCTCCGGCAACGGCATGCGGTTCGGCCCGGTGGCCTACATGGTCTACCGTGGCGACGCCGCCGCGCACCTGGACCTCACCGCCCCCGGCAATACCTACCAGCCGCCGCTGACCGACGGCAGCGCGCGCCAGATCATTTCCAGGGACGAGGACGGCAAGGAAACCGGCCGCCGCGCGTTCGTCGCCATCAACGGCCTGGACCTGTGCCGCACGCTGGAACTGGCGCAGGCGCTTCCGCACGATCCGGCCAGGGCCGGCACCGCCGGCGTGCCCTGGAACGTCGCCTACGGCATCGCCGCGGCCGGTCCGCAGTCCGGGCCGGCGCGCCTGGACGAGGCCAACAGCAACGCCGGCGCGCAGATGGCGGCGCCGTGGCAGGCATGGGACAGCGGCTACGACGACCGCGTGCGCGTGCGCACCTTCGACGGCGCCGGGCAGATGCTCGGCTGCCGCCTGCTCGGCGGCGCCACGCCGGCGCCGCTCGCGCGCGCCTATGCCACGCCGCTGGGCCTGCCCGCCGCGGCTGCGGCAACCGCCACGCCGTACAACGTCTCGCTGGCCGGCATCGACGTGCTGGCCGCCGCCGTCACCCTGCACGACGCGCTGGGCGAACTGCAGGCCAGCAACATCGACGCCACCGAATCGGCGGTGCAGGGCGCGGTCGCGGCGCAGATCTCGGTGATCTTCAAGCTGGTGACCACCGCCGTCAGCCTGTCCGACAACATCACCACCCTGATCACGTCTTCGGTGTCGCTGGTCCGCGCCATCGTCACCTGCATCGCCTCGCTGGGCGCGACCTGCGCCGAGGTGCCGCTCAAGACCGCCGCGGTGGTGACCTCCATCGTCGGCCTGGGCACCAAGGGCGTGACGCTGGCGGCCAAGGCCGCCTCGCTGCCGCTGGTCACCGCCGCGCTGGCGGCCACGATCAAGGCGCGCGACATGGCCAGGAAATCCGTCATCCCGCCGGTCAGCAATCCCGACGAAGCCCGCCGACAGCTCGAGTGCACGCTCTGGGCACGCAACTGCGCCAACGACGAAGGCGCGGTCAAGACCGAATGCGACGATACGCGTCCGCCCGCGGACAGATGCCGCACCGTCTACCGGCGCGATGCCAACGGCAACCTCATTCCCAGGCTCGACGCCGACGGCAACCCGATGCACGACAGCAGCGGCAACCCGGTCTACGAACCGGAGTACGAGACCGGCGCGCCGCGCAAGGGGCTGGAGCAGGAAACCGGGGAGGCCAGGAAGAGCTGGGAAACCCTGCAGGTGCAGGTCGACGCCCTGGAAAGCTGGCGCCTGGCCCCATGGGGCGTGGGCGTGGCCGGCAACGGCGAGCTGACCGAGAACGGCCGCATCGTCGAGCGCATCGATGTCAACGAGACAAAAAGGAACATCTGCGACGGCAACTGGAAGGACTGCCGCTACGGCAAGGCGGTGACCCGCGTGGAATGCCGGTACGTCGGGGCAAATTCGGGTCAATACGAACAACAGGCGGGCAACTGCCTCTTCGTCGGCACTGAAACCGTGCCGGACCCCGACGATCCCGCCAAGACGATCACCCGTGACAAGGGCGACCGCGACCGCGTGGAAATCACCGACTACGTCTACAACCAGGACCAGGCCGTAGCCGACGCCATCGCCCTGCGCGGCCTCGCCCAGGACTGGTCCAGCCTGCGCATGCGCAAGGAGGAGCTGGACAAGGAAATCGCCCTGCGCGAGGACAACTTCAAGAGCTGGTTCAACGGCAGCGACGCCATCCTGTCCAAGATGAAGGCGCAGCGCGACGACAACCAGCATTGCGGCGCCAGCCCCGCCACCGACATGACCCGGCAGAAGTGCGAGAACGCCAAACTGACGGTGCTCTACATAGAAACCTGCCAGAAACCCGAACCGGTGCGCGTCTGCACCGCGGTCAGCCCCGGCACCGGCCGCTATCGGGACGCGGCCTGCACCGACCGCAGCGGCAGCGATGTCGACAAGAACTACGGCTGGGTCGAAACCCTGCAGCCGCCGCCCTACCCGCGCGATCCTACGCCCGATGCCGTCTGCAGGCCCAACATGCAGGACCGCATCAACGAACTGAAGGCCGAACGGGCCGGGCTGCAACAGGGCATGGACAATGCCAGCGATGCCTACGACCGGCGCATCAGCCGCAAAGAGGCGCCCTGGCTGACCTATCCCGCCGGCCCCGGCTACGACTGGTCCGAATGGGCCATCGAGATCACCCGCGACAAGGACGACAACCCGGTCAGCTATGCCTGGAAGCAGTCGCCGATCATCGAGACGTACACCTATTCCTGCAAGAAGCAGGAGAACCACCCCATCTGGGTGCCGGGCGACGCCAATGCCTCGCCGCCGACCACCGGTTACTGGAAGGACAACTGGGTGGAGGTGGACGGCACCTGCACGGCCGACCGCCGCCTGCCCTTCTACGCGCCCGAGCCCTACACCAGCGGCCGTTCGCCGCTGCTGATCACCCGCCCGGCCAGTGGCACGCCGTTCGGGTCGCTGCAGTTGTACGAGCTGCTGCCCGAACGCGTCTGCGCGTACTTCAGCAGCCGGCAATGGAATGGCAGCCACTGGTGGTGGCCAGGCACCATCCTGTGGGGCAATACCTACGAGGTGGGCCTGTACTGCCAGCGTTATCCCTACAGCCGCGCCTTCGAGGACTGGAAGCGCGCCAAACTCGGCGCCAGCAATGCCAAAAAACATTACGAGGACCTCAAGGCCCAGTACGAAAAGCTGAAGCAGGAATACGAGGACATGCGCAGCGGCAGCGCCGGTGGCGGCGATGAAGTCCCCATGGCATTCGGCGCGGAGCCGGCGCTGGAATGGGCCGATTCGCGGGGCTCGGCCGGCCCGCAGCCGCTGGTGCAGCCATGAGGTGCCCGTCTCCGCGTGTGCGCCCGGCCGGCTTCACCCTGGTGGAACTGGCCGTGGCCCTGGCCATCGCCGCGCTGTTGACCGTGCTGCTGTTCACCCTGCTGCCGCTGGGCAACAAGGTGCTCGACGCCGAGCGCCAGCAGCAGGAACTGGCGCAGGCCGAACAGGCGCTGCTGGGCTACATGCGCAGCATGGGCCAGCTGCCTTCGGCCGACGGCGATGGCAACGGCCGCGGCACCGGCGCCGCCGAGGGCTGGCTGCCGGTGGCCGACCTCGGGCTGCCGGCACGCATGCGCATCCATTACCAGGTGCAACCGCGCCTGGCGCAGGCGCCCGCCAATGCGTTCGACCCGCTGCTGCCCGAAGGTGACCCGCTGGCGGTCACCGGCAGCCGCAACGGCCTGGATCTGTGCATGCAGCTGCTGCTGGAGCAACGCAGCGCCGCGCCGCTGGCCGGGCTGGGCATGCCCGTGGCCTATTACCTGGGCCATTCCGGCATGGCCGGACATGGCCGCGCCGAGGCCGACGCGCAATGGAAGCCGGCGGCGCAGGCCATGCCCGGCACGCCCGCCGACACCGGCCTGGCCACCGTCGCCGCCGGCCCGGGCGAACTGGCCAGCCGCCTGGCCTGCACCGACCGCCTGGCGCGCACCCAGGGCAGCGCGCAGGCCGCGCAGTCGGCCTGGAGCGCGCTGGAACTGACCCGCTTCAACTTCGAGTTCCGCGAGTTCGACATCCACATCGCCGAAACCACCCGCGACCAGGCCGGCGTCGGCCTGGCGCTGGCGGTCTATGCCATGGCCGAGGCCATCACCAACGAGGCCATCGCCATCACCCTGCTGGCCTCGGGCTGGCCGCCGGACGGGCTGACCCTTTCCGCGGGCGCCAAGCAGCTGGCCAAGTCGGTGGTGTCCATCGTCAAGGCGGCCAAGAGCCTGGCCAGCGCGGTCGAGACCTTCAAGGAAGCCGAGGACGGCGTCGAGGACGCCAGGACCCGGCGCGACCAGGTCAGGAATTTCATGAACCGGGTCGACACGCTCTACCAGGACGCCCGCGACACCACCCTCACCCTGGACCGCGCAGGACTGAACCCATGACGCCCGTTTCCGCCCGCATCGCCCGCGCGCGCCAGCGCGGCTTCTCGCTGATCGAACTGACCGTGGCCCTGGTCATCCTCGGCCTCATCGGCATCCTGCTGGCACGCTGGTTGAGCGACACCGCGCACGAGCGCAGCCAGGTGGCGCAGCGCGACCTGCTGCAGCGCGCCGACGACGCGGTGATGGGCTACGCCACCATCCACGCGCGCCTGCCCTGCCCGGCCAGCCCGCTCAGCGACGGGCGCGAGGACTGCGCCCAGGGCGAAGTGGGCACGTTGCCCTGGCGCACGCTGAGCCTGCCCGACCAACGCGCCGGCAACATCCGCTACGGCGTCCTGCGCCGCAGCGGCGACAGCGCGCCATTGGCCGGCTGGAGCACGGCCAGCCAGCGCGTGGCCAACGTCGCCACCGCGCTGCCCGCCGACCTGGCCCACATCGGCGACCAGGCCGTTCCGCTGCAGGTGACCATCAACGCGCCCCGCTTCGTCCCCTTCAGCAGGATCGAGCCGTGGGACAACTGCAGCGTGGTGGACTGCGCGAACCTGCCGCACAGCGGCCAGAACAGCCTGAACAGCATGGATTTCTGCGATGCGATCCGCAACGCGGCGATGCTGCCGGCCAGCGCCCGGCACGTGCATACGCGCCGCGACCTGGACCCCGCGCAGATCGCCGGCAACGTCGCCTATGCGCTGGCCATCGTCAACCCGCTGGCGCCCGCGCACGACGCCAGCTCGCCGGTCTTCCAGTCCCCGCGCCGCCCCGGCGGCGGCGCGGACAACTACCAGGACAAGGTGCTGGCGGTGGGCATCGACCAGTTGTGGAGCCGCCTGCGCTGCGGCGAACACTACGCCCCGGCGCTCTACGCGCACGCCAACGTGGCCATGGCCGCGCGCCTGACCACGCCGGCCATGGCCAACCACGAAACACAGCTGGACATCATGGTCGAGCTGGGCGTGGCCGAAGCCATGAACGCCTCGGTGGCGCTGATCGACGCCACCGCCGACCTGATCAACACTACCTCCGAAACCCTGGACACCATCGCCGAGATGTTCGAGACCTATGGCGGCTGGAACTGGCGTGTGGCGGTGGCCGGCGGCAGCATCGGCACCGCCGTCGGCAGCACCATCGCCGCCGGCGCGGCGCTGGCGGCGGCCGGCACCTACGCCGCGACCTCCAGGCAGTACCGCGACCAGTTCGCCGCCCGCTTCCCCGCCGAAGCCAGGCGCCTGGAGGACCAGATCGTCAGCAACGCGCGCCGCGCGGACATGCTCGGCGGCTTCCCCGATGCCAGCGTGCGCAGCGCCGCGCGGAATCTCCAGTACACCGGCCCCTGAGCGGACGACGCGCCGCTCCCCGGACGGGAACCGGATCGACGCCGGTGGCAGGCGCCTCCTCCGGCGCACGGCGGCGCATCGGATGCCTGCAATGAAGAAGCCGCCAGCGGCCGGCGATGGCGGCTTCAGGGCGAGCGGATGACCGGCCCGGCTGGCTGGGCACACCGGCGCGCCATGCGCGCCGGCCGGGGCTTCACGCGCGCAGCGCCCGGCCCTGCGCCGCCGCATGCAGCGGACGCGTGCGGCCATAGCCGCGCAGCGGCGCCGCGTGCGTGTGCCGCTGCGCGATCTCCATGGCCAGGGTGCGCGTCGCCATCTGCGGCTCCACCGCCAGTTCCTGCTCCAGCCCGCGCTCCAGCACCCGGTAGCAGTCCAGCGCCAGGTCCGGCTCGCCGCGGCGCGCGTACAGGCACATGAGGCTGCGCTGCTGGGCTTCGTCCCAGGGATCGAGCATCACCTGGCGGCGCGCCAGGTTCACCGCCACGTCCAGGCTGCCATCGGTGGCGGCCGCCTCGCGCGCCCGCTCCAGCGCCTTGAGCAGGCGCTGCATCGTCCAGGTCCTGGCCCCCGGCAGCCACTCGTTGAATTCGTCGCACTGCTCCAGCACCACGCCCTCGAGCAGTTCGCCGGCATCCTCCAGCCACCCCTGCGGCCGCATCGCGGCAACCGGCGCGCCCGGCTCCAGCAGGTCGATGTCGAACAGCCCCTGCGATGCATCCGGGCACAGGCGCACGGTCTCGCGGTCGATCAGCAGCACGCCCTCGCCCGCCGCCGCGACGATGGCGCGGTTCAGGTCGGCCAGTACCTGGCGCAGGTTGGTCAGCGCGGCCGCATGCGGCAGGTCGGGCCACAGCATCGCCGCGATCCGGCTGCGGCGGTGGACGCGCGGGCGTTCGATCGCCAGGTACGCCAGCAGCGCCCAGCCCTTGCGGTAGAGCAGCCGCCCGGCGCTGCCGATGCGGCAGTCCCCGAGCAGGCGGATCAGCGGCGCATCGCCGGGCCACGCGCTCATGGCCTCGCCCCCGCGGCGAAGTCGGACGGTCTGCACAGGCTTCCATTCCCCATATGGCAGGCGAGAAAACGGTTCATGCGGATCCCCGGTGTTCGAATCGGCGGCCCGCTGTTTTCGCGGGCCTTACCCACCAAACCGTGAAAAGCGCCCGGTTCCTATCACTGGCTTGCAATTTCTTTCCTGCCGCAGCACCCGCCGCTCGCCGGACCGGCAGGCAGGGCCCGGAATCCGCGCACGCAGGCCGCCTGCGGCACCACGCCGCAGCGCCGCCGAAGCACTTTCAACGGCAACCATGCCGCAGCGGCAACCGTTTCCGGCGATCGCGGCCCGGCGCGTGCTGGCGGGCGGCCACCGCGCTTGACAACGCCGAAAGCGCCGTGGTTATCTCGACCGCATGCTGCAACGCCACACCACCGCCCACCCGACCCGCACCCCGGCCTGCGCCGCGGCGTCGCTGCTCGTACTCGTGCTTATTACCGAACCCACAGGTGCGGGACGAGCTGGCGCGTAGCAGAAAAAAGCCAGATTCGATCAAAGACCCCGCACCGGCCCCGGTGCGGGGTTTTTCGTTTCCAGCATCCATTTCAACTGAAACCATGTTCGCCACCGATACCGCCACGCACAAACACACCGCCCGCGATGCCATGCGCACCGCCGCGGCGTGCATGGCGCTCCTTCCTCCCCCGGCGGCCGCCGCGTCCTGACGCGACGGCCGTTTTCTTTTCCGCTCCCTCATCACCGCAAGGAATCCAGTCCCATGAGCTCCAACGAACTGCCCCAGATCAAGATCGCCGTCATCGGTTACGGCAGCCAGGGCCGCGCCCATGCGCTCAACCTGCGCGAGTCCGGCTTCGAGGTGACCGTTGGCCTGCGTGCCGGCGGCCCGACCGAAGCCAAGGCGCAGGCCGACGGCTTCGTGGTCAAGGCGCCGGCCGAGGCGGTCAAGGACGCCGACCTGGTCGCCGTGCTGACTCCGGACATGGTGCAGAAGAAGCTCTACGAGGACGTGCTGGCGCCGAACATGAAACAGGGCGCCTGCCTGCTGTTCGCCCACGGCCTGAACGTGCACTACGGCATGATCGCCCCGCGCGATGACCTGGACGTGGTGCTGGTCGCGCCCAAGGGCCCGGGCGCGCTGGTGCGCCGCGAATACGAAATCGGCCGCGGCGTGCCGTGCATCTGGGCGGTCTACCAGGACAGGAGCGGCAAGGCCGAACAGTTCGCGCTGGCCTACGCCGCCGGCCTGGGCGGCGCCCGCGCCAACCTGATCCGCACCACCTTCAAGGAAGAAACCGAGACCGACCTGTTCGGCGAGCAGGCGGTGCTGTGCGGCGGCGCTTCGGCGCTGGTGCAGGCCGGCTTCGAGACCCTGGTGGAAGCCGGCTACCAGCCGGAGATCGCCTACTACGAAGTGCTGCACGAGCTGAAGCTGATCGTGGACCTGTTCTACGAAGGCGGCATCACCCGCATGCTCGAGTTCGTCTCCGAGACCGCGCAGTACGGCGACTACGTCAGCGGCCCGCGGGTGATCGACGCC
>Ga0182741_1003272_pt1 | contig 17449 bp, 17 predicted proteins | sample eDN5th37CBELigOP_FD_128874 | JGI IMG/M metagenome (GOLD analysis project Ga0182741, IMG submission 128874) | Enriched Organic Plus compost microbial communities from Emeryville, California, USA - eDNA 5th pass 37_C BE-Lig OP (version 2) (version 2) ...
CTCGCCCGCGGCCACGTGCTGCTCGAGGGTGTACCGGGTGTCGCGAAGACCCTCGCGGTCGAGACCTTCGCCAAGGTGGTCGGCGGGTCGTTCTCCCGCGTGCAGTTCACCCCCGACCTCGTGCCCACCGACCTCATCGGCACCCGCATCTACCGGCAGGGCCGCGAGGAGTTCGACACCGAACTCGGCCCCGTCGTCGCGAACTTCGTGCTCGCCGACGAGATCAACCGTGCCCCCGCCAAGGTGCAGTCGGCGCTGCTCGAGGTGATGGCCGAACGCCACGTCACCATCGGCGGCAGGACCTTCCCGATGCCGGAACCGTTCCTGGTGATGGCCACCCAGAACCCGATCGAGAACGAGGGCGTCTACCCGCTGCCCGAGGCGCAGCGCGACCGCTTCCTGTTCAAGGTGCTCGTCGACTACCCCACGGTCGAGGAGGAACGCGAGATCGTCTACCGGATGGGCGTCGCCGCACCGGAACCGAAGCAGGTGCTCGACAACGAGCAGCTGCTGCGGCTGCAGAAGATCGCCGGCCGGGTCTTCGTGCACCACGCGCTCGTCGACTACGTCGTGCGGGTCATCTTCGCGACGCGGCAGCCCGCCGATCTCGGCCTGCACGACGTGCAGGGCTGGATCGCCTACGGCGCCTCCCCGCGCGCGACCCTCGGTATCATCTCCGCGGCCCGGGCCCTCGCCCTCGTGCGCGGCCGCGACTACGTCGTGCCGCAGGACATCGTCGACGTCATCCCCGACGTGCTCCGGCACCGGCTCGTGCTGTCCTACGACGCGCTCGCCGACGACGTGTCGGCGGACCGGATCATCACCCGGATCCTGCAGACCGTCGGGCTGCCGCAGGTCGCCCCGCAGGCCAACGTGCCGGTCCCGGCCGGACCCGCCCCGCAGCAGCCGGTCGGGCCTCGACCTCCTGCCGGTGCACAACCTCCCGTCGGCGCCCCCGGTCCCCAGGCGGGCACAGGCCCGCGGTGAGCACACGTCGTCACGACGGAGCGCCACCGACGTTCCGGTCCGGTGAACTGCGCGACCCCGCCCTCACGGCGGCGTTGCGTACCCTCGAGCTCACCGTGCGGCGCCGGCTCGACGGTGTTCTGCACGGCGACCATCTCGGGCTGATCCCCGGGCCGGGCTCCGAACCCGGCGACGCCCGCGAGTACCAGCCCGGCGACGACGTGCGGCAGATGGACTGGTCCGTCACCGCCCGCACCACCCACCCGCACGTGCGGCAGACCGTCGCCGACCGCGAACTCGAGACGTGGCTGGCGATCGACATGTCGGCCAGCCTCGACTTCGGCACCGGGGCCTGCGAGAAACGCGACCTGGCCGTCGCCGCGGTCGCCGCGCTGGCGCACCTGACCACCGGTGGCGGCAACCGCATCGGCGCCGTGATCTCCACCGGTCACGACTCCGTCCGGCTGCCCGCCCGCGGCGGCCGCCTGCACGCCCAGTCGCTGCTGCGCACCGTCGCGACCACCCCGCACCCACCGGACGGCACCCGCGGCGACCTGCGCGGCGTGATCGAGGCGCTGCGGCGTCCCCAGCGCCGCCGCGGTCTCGCCGTCGTCATCAGCGACTTCCTCGGCCCGATCGACTGGGAACGCTCCCTGCGCGCCCTGTCCGCGCGGCACGAACTGCTCGCCGTCGAGGTGCTCGACCGGCGCGACCTCGAGCTGCCCGATCTCGGCGACGTGGTCCTCCACGACCCGGAGACCGGACGCACCCGGGAGTTCACCACCACACCCGAGCTGCAGGCCGACTTCGCGCAGGCCGCCGCCGAGCACCGCGCCGCGGTGCACCAGGCGTTGCGCAGCTGCGGAGCGCCCGTGATGACATTGCGGACCGACCGCGACTGGATCGGCGACATCGTGCGGTTCGTCGCCGCCCGCCGCCACAGCTACGGCGCGCCCACCGGTCCCGCACGGAAGGGGGGACGATGAGCCTGTCCGGCTTCACCTCACCCTGGTGGCTGCTGCTGCTGTTCGTCGTCGCCGCACTCGGCGTCGGCTACGTGATCGTCCAGCACAGACGCCTCACCAACACCCTGCGCTTCACCAATCTCGAACTCCTCGAGAAGGTCGCGCCCAACCGGCCCGGCCGGGCCCGCCACATCCCGATCGCGCTGCTGCTCGTCGGCCTGACCTTCCTCACCGTGGCACTGGCCGGACCGACCGCCGAACAGCGGGTGCCGCGCAACCGCGCCACCGTCGTGCTCGTCATCGACGTGTCGCTGTCCATGGAGGCCACCGACGTCGCCCCCACCCGCCTCGCGGCGGCGCAGGAGGCGGCGAAGCAGTTCGCCGACGACCTGACCCCCGGCATCAACCTCGGTCTCGTCGCGTTCTCCGGCACCGCCTCGGTGCTGGTCTCACCGACCACCAACCGCGAGGCCACCAAGACCGCGATCGACAACCTGCAGCTGAGCGAGCGCACCGCCACCGGCGAGGCCATCTTCACCGCCATGCAGTCCATCGACACCCTCGCGGCGGTGCTCGGCGGCAGCGACCAGGCGCCACCCGCCCGGATCGTGTTGCTGTCCGACGGCAAGCAGACCGTCCCCGAGAGCCCCGACGACCCCCGCGGAGGATTCACCGCCGCCCGCCAGGCCGCCGAGAAGGGCATCCCCGTCTCGACGATCTCGTTCGGCACCGAGACCGGCACCGTCACCATCGAGGACGAACGCATCCCCGTGCCCGTCGACGATCCCTCGCTCAAGGAGATCGCCAACCTGTCGGGCGGAACCTTCTTCACCGCGTCGAGCCTCGAGGAACTCGAGGACGCCTACGACACGCTCGAGGAGCAGATCGGCTACGAGACCACCCGCGGCGACGCCAGCCGTCCCTGGCTGCTGCTCGGTGCCCTCTGCGTGGCGGGCGGGCTCGTCGCGGCGATGGTGCTCCGCCAGCGGCTGCCCTGATCCGCTCGGCTGTGCGCCCGGGAAGCGGTTTCCGTCCCCGATCGATCACCAGATAGGTTGGAGCCCATGACTGACGCAGACAGCAGCGCCGCGCGCGCGGTAACGCCCCGGTCGGTTCTCGTCACGGGAGGTAACCGGGGCATCGGCCTCGCCGTGGCCCGCCGCCTGCAGGCCGACGGCCACAAGGTCGCGGTCACCCACCGCGGGTCCGGTGCGCCGGAGGGCCTGTTCGGTGTCCGGTGCGACGTCACCGACGCCGACTCGGTGGACGCGGCGTTCAAGGAGGTCGAGGAACACCAGGGTCCCGTCGAGGTGCTCGTCGCCAACGCCGGCATCACCGACGACACCCTGCTGATGCGCATGACCGAGGACCAGTTCACCAAGGTGCTCGACGCGAACCTCACCGGCGCCTTCCGCTGCGCCAAGCGCGCCAACCGGGCGATGCTGCGGGGCCGCTGGGGCCGGATGATCTTCCTCGGCTCCGTCGTCGGTCTCGCCGGCCAGGCGGGCCAGATCAACTACGCCTCCTCGAAGGCCGGTCTCGTCGGCCTCGCCCGCTCGATCACCCGCGAGCTCGGCTCCCGGTCCATCACGGCCAACGTCGTCGCCCCGGGCTTCATCGAGACCGACATGACCGCCGACCTGTCCGACGACCTGCGCGACACCGCGAAGAAGTTCATCCCGCTGCAGCGGCTCGGCAGACCCGAGGACGTCGCCGCCGTCGTCAGCTTCCTCGCCTCCGAGGACTCCGCCTACGTCTCCGGCGCCGTGATCCCCGTGGACGGCGGCATGGGCATGGGCCACTGACGGTCCCCCCGGGGACCGTATGGGCCACTGACGGTCCCCGCGGACCACACCGACGGTCCCCGGGGACCACACCGGGTCGCATCGACCACATCCGAATCTCACTGGAGGACCGACACACTCATGGGCGGACTGCTCGAGGGCAAGACCATTCTCGTCACCGGCATCATCACCGACGCCTCGATCGCGTTCCACACCGCGAAGGTCGCGCAGGAGCAGGGCGCGAAGGTGATCATCACCGGCTACGACCGGCTCCGGCTGATCGACCGTATCGCGCAGCGCCTGCCGCAGCCGGTGCCCCCGGCGATCGAACTCGACGTGCAGAACCCCGAGCACCTCGAGGGTCTCGCCGAGAAGATCCGCGAACTCGCACCCGAGGGTCTCGACGGCGTCGTCCACTCGATCGGCTTCGCACCCCGCTCGTGCCTGGGCAATCCCTTCCTGGACGCCCCGTGGAACGACGTCGCCGTCGCCGTCGAGGTGTCGGCCTACTCCTACGCCGCGCTCGCCAAGGCCGTCCTGCCGGTGATGAACGAGGGCGGCTCGATCGTGGGCATGGACTTCGACCCGTCGCGGGCCGTGCCGTTCTACAACTGGATGGGCGTCTCGAAGGCCACGCTGGAGGCCGTGAACCGTTACGTCGCCAAGGAGGTCGGCCCGCGCGGCATCCGCTCCAACCTGGTCGCCGCCGGCCCGATCAAGACCCTCGCGGCCAAGGCCATCGCCGGCGACGCGACCGGCCCGGGCGCCGAGATGAACCGCCTCAACGAGGGCTGGGCCGCCGCGTCCCCGATCGGCTGGGACGTCGACGACCCGACCCCGGTCGCCAAGACCGTGTGCACCGTGCTGTCCGACTGGCTGCCCGGCACCACCGGGTCGATCGTCTACGTCGACGGCGGCTTCCACTCCCAGGTCGGATTCGGGGCCTGATCCGATGAGCGAGAACGCCCCCTACGACGCACTGCTCGTGCTCTCCTTCGGCGGTCCGGAGGGACCCGACGACGTGCGCCCGTTCCTCGAGAACGTCACGCGCGGCCGCGGCATCCCGCCGGAGCGGCTCGACGAGGTCGCCGAGCACTACCTGCACTTCGGGGGCGTCTCGCCCATCAACGCGCTCAACCGCGCCATCATCGACGCCGTGCGCGCCGAGTTCGACGCCCACGGCATCGATCTGCCGATCTACTTCGGCAACCGCAACTGGCACCCGATGGTCGAGGACACCGTCGCCGCCATGCGCGACGAGGGCATCCGCAACGCCCTGGTCTTCGCGACGTCCGCCTGGGGCGGCTACTCCGGCTGCCGGCAGTACCACGAGGACATCGCCCGGGCCCGCCAGGCCGTCGACGGCGCCCCGCAGCTGACGAAGCTGCGCCAGTTCTACGACCATCCGCTGTTCCTCGACGCGGTCGCCGACGCCGTGCGCGCAGCCCGCGTCGAACTGCCCGACGAGGTGCGCGACACCGCGCGGCTGGTGTTCACCGCGCACTCCGTCCCGAACTCCTTCGACGCCACCGGTGGTCCGGCGGAGGCGGGCGGGCACCTGTACAGCCGACAGGTCGCCGAGGCGGCGCGGCTCGTCGCGGAGGCGCTCGGCGTCGCCGACTACGACCTGGTGTGGCAGTCCCGGTCCGGCCCGCCGCAGGTGCCGTGGCTCGAACCCGACATCGTCGACCACATCGACGCGCTGCACGAGCGCGGCACCGAGGCCGTCGTCGTCGTGCCCGTCGGGTTCGTCTCCGACCATCTCGAGGTGGTGTGGGATCTCGACACCGAGGCCCGCGACCGCGCCGCCGAGCACGGCATGGGCTTCGTGCGGGCCGGCACCGCCGGAACCGATCCGCGCTTCGCGCAGCTCGTCCGCGAACTCGTCGAGGAGCAGCGGAACGGCGTCGCCGCCCGCCGCCGCGGCACCGAGCCGCTGCTCGGGGTGGGCTGCAACGGCAGCCTGTGCGCGGCACGCTGCTGCGAGCCGCCCAAGCGGCCCACGCGTCCCGCGGCCTCGCGCTGACCGTCAGACGGCGAGCGGGGAGACGAACCAGCGCGGCAGGCTGCGGCGCAGCGGCGACGGCCCGTCGATCGTCACCGCACCCGACCGCAGCGCACCCTCCCAGGTGGCTTCGCCCCGCCAGATCTCGGTGAGTTCGCGCAGCCTCGCGGTGACGGTCACCGACACCTCGAAACCCGGGTCGACGTCGCACACGTCGACGTCGTCGGCGGTGACCACGAGCCACCACCGGCGCGACGCCCGCGTCACCCCGGGGAAGACGAACTGCACCACCACCCGGGCCTCGGGGACCTGCGCGTGGTCGACGTGCCGGTGCATGTCCCACATCAGCAGTTTCGGATCGAGATCGGCGTCGCCGAGCCGGCCCGTCCACCGGGCACCCCACGCTCCGAGCGCGTCGACGACGGTCTCGAGTTCCCGGCCCGCCGGGGTGAGCACGTAACGCACCTCGGACCCGTCGGTCACGCGCCGCACGATGCCCGCCGCGGTGAGCTGGTGCAGCCGCTTCGACAGCAGGCTCGGCGACATCCGCGGCAGACCGCGCCGCAGGTCGTTGAAGCGTTCGCTGCCCAGGACGAGTTCACGCACCACGAGCAGCGTCCACCGCTCGTCGAAGAGTTCCATCGCCTTGGCGACGGGACAGAACTGGTGGTAGGGCGAACCCATGGTCGAATCGTAGGCCCGCCGGGGGAGCGCGGTACAGATCCTGTACTGGAGGCGGATCTCCACGCGTTCCTACAGTCGAGACGTGACCCGGCACCGCGCCGGATCGCGATCGCATCCGACAGGAGGAATCGCGATGACCGACACCTCGACGACCCCCGGCCTCTGGGCCACCGACGCCGACCGTGCCCTCAAGGCCAAGCATCGCATCATGTGGGCCCTCGGCGACTACCCCGCGGTGGCGACGGAGGTCATCGCCACCCTCGGCCCGACCCTCGTGGACGCCACCGGCATCGCTGCCGGAGACCGTGTCCTCGACGTCGCCGCCGGCTCGGGCAACGCCGCGATCCCGGCCGCACTCGCCGGCGCCGACGTGCTCGCCACCGACCTGACCCCCGAACTCTTCGACGCCGGCCGCCGTGCGGCCGCCGCGGCCGGCGCGACCCTGACCTGGCAGGAAGCCGACGCCGAGGCGCTGCCCTTCGACGACGCGAGCTTCGACGCCGTCCTCTCCTGCGTCGGCGTGATGTTCGCGCCGCATCACCGTCTCGCCGCCGACGAACTGCTCCGCGTCACCCGCCCGGGCGGACGCATCGGGCTGCTGAACTGGACCCCCGGTGGGTTCATCGGCCAGATGTTCGCGACCATGAAACCCTATGCGCCGCCGCCCCCTCCGGGTGCGCAACCACCGCCGCTGTGGGGCGACGAGACCCACGTGCGTGACCTGCTCGGGCACGCCGTCACCGACCTGGAGGTGCGCACCGACAACCTGCGCGTCGAACGGTTCGCGAGCGCCGAGGACTTCCTCGACTTCTTCAAGTCGACCTACGGACCCACGATCGTGGTCTACCGCAACATCGCCGACGATCCCGACCGCGTTGCCGCTCTCGACCGCGCCCTGCTCGAACTCGCCCTGCGCCACGACATCGGTGGGGGAGCGATGAACTGGGAGTACCTGCTGGTCACCGCGCGTCGCGCCTGAGCCGCCGTCAGGGGTGGTGCTCGGCGCGCAGCGCGGCCGTCACCGCGCACACCCGCGCCTCCCGCACCGCCGTCCACAACGGCTGCAGCACCGCCTCCCGTCCGGCGGTCGCCGACGCGGACCCGGCCCGCAGGCCACCGCCGCGGCCGGCGACGGTGAGGATCGCCGCGACCTGGTCGGCGGTGTCGAGGATGCGCGCCGCGCGCGGCGGCAGCGACCCCGGATACCGGTGCCGCGCGAGTTCGGCCACCTCGGTGGCGATCTCCTCCCGGGGATCGGCACGACGACCGTCGGTCCCGACGGTGGGGATACCGGTCAGCGCCGACGCCGCGTCGCGGACGGCCTCGCGCATCGCGAACTCGGCCTCCCCGAGACCTCGGTCCGCGGCGGACTCGGGCACCGGCTCCAGGGCGAACACGCTCCAGCGCAGCACGTCCGGGCCCTCCCGGTGCGGGACGAGCCCGAGCCCCGGGGCGCCCGGCGCACCCACGACGACACCTTCACCCGTGGCGAGGGCCGCGCCCGCGAAATCCGTGCCGGCCGGCAGACCGCGCACGTCGCCGGGCGCCGGCAGCACCAGCCGCAGTCCCGCGCTCTCCGCCGAATCCACCTGCCGGATCAGCGCGAGCAGCAGGGCCGCACCGTCGGAGACACCCCGCTCGGGCAACCCGGCCGAGGCGGCCGCCGCCGCGTCGTGCGCGCCGACCAGATGCATCGGAGCCCACGCGTGCAGTGCGTCTATGACGTCGTCGGGTGCGGCGTGCCCGGACAACCACGACCCGGCCCAGACGGTCAGTGTCAGGCTCGGAGAACTCACCCGCAAAGCATACGACCGGGACGGGTGCCGTGGCCCGGCGTGGCGGACGGATCCGGTTCGGACGATGTCCTAACGTGGGTCGGCGTGAGCCCACGCGACATGTATGCCGGCGACATCCTCGCCGGTCACACCCGGAGGAAGAAGAAGTCCGTCCCCGAACTCGAAGCCGAGCGCGGGGTCGTCGTCGAGGACGCCGCCTCCGGCTGGTGCGGTGCGGTCGTGGGCTTCGAGAAGACCTACGACGGCGACTTCGTCCGGCTCGAGGACGCCCAGGGCCGCACCCGGCTGTTCGCGATGCGCCCCGCGGCGTTCCTCGTCGATGGTGCCCCTGTCACCCTCGTCAAGCCGAAGGCTCGGTCCGCCGCGCAACCGGCCCGGTCGGCCTCCGGGTCCACCCGCGTCGAGGGACTGCGGGCCCGGGTCGCGCGGGGCAGCCGCATCTGGGTGGAGGGTGTGCACGACGCCGCTCTCGTCGAACGGGTGTGGGGCCACGACCTGCGCGTCGAGGGTGTGGTCGTCGAACAGCTCGAGGGCCTCGACAATCTCGGCTCGCGGCTGGCCGAGTTCGGCCCCGGGCCCGGCCGGCGCGTCGGTGTCCTCGCCGACCACCTCGTCACCGGTTCCAAGGAAGAGCGGCTCACCGCGAACCTCGGCCCGCACGTCATGGTCACCGGCCATCCCTACATCGACGTGTGGCAGGCGGTGAAACCGAAGGCCGTGGGCATCGACGCCTGGCCCGTGATCCCGCGCGGCGAGGACTGGAAGACCGGCGTGTGCCGTGAGCTCGGCTGGGGCACCCCGCAGGACGGCTGGCGCCGCGTCTACGACGCCGTGAACTCGTTCCGTGACCTCGAATCGCACCTCATCGGTGCGGTCGAACGTCTCGTGGACTTCGTCACCGAGCCCGACGAGGGCTGAGCCCTCACAGAATCCGACGAGGGCTGAGCCCTCACAGAATCCGACGAGGGCTGAGCCCACCCCGGGCTCGGGCCGGGCTCAGCGGCCGCCGGTCTCCGTGGGGGCGTCCCCGGTGCCGGGCAGGCCCGTGCCGACACCGCCGACGTCGACGATCGTCCAGTCGGAGGCGCGGTCCATCGTCACCGTGTAGGTCGCGGTGGCGGCGACCCCGTCGGGGGTCTGCTTGCTCTTCGACACCATGTCGACGAACACCTGCACCACGTAGGTGTCGCCGTCGGTGTGCGACGCCTCGGCAGCGAGCAGCCGCGCGTCGGCGGTGTACTCCATCTGCGTCAGCCACGGCGACACCACGTCGACGGCACCCTCGAGCTTCGGCGTCAGCTGTTCGCTGACGCCGTCGGTCAGCGCGGCCCGCCACGCCTCGAGGTCCCGGAAGTCGACCTCGGAGACGCTCAGCGCGTACTCGGAGGCGACGGCTTCGGCCTCGGCTTCGACGTCGAGCCGGCTCTGCAGGGCCTGCAACTGCTCGGACGAGTCGTCGGTCGCCCACAGCGCCCCGAATACCACAGCGGCGACGACCGCCGGCGCCGCGACGATCCAGGCGGTGCGGGCGGAGGTGAGGCCGCGGCCCGGGCCCGCCGTCGCGGTGCCGGTGCCGGTGGTGGCCGGATCCTGTTCGGGGAACTCGGTGTTCGAGGCCGAGCCGGTGTTCGACATGACGCTGTATTCCTTCTTCATCGGGGGACGCTCACGGTGAATCGGACGCTGTCGCCCGGTAGCGTGGCGATGGCCTGTTCGAGCAGAGTACCGAGATCCATCCGGCCCACCACGGATCCTGTGGCCTGGGTGGCCGGTCGCAGCGCCACCCCGATCGCGCCGAGTTCGGGTGCCATCTTCTTCAGGAAGTCGGCGAGCTCGATCTCCTGCTGACGCCACGACCCGAGGACCTCCTTGCCGCGCAGCACCGACGAGCCTTCGAACAGGTACTCGTAGGAGACGCCGAGGGTTTCGCCGAACTGGTCGAGCATCGGCGGTGCGGCGACCATTGCGGGCCGCACCCAGTCGACGTCACCCATCATCCACATCAGGTCGCTCAGCACCGTCTCCAGTGACCCGTCGTGCCGGGTGAGGGTCGCCAGCAGCAGTTCCGCACCGCGCGCGGCCGCCGGCATCGTCTCCTGCAGCCCGGACACCGACTCGGTGAACGTCGTGACCAGCTCGTTCAGTGACTCCGCGTCGGTCTGTTCGAGCAGTTCCGAGGTGGTCGCGAGCAGATCCGGTACCGAGGTGGGCAGCTCCACGACCTCCGTCAGGTGCGCGCCGTCCTCGAGATAGGGGCCCTGCGAGGTCGCCGGCAGGAACGAGAACACCGGCTCGCCGAGCGACGACAGGTTCTCCACCCGCATCGTGCTGTCGACGGGGATGCGGTGCTCGGCGTCGTAGGAGATGTTCAGGCGGACGAACCCGTCGAGGTTCTCCATGCCGTCCACGCGGCCGATGTTCACACCCCGGTAGACGACCTTCGAGCCGGTCCGCAGACCGGCGGCGTCGCGCACGTCGACCATCGCGTGGGTGCGGCTGCGCGTCGGGTCGATCTGCAGCACCCCGACGACGAGATACCAGCTGCCGAGGGTCATCACCACGACCAGGGCGAGGGCGGACAGCCAGGCGGGAATACGGGTCACGGCAGAGCTCCGATCATGCGCAGGAGGACCAGACCGTCGGCGAGGGGACTCTCCTCCTCTCCGGCGATGGTCACCTCACGGATGTCGATCCCCGGTTCGAGCAGGAACGGCACGAGTTTCTCGTCGACCAGCGCGACGAGTTCGGCGGCGTTGCCGCGCAGTTCGTCGGCGTTGGGGGACGGCTCGCGCAGCAGCGGCGTGAGGGTCTCGAGATTGTCGTTGATGTGCGGCAGACGCGGGATCAGCCATTCGAGGCCCGTGACCATCGTGTTCACGTCGATGACGATGTTGAGCACGGCCTCCATGAAGTAGGGCACCCGGTCGAGGCGGTAGCGCGCGGTGTCGGAGAACAGGAATCCGATGTCGTCGCGCGCGGCGTCGAGCCGCTGGGACAGGTCGTCGGTGGCGACCACGATGCGGTCGATCTGGTCGATGTTCGCGGCGGCCTCGTTCAGGTCGTTCGAGATCACCGCCGACAGGTCCCGGGTCTCGGCGGGGTCCTCGGGCAGCACCTCGTTGAGGCGGGCGATCGAGTCCTGCAGCCGGGTGATGCTGCCGCCGTTGACGAACATCGCGATCCGCTCGAGCATCTCCTCGATCTGCGGGCCGGGATCGGTGTCGCTCAGCGGGATGGTGTCACCGTCCTGCAGGGGCGCGCCGCCGCCGTTCTCCGGCGGCAGCAGCGCGATGTAGATGTCGCCGAGCACCGTGTTCTGACGTAGTTCGGCGCGGGTGCCGGCCGGCACGATCACCGAGTCGCGCACGTCGATGCGTGCGACGGCGCTGTGCGGTTCGAGGTCGATCGCGCGCAGGGTGCCGACGGAGATGCCGCCGCTGCGGACGTCGGCGCCCGCGGGCAGGCTCAGCAACGACTCGAACTCGAGGTTGAGCCGGTAGGTCGGGCCGCGCACCCCGGAGCCGGGCAGTGCGTGGTCGCTGGGGTCGAAACTGCACCCGCACAGCACGAGCAGCGCGGCGAGCATCGCGCCGACGAACCGCCCTGTGTGGGCGCGGTGGCCGAGCCACCCTGTGTGGGCGCGGTGGCCGAGCTGCCTCGAGTAGTCGGAGCGGGGGAACGAACGGGTCACGGCGTTGCTCCGATCGTCGACAGGACCAACTGGGGCAGCGGCACCGCCACCGACCGGGAGGACACCACGGTGCAGCTGTCCGGGGCGACCTGTTCGAGTGCCGCGCAGGTCAGGGCAGCGTCGGGGGTGGGTACCTCGGCGTGGGCCGGATCGAGTTCCATCGCGACGGACCCCGGATGGGACTGCACCATCGTCTCGAGCATGGTCAGCGTGCCGGGGATCGTCGCGAGCAGTTCGCTCGAGCTCTCCGCCTGGGTGCGCAGCATCGTCAGGGTGGGCAGCGACGAGTTCAGCGCGTTCATCAGGTGGGGGAAGTGCTCGTTGAACAACCGGTCGAGCGGGCCCACGGCCAGTGACAGCTTTTCGACGAGGATCTTCGCCACGACCAGCATCTGCTCGATGCCGGCCAGGCCCGGCGCGAACGTTTCGATGGTGGACTTGACGTTCTCCCAGTCGCCGACGAGGAGCGAGCTCATCTCGGCGGAGTTGTCGAGGATCTGCCCGAGCTGGTCCATGAAGTTGTCCGGGGAGGACAGCAGCTCCGCGAGATCCCGCAGTTCCCGGTTGAGGGTCGGGCCGAGGCCCTCGAACTCGCGGCCGGCGTCCTGCAGTGCCGACTCGAACGGCGCCGTGCCGTCGGGTCCGCGTTCGGTCATCTTCCGCACGAGCTCGGAGAACGAGCCGAGCGCGTCCGAGACGCTGACCGGGGTGCGGGTGCGGGCGGTGTCGATGCACGTCTCCGGCGACAGGGTCGGGCCGGGGCGTGGATCGGCGTCGACGAGTTCGAGTCTCCGGTCGGTGAGGATCGACGCGTTGGTGATCACGGCGCCGGTCTCGGCGGGCAGGTCGCGGTCGTGGACGGTCATGTCGACGCGTACCCGTGTGCCGTCGGGTTCGACCCGGTCGACGCTGCCGACCGTGATCCCGCGGATCGTCACGGGCGAACCGGGGTACAGGCCGTATGAGTCCTCGAAGTACGCGCAGATCGAGGTGTCGTTGCGGGAGGTCGCGGTGAAGGCGGTTGCGCCGGCCACGGCCAGCGCCACCACCGTCACGGCGGGGACGAGTCGTCGAGTGTTCATGATCGCTGGTCGCAGGTCGGCTGGTCGCAGATCGGCTGGTCGCAGATCGGCTGGTCTCATATCAGCACCGCACTCCCGGCCTCGGGAGACAGACGTCGGGTCGTTCGACCGTCAGTCCGCTCTGGTCGACGAGGGCCTGGCCTTCGGGCCCGGCGACGGCCGCCAGGCCCGTGAGGGTCTCGCGGAGGGACGCCGTCATGGACTCGACGGACGCCTGCAGTTCCGCGCCGCGCTCACCGGCCTCCACGAGGTGGGGGATGATCGGCTCGACCTTCTCCTGGTAGGGGCCGCTGAGGAAGTCGAACAGCAGTCCGGCGAGACCGGAGAGCCCGTCCGCGAAGATCCTCACGTCGTCGGCGGCCTCGATGATGTTCGGGCCGAGGACGGCGTAACCCCGGATGATCTCGAGTGCGAGTTCCTTGTTGTCGTTGGCGGTGCGCAGGTACTCGTTGGACAGCTCGAGCAGGCTCTCGATCTGGTCCTTCTGGGTTGCCATGACGTCCATGACCGACTCGAGGTCGGTGACGGTGATGCGTACCGAATCCGGGGATTCGCCGAGCAGCGCGGCGGTCTTGTCGAGGGCCGTGCGCAGCGCGTCGGTGTCGAGTTCCTCGACCACGGCGGTGGCCTCCTGGAACATATCGTCGACCAGGAACGGCAGGGCGGCGCGGTTCGCCGGGATGGGTTCGGTCAGCGGTTGCCGGCCGGCCGGGTGCAGGGCGAGGTACAGGCCCCCGATCGGGGTGAGCATCCGCACCGACACGGAGGTCTGGTCGCCGACGAAATGCTCGGAGTCGACGGTGAACTCGACGTCGACGTGGTCGTTCGCCAGGCTCGTCCGGGTCACCGACCCGACCGGGACCCCGGCGATGCGCACGTCGTCGCCCGCCGCGAGACCCGCGGTCTCGGGCAGTTCGAGCCGGTAGGTGTGTGCCCCGACGGGACGCAGGTACAGGGCGAGGACGACACCGGCGATCAGGGCGAACACCAGCAGACCCGACAGCGTCCACCACATCTGGGTGCGGGGATCGGCGTCCTCGGCACCGAAGTCGAGTCGTCCGAACAGGCGGGTGCGCATCAGGCACCTCCGTTGCAGACGGTCAGGGCGCGGCCCTGGAGCAGGACGTCGGCGGCGATCGGCAGTTGCACCGTGCCGTTGCTGCACTGCCGGGCCGCGTCGGTGCGGGGGATGAGGGAGTTGATGCCCTCGAAGATCCCGGGCAGCACCGTGAGCGTGTCGATCGCGGTCTTCGGATCCGGGATCACCTGGTCCACCCGGCGGATGAAGTCGTCGTTGCGTTCGAGGAACCCGTCGTGCTCGGTTTCGGCGCCGAGGCCCAACTGGGAGAGCAGGTTCACGGTGCGGTCCACCTCGGCCATCTCGATCGCGCCGAGCTCGGTCAGGGACAGGAACTCGGTCATGCGTGTCACCAGGGGTGTGAAGATCGAATGGAAGACCTCGAGGATGTTCTCGAGGTTCTCGGATCGGCCCTCCAGCCGGTCGTTGAGGGCGGTGAAGTTGTCGAGGAGCCGGCTCATCAGGGCGCTGCGGTCCTCGGCGTAGCTCGCGAGTTCGGCGATGTCGCGCATGACCGGGGTCGGGCTGGACTCACTGCCTTCGATCAACGCCGCGACGTTGGTGGCCAGCCGGTTGTACACGGCCGGATCCGCTTCGCGCAGAAGCGGTTTGAGGCCGTTGAAGATCGTGGTGATGTCGAACGAGTCGACGGTGTTCACCACCAGGCCGGCCGGGTCGAGTTCCTGCCCGCCCTCCTCGCTGCGCTGCAGTTCGAGATAACGCTGGCCCGTGAGGTTCTGGAACTTCACGAGCAGCCGGTCCGTGTCGCGCAGCCGGTACTCCTCGAGCACGGTGAAATCCACGAGCGCACGGTTGCCGTCGGAGACCGAGATGTCGGTGACCTTGCCGATCTGCACGCCGCGCAGACGCACGTCGGCGTTCTCCTTCAGACCGAAGACGTCACCGAACTGCGCCTTGTAGGCGATGGTCGTGCCGCCGACGGGACGTTCGATCGCCTGCACGATCAACACGATGATCAGGGCGACGACGCCGGCGAGCAATACCAGCCGGATCGCGGCCTGTCGGGGAGTCCTCATCGGGTACCTCCGGTGGTCTCGAGCGGAACCCGGAAGGCGGGGAAGGTGTCGACCAGCACGTCCACTCCCAGCACCACACGATCGCCCTGCCGGTGCAGGGCACCGCCGGCGCCCTCGGTCAGCCGCGCGACCTGGTCGGGGTCGACCGTCTGCAGGCTCTGGTTCATCGGGATCAGGATGTCGAGCAGCATGTCCACGGCATCCGAGGTCGGTCCCAGCGCACCGACGATCTCACCGGACAGGGCGAGCACCAGGTGCGACACCTCGGTGATGGTCTCGCTGGCCTGCTGGGTGCGGAAGTCGTCCTCGAGTTCCTCGACGGACGCGATCGCCGACAGGGTGTTCAACGCCGACGGGGTGAACGCCGCGATCCCCTCGGTGACGTCGGCGAACTTCGGCAGCAGTTCGCTCAGCGGCTCGTTCTGGGTGCGGGCGATGTTCCGCATCACCAGCAGCGACGAGGCCAGCAACGGTGCCATCTGCTGGGTCAGCTCGGCGGCGCTGTCGATCGAGTCGGACAGCTGTGGTGTCACCACGTCGAGCAACAGGCGCCCGGAGTCGCGCAGCACCGTGGTGACGGTGTAGTCGCCGACGTCGCGGAGGTCGAGGGTGCTGCCCGGGGTGATCGGCTGCCCACCCGGCCGGGGGATGAGTTCGAAGGCCGTGGAGCCGAAGATGTTCGACGAGACGAAGCGGGTGTGCATCGTCGACGACAGCTCGTCGAGGTGGTTCTCGTCGACGCTGAGGGTGACGACCTGCTGTTGCGGTCCCCGCGGCTCGACGTCGACCACCGAACCGATCGTCATGCCGCGCAGGCGGACCGCGGTGTCGGTGGAGACACCGTCGCCGAGATTCGATGCGGTGACGGCGAACTGGACCTGGCCCGAGCGGTCCGGTTTCGTTCCCCACCAGGCCGCGGCGGCGACCACGGCGGCGGCGACGAGGACCGCGAGGCCGCGGATGCGCAGCCCGCGCCGGGTAGGCCCGAAGGCCGTGTACTGTGCGTTGCTCACGTGGTCCTCACCCCGAGAAACTGATCGTCGCGTCGAGGCCCCACATCACGAGCGTGAGCACCATGTCGGTGGTCACGATCAGGACGAGGCTTGCCCGGATGGCGCGTCCGGAGGCGATGCCGACCCCCTCGGGGCCGCCGCTCGCGTGATAGCCCTGATAGGCGTGCACGAGCGTCACGACCAGGACGAACACCACCACCTTGATCAGCGAGTAGATCAGGTCGACCGGTTCGGTGAACATGTGGAAGTAGTGGTCGTAGGCGCCGGATCCCTGTCCCTGCACGACGGTGACCGTCACGCCGGTCGCGGCGAAGCCGAGGGCGAGCGCGATGAGATAGGACGGCACGACCGCTCCGACCGCGGCGATGAGCCGGGTGGACACGACGTACGGGATCGAGTCGATGGCCTGCGCCTCGAGCGCGTCGATCTCCTCCGAGATCCGCATCGCGCCGACCTCCGCGGTGATCCGGCAGCCGGCCTGCGCGGCGAACCCGATGGCGGCGATCAGCGGGGCGAGTTCCCGCGGGTTGGCCAGCGCCGACATCGCGCCGGTCAGCGGACCCATCCCGAGCATGTCCAGGGCGGAGAAGCCGACGAGACCGACCATCGCCCCGGCTACCACGCCGAGGATCGCCAGGACCGGGGCCACGCCGCCGCCGACGATGACGGCGCGGCCGTTGCCCCAGGTCAGGTCGGTGAAGATGGAGATCGTCTGTCGCCGGTTGCGGCGCAGGGCGTGCCCGATGCCGCGGAACGAGACGACGACGAAGTGCAGGTAGGCGCCGAGGGACTCGATCGGGATCCAGCCCCGGCGGGCGTGCCGTGTCCACCGCAGGCCGCGGGGCAGATAGGGGGACGGCGTTGCGACGGGGGTCTTCTGTGCGGCGCTCATCAGAGGAACCTCATCGGGACGAACATCAGGACCACCTGGGTGATGAAGAGGTTGACGACCATGCAGGCGATGATGCTGAGCACCACGGCCGCATTGACGCTGTCGGCCACGCCTTTCGGGCCGCCCTTGGCCTCGAGGCCGCGCTGGCTCGAGATGATCGCCACCACGTACCCGAAGACCGCCGCCTTGAACAGGCACACCAGCAGGTCGGTGGTGGAGGCGAAGCTGCCGAAGGACAGCCAGTACGAGCCCGGCGCGACTCCCTGACCGAGGGAGGCCACCGCGAAGCTCGCGACGATGCTCATGAGGATGATCAGCACCGACAGCATCGGTGCGACGACCGCCATCGCGAGGATGCGGGGGGAGACCAGGCGACGCTGGGGGTCGATGCCCAGGGTGCGCAGCGCGTCGATCTCCTCGCGGATGGTGCGCGAGGCCAGGTCCGCGGAGATCGCC
>Ga0182741_1003273_pt1 | contig 17448 bp, 16 predicted proteins | sample eDN5th37CBELigOP_FD_128874 | JGI IMG/M metagenome (GOLD analysis project Ga0182741, IMG submission 128874) | Enriched Organic Plus compost microbial communities from Emeryville, California, USA - eDNA 5th pass 37_C BE-Lig OP (version 2) (version 2) ...
GTATTACTTCGCTTGGGCGGCAGGCAGCACGGCATTCTCGAATGATGCCGCCGAGTAGTCCTTGCCCGATGTCTTCTCCTGAAGGGCGATGGAGGCGCGCCACGACTCGGGCTTCACCTTCGCGCCATCCAGGAAAGCATGACGGCCCTGGTCGTAACCATCCTGCCACAGAGCCTGCTCAAGATCCGGGAAATAGGCGTCTTTGATAAGCTTCGACGATTCTTCCGGCTTGTTCTTCAACTCGTCAATTGCATCGGCATAGCCAGCGTGGATGCGCTCAACCAGATCAGTGTTCTGCTCAACCCAGGCACGCCGCGCGAAGACCGTTACAAACGGGATCTGCTGATATTCCTCAACGTCACCCCGAGCCAGGCTAACCCAGCGCACACCGGTACCGTCCTGAATCACCGGAGCAAGTGACCCTACCACCCAGAAAGCGCCGTCGATCTGGTTGTTGCGAATGCCCTCGATCATCGCCTGCACCTCACCCAAGGTCCGGTAGCGCAGGTCACTGATGGAAAGATCAACAGTGCCGAGAAGTGAATCGAGGATGGTATAGTTGGCGCTGCCCGGAGCAGCCGTCACAATATTCAGTCCCTTCAAGGCCTTAATGCGCTCTTCGATCGGACCATCCGCGGCAACAGGAAGAGAATCCGCGGCCTTCTTTGAGAGCACGACTTCAGCGACGGCACCCGTGAGCACTGCCACAGCAACGAGATCCGCACCTTCGGCTATCGCATCCGTACCCGTTGTCGTTCCAACCTGGCAGAGATCGACAGCTTCGGAAAGAAGAGCAGCAATGCAGTTCGGCGAAGCGCCGCGCAAATCATTGACTTCCAGCCTTATCCCGTGTCGCCCGAAAATCTCGGGCTTGACCGCTCCTAACGCAACAGCGCTGTGCGCTACATTAATAGCCGCCGCAGCGACCTTGACCGTGTCTTCTGCCAGAGCGGGATTGGAAGCCATGAGGCCACAGGCGACCGCGGACGAAAGGGCAAGCTTTGCGAAGAGGGCTTTACGCTTCTTGAGTACCACTTTTTTTCCTCCTTGCGCACCGCTGTGTTGTTCGCTGGGAACATTGATTGGCAGGTGCGAGATCTCTTCTCTCCACCTACGATGTTAGGGGAAGCCTCCGCGTTGGGCAAGCAAATTTTTTTATAGAGAATATTATTCTCTATGTAGTATGATAGGCTCAAGGACTGGGAAACTACGGGCGTTGATGACGCCGCTCATTGATCAGGGGCAAGGACTACGATAACTTGTCCATGCACCTTTTCTCAAGCTAGATAAATTTGTCATATCATCTTTGGATGGATGACGGGAGGAAAAGAATGACGCTAGCGCACAGAGTCTCCAGCATTGTACCGGCCGACATCCTCGATTCCTGGGAGGAGCGCCTGGATAGCCTTCCGTTCGAAGGCCTTTTGAAGGAGGCTCGGGAGCTTAGAGCGACAGGTCATGGATCGACCATATCTTTCTCCCCCAAAGTTTTCATACCTCTTACGAAGTTGTGTCGGGATGTGTGCGGGTACTGTACCTTCGCTCACCCGCCGCGCAAGGGCGAACGCGCTTATATGTCAGTTGAAGAGGTGCTTGCAGTTGCGAGGGCCGGCGCAGCTCAGGGATGCACCGAAGCCCTTTTTACGCTCGGCGAGCTTCCTGAAGAGCGATATCGCGTTGCGCAGGAAGAGCTGGCTGAACTTGGGTACAGCTCAACGCTTGAATATGTGGCTGCGGTCGCGGAAATCGTGGTCCGCGAGACAGGGCTGCTCCCCCACATCAACGCTGGGGTAATGGGCAAGGACGAGCTTGCCATGCTCCGCCGCGTCAGTGTCTCGCAAGGCCTGATGCTGGAGGGGACTGCGCCCTCTTTGATGGCGAGAGGGGGGCCTCACTACGGTTCCAAGGGCAAGCATCCCCTCGCCCGGCTTGCGACGATCGAAGCCGCTGGTGAACTGTCAATCCCGTTCACCACGGGCATCCTTGTTGGAATTGGCGAAACACGCAGGGAACGTATCGAAAGCCTTCTGGCTATCCGCGAACTCAACGCGCGGTACGGCCACATTCACGAAGTAATCATCCAGAACTTCCAGCCCAAACCAGGCACACGGATGGCAAATGCCCCTGCGCCTTCCATGGACGAGTTCCTATGGAGCGTTGCTGCCGCGCGGCTCATCTTCGGCCCCGAGATGAACATCCAGGCACCGCCAAACCTCAGTTTCGACCGTTTCCCGGAGCTTCTGGAGGCCGGAATCAATGACTGGGGCGGCGTTTCGCCGGTAACGCCAGACCATGTAAATCCAGAAGCCGCCTGGCCGGCGCTGGACCGGCTTCGGGTCGCCACGGAATCGGCAGGGCTCAACCTTGTTGCCCGATTGCCCGCCTATCCGCTGGCTGTACGGAATCGGTCCAAGTGGATCGACGAAAATCTGCACACGGCGCTTGTTCGCCTGAGCGACAGCGAAGGCTGGGGGCGCGGAGACCGTTGGTCGCCAGGCCAGACGGCAATCGTACCAGCTCTTCCACCACGCCCTTCAGTCGCAAGTGCATTCAGCCTCGACAGGATCCTCGCAAGGGCAGAACAGGGCGAGCGGCTCGAGACCAAGGATATCACGACCCTGTTTGAGGCCAGGGGCAGCGCACTCCACGAAGTCATGGCAGCTGCCGACGAGTTGCGCGCCCGTGTAAGCGGCAATACCGTGCGCTATGTGGTCAACCGCAACATCAACTATACGAACATATGCGCCTATCGCTGCAGCTTCTGCGCCTTTTCCAAGGGAAAGACAGCAGAACACCTGCGCGGTCGTCCCTACGAGGTCGATCTCGAGGAGATCACCAGACGCGCGGCCGAGGCATGGGATCGCGGCGCCACCGAGGTGTGCATGCAGGGCGGCATTCACCCCCGCTTTACCGGTGAAACCTACCTTAAGCTGCTTGCTGCAGCGAAGGCTGGGGCTCCGGACATTCATATTCATGCATTCTCACCGCTTGAGATTGCGCACGGAGCGGAAACCTTGGGGTTGCCGGTCCGTGATTACCTGGCGATGCTGCGTGACGCAGGCCTGGGCACCCTCCCCGGCACTGCCGCTGAGGTCCTGGATGAAGAGGCCCGTGCCATTCTTTGTCCAGACAAGGTCGACACTGCCGAATGGCTGCACATCATTGGCAGCGCCCACGAAGTGGGGCTGAAGACCACCTCAACGATCATGTTTGGGCACATCGACAACGCCCAGCAGTGGGCTCGCCACCTGCTTGCCCTGCGCGACCTTCAGGAGCGGACGGGAGGATTGACGGAGTTCGTTCCGCTACCCTTCATCCACATGGAGGCACCGCTGTACTACAAGGGACTGGCGCGACGCGGGCCGACCTTCCGCGAGACAGTGCTCATGCACTCCGTCGCGCGACTGGTGCTTAACCCGCTTGTTCCCAACATTCAGGTTTCCTGGGTTAAGCTCGGGGCTGAAGGTGTCCGGACAATTCTTGCCTCCGGTGCCAACGACCTTGGCGGCACGTTGATGAATGAGAGTATTTCCCGTGCAGCCGGCACAGAACATGGTCAGGAATTGCCGCCAGAAGCCATGGATGAGCTGATTGCTTCAGCTGGTCGTATCGCGCAGCAGCGTACGACAACCTACGGCCGCCCCTCGCCCGAGCAGGTCGCCCGCTCCTACGGCGCAGCGCCGCTCGCCCCGCTTGTAACCGGCGAAATTACACCACGTGGCAAGCCAGCAGCAGAACGTTCGCTATCGCTCGTGGACTAAGTCACACTCGGAGGAATGAATGTCTGACATCAATACCATCGCAGTCATCGGAGGCACGGGCGCGGAAGGCGGCGGCCTGGCGCTGCGTCTCGCCAGATCTGGACTGAAAGTCATCATTGGATCGCGCGATACGGCAAAGGCCGAAGCTGCAGCCAACGAGATCAACGGAATCCTCGGGACCCAGAATGCTTCAGGGTCGTCAAACGAAGACGCCGCAGCCCGCAGCGATATCGTCCTCATGGCAGTCCCTTATGCAGGTCAGCAGGCGACTGCTCAAAGCATACTCCCGCACCTCAAGGGCAAGATCCTGATCGACGCAACTGTCCCCCTGGTCCCGCCCAAGGTAAGCCGCGTGCAGCTGCCGGAAGGCGACTCGGCGGTGGCCAACCTACAGGCGCTGCTGGGTGAGGAAGTGAAGGTCGTGGCTGCATTCCAGAGCGTTTCCGCCCACCACCTAAAGGATCTGGACCACGAAGTTGATTGCGACGTGCTTGTTTGTGGCGATGATACTGAGGCCTGCGACATCGTCATTGGCATAGCCGAACGGATCGGGTTGCGCGGACTTTATGCGGGTCCAGTCTGTAATTCTGCAGCGGTGGAAGCCCTCACCTCGCTGCTCATCGTCATGAACCGTCGTTACAAGTCTTCGGGCACAGGCATTCGTATCACCAACATCCCCGGACAGGCATAAGCTGCCTGGAACAGACGAGCAGCCTCCATGAACGCGCCAACTCTTTCAATCACAGCTCTGAACGGGGTCCCGACGGTACAACAGGGAGCGGATCTGGCGGAGATCACGATCGACGCCCTGCGGGCGAGTTCAATCCAGATCGCGGATGGCGACATCCTCGTCTACGCTCAGAAGGTGGTTTCCAAGGCTGAGGGGCGGCGTGTCTCTCTGAAGTCCATAGTTCCATCGCAGAGAGCCATCGAACTTGCCGAAAAGTCTCAAAAGGACCCACGCGTGGTCGAGCTCATCCTGTCTGAGTCGGTGGAGGTGCTCCGTTGCAGGCCTGGGGCTATCATTGTTGAGGACAAGCGCGGTTTCGTCATGGCGCATGCTGGCATCGATGCCTCCAATGTGGAAGGCGAAGATGGCGAGGAGTCCGTTCTGCTCTTGCCGGAGAACCCCGATGCCAGCGCACGCGGCATCTGCGAACGCATTCAGGAAATAACATCGGCAAAGGTTGGCGTGATCATCAATGACAGCTTCGGCCGCGCCTGGAGGATGGGAACTGTGGGTACTGCTATCGGCGTGTCTGGCCTTCCAGCACTACTGGATCTGCGGGGAAAACCAGACCGAACCGGACGGCTCTTGCAGTCTACCGAACTGGGCGTCGCCGACGAAGTTGCGGCGGCGGCCTCGCTCATGATGGGGCAAGCGAGCGAAGGACGCCCTATCGTACATGTTCGCGGTTTCCCTTATTCTATGACTGAAGGCAAGGCGGGCGACCTCGTCCGCCCCCGGCACATGGATTTGTTTCGATGAGCAGATCAAGAATAGTTGCCCTCGCTGGTGGCGTCGGAGGCGCAAAGCTGGCTCAAGGCCTGGCGCAGAGTCTCGGAGACCGGCTGACAATCATCGTGAATACCGGTGACGACTTTGAGCACGTGGGGCTGCGAATTTCACCTGACATAGATACCATGCTCTACACGCTTGGTGGCATAGCGAACCGAGCGCAGGGCTGGGGCATAGAAGGTGAGACCTGGTCGTTCATGGACCAACTTGCCAGGTTGGGAGGTCCCACCTGGTTCCAGTTGGGTGACCGCGACGTGGCCCTGCACTCCTTGAGAAGCGCACGCTTGCGCGCCGGAGACCGTCTGACGGCCATTACAAACGACCTTGCGCAGGCCCTTGGGATTACAAGCAACATCCTTCCCATGACGGATTCTGAGACACCGACGGTTGTCTGCACACCTGATGGCGACCTGCCATTTCAGGACTATTTCGTCCGCCTCCGCTGCGACGTTACGATAACTGGCTTCCGTTTCGAGAACATCGATCAGGCGCGCCCAACGCCTGAGGTGGAAGAGGCCTTGGCGTCCTCCGAACTGTCGGCGATAGTCATCTGCCCTTCCAACCCTTACGTGAGTATCGAACCTATACTCAGCGTCCCCGGAATGAAGGCCCTGTTGAAGGCGGCGGGAGTGCCGATCATCGCTGTTTCTCCCATTGTCGCCGGAGCCGCGATCAAGGGGCCAGCGGCGCGCATGATGCGGGATCTCGGGTTCGAGCCATCTGCTCTTGCCTGCGCAAGACACTATTCTGGCCTCATCGACGCCCTCGTGGTGGACAGCCAGGATGCAGCGGAAGCAAAGGCCGTGGAGGAGCTTGGTATGAAGGTGCTGGTTACCGACACAATCATGCGCACCGAGGAGGATCGCAAGAGACTGGCAGACGAATGCCTGGAATTTGTCGCCAAGGGACTGCAATGATGAAGTCGTTCGAGATCATCATCCCCTGCAAACGGTTCTCAGATGGAAAATCCCGCTTGAGTACGCTGCTGGATCCTTTCAGGCGTGAGCACCTTTGCCGCACACTGTTCTCCCGGACTGTCCAGATTGCATTGGAGGCAACGGATCCAGAGAACGTCAGCGTTGTGAGTTCCGACCAGGACGTGCTTCGACTCGCAGCGCAATTCGGAGTTCGCGCGATCGAAGAAGATGGCGTAGGGCTCAATGAGGCGCTTCACACCGCAAACAACGCGCTATTGAGGTTGAACCGCGGACCGAGGACGCTGGTGACGCTGCCAATAGATCTGCCCTACCTGCGGGCGAACGACCTGCAAAACGTTGTGGCGCGGACTCAGGAGCTTGGAATCGTGCCTGACATGAGCAGAACAGGTACGAACATCCTCGCTCTCAGCCCGGATGTCCGAAGGATTTTCCAGTTCATGTTTGGCCAGAACAGCTGCCAACAGCATCTGCGGTTTGCAGAACTGCGAGGAATACCGACGGAGATCTTCCATCACAGCGATCTGGCGTTCGACCTTGATCTGCCAGAGGATTTCAAGGCCCTCAGCAAAAAGGGGCATGAAACAGCATTCAATCTCCGCAGAACTGCTTGATGTACATACATCAGGTCTGATATTAAACCATCTTGTCTATACACGTCTGGCTTCGGGAGGAAGAACTTGAAACCACATCAGACGGTCAAGTACGCCGTGAACGTCAACCAGTTCACGCATCTGGACGATTTCGACGGCATGATCGAATTCGTGAAAACAGCCGAGGCAAACGGCTACGACAAGTGTCGTTTCATCGATCATATCGTGGGCGTTGAGGTCGAAAAGCACCCGAGCATGGTGTACACGCCCTACACCCACAAGAGCAATTTCAACGAAGTCTTCGTGCTGATGGGCTACCTCTGTGCCATGACATCGAAGATCAAGCTGGTGACCGGCGTTCTTGGCCTTCCCCAGCGTCAGACTGCGCTCGTTGCCAAGCAGGCTGCCCAGATCGACAACCTTTCCGGCGGTCGTATGCTCCTAGGTGTTGGTCTCGGCTATAACGAAGTGGAATTTCGCGCACTTGAAACTGACTTCAAGAAGCGTGCAAGGCGGTTTGAGGAGCAGCTCGATGTGCTGCGCATGCTCTGGACGCAGGAAGTCGTGAAGTTCCAGGGAGAGTTCCACGACCTCGACTATGTCAATGTGAACCCCCTTCCAGTACAGAAACCGATTCCGATCTGGATCGGCGCTGGACGTACGGAAAATCCGGTTCCGCCAGACAAAGTCCTGGAGCGCATCGGTCGCAAGGGCGACGGTTGGTGCCCGCTCTTCCAGATCAAGGAAGGTGATCACACGCTGGATGCTTCCGAGCAGGAGGCGATCAGGAAGGTTGCGGACTACGCACGGGAGGCAGGTCGGGATCCTTCCACGATCGACCTCGAACTGGGTTACTTCCCGATCGGCAAGTCCAAGCAGCAGATCGAGGATGAGATCGCGGCGTTGCACGAACTGGGCGCAAATCACATTCACATCCGCTTTAAGGTGCCGACAGCACGCGAACAGATCGATAGCCTGAAGTGGTTCCGGGATATCATTTCCTAGCCACTAATGGAGCATCGACCTTCCATCACGGTTCTGGGTGATCCTCAGAACATAGTCATTCCAGCGTCACCAGCGCTGGAATGATCTGCGAAGGACCCTTCCCGACAAGCTTGAAGCTTCATTCTTGGGCACTTCATGCAGGTGTATTACAACATTCTTTTTAGAGAATATTATTCTCAGTAAAGAATTAACTTGCTCCTGCGTGCCGGTCGAGATAGCTTTTCGACTTGTCTGGACACCTTAGTTTCAACGCGTGCCTGGCCGGTCCGAACCGGGTTGAGGAACCAATGCTCAATTTCCTGTCATTTCCCGACTATTCTAACACCAAAGAACCGCAGGATGTCTCGGAACTGCGGGCGAATGTCCGCGCGTTCCTCGAAGAGGAAATCCAGGCGGGGACGATCGTTCCGGGAATGCAGACCTGGACCTCCTTCGACCGGGGATTTTCCGAGCGGGCTGCTGCGCGCGGTTTCGTCGCTATGACCTGGCCCAAGCGCTATGGTGGCCACGAGCGCACAGCGTTCGAACGTTACGTCGTGTGCGAAGAGTTTCTGGCTGTCAATGCGCCTGTAGGATCCCACTGGGTGGCCGACAGGCAGAGCGGCCCCCAGATCATGCGTCACGGCACCGAGGAACTCAAGGAGAAGCTTCTGCCTGAAATTGCTGCAGGCCGCCTGACATTCGGCATCGGAATGAGCGAACCGGATTCAGGATCCGATCTGTCTTCCGTCCGCACGAAAGCCGAGAAGGTGGACGGCGGTTGGCGGATCGAGGGACGCAAGGTCTGGACGACGAATGCGCATCACGCTGACTATCTCATCGTGCTCTGCCGCACCGAGCCAAAGTCGGAAGACCGCTACGCTGGTCTTTCCCAGTTCGTGGTGCCTCTGGACGCGCCGGGCGTTACCGTGCGGCCACTAGTCAACCTGACGGGAGAGCACGAGCTTAACGAGGTCATCTTTGACGGTAATGTCGTCCCCGACAGCCACCTGCTTGGCAAGGGCGGGGATGGCTGGAAGCTGGTCACCGAGGAGCTTGCCTTCGAACGCAGCGGCCCGGATCGCTTCATGTCGACCTTCGGCCTATTGAAGGTTCTGGCAGCATCACAAAAGGGGCGCAGCGACGATCATGCGAAGGCCGAGCTTGGTCGCCTGATCGGCAGACTGGCCGCCATACGCGAGTTGTCACTCCTGATTGGCGAAAAATTGCAGGCAGGCGAGCCGGCGACGCCTATCGCCACGATCGCCAAGGACCTCGGCACCGGCCTGGAGCAGGAAATTCCGGAGGTCGCGCGGCTACTCATGACCGAGGCTCCCGTGCGCGGCGAGCCCGACGCATCCGGGGCGCTGGCCTTCGCCATTCTAAGTGCTCCGTGCTTCAGCCTGCGCGGCGGAACACGTGAGATTCTTAAGGGTATTATTGCAAGAGAGCTTGGCCTGAGATGAGCAGCACTGCACTTATGCTGGACGAAACCGTCGAACGGCTTCTTTCCCGCCACTTCGCAACCGCAGTCCGTGGGAGCGCTGAATCATCGTCAACCCTGCTGGCAGAAGCTATCGAAGCCGGGTTGGATCTGGTTTTCGTTCCTGAAGATGGCGGGGGATTGGGTGCAGGCCTTCTGGAAGGCGCTGCTGTATCGTACCGCTGGGGCTACCATGCAGCTCCTCTTCCCATCGTCGAAATGCTCCTCCTGCGAGAGTTGAAGGGGCTGGGTCTGCTCGCGGATGATGAGAATGCGGCCCTCGCAGTTTTGCCGACCGGGTTGAACATAGAACAGCCTGTGCTCGCTACGGCGGTGGACGGAGAGCCTTCCGTAATCGTAGTCGGGTATGCCGGGTCGGGCGGCAGGCTCTCTCTGGCAGGGTTCGCGCCTGGGAATGCGGTCCAACGCCGCTCAATGGCCGGTGAACCGCTGTTCATCCTGGAAACCAGGAGCGTAACGCCGCTCTGGGCCCGGGAAACTTATCTGGGGGCGGCGGAACTTGCCGCCAAGGGTGCGTTGCTGACCGCGACTGCCATTCTGGGCATGACGCAGCGACTGCTCGAAGTTGCCATCGAACATGTCAATACGAGAAAGCAGTTCGGAAAGCCGCTGGCTAAATTCCAGGCAATCCAGCATCAGCTTGCGGAAGCTGCGGCCGAACATGTGGTGGCCCAGGCAGCCACACGCAGCGCCATTTCGGCTTATGACGCCGGCAAGCTGAAGGATCTAAGCTGGCAGTCCGCCAAAATGCAGGCGGGCAAGGCAGGCACCGTTGTCGCTTCCGTAACGCATCAGGTACTGGGTGCGATCGGCTTCACTGAAGAACATCTGCTTCATCACTACTCGAAGCGCTTGTGGCACCTGCGCGACCATTGGGGCCGCGAAGTGGAACTGCGAAAGGCAATCGGCAGTGCCGCTGCTGAAAACTCTGACCGTCTTTGGGCCTGGATGGTGGACTGATACCATCGCGAGGAGAAATGAATGTCTGAACCACTACTGATCGAGCGCCGCGGCCCGGTAGCAATTCTCACACTTAACCTGCCGGAAACAAGGAACGCGCTGACGGATTCCCTGATCCAGTCGCTGTTGGATTTTCTTTGGTCAGCCAATGCGGATGAGGAGCTTTCCTGCATCGTACTGACCGGTGCAGGTGATGGCTTCTGTTCCGGTGGCAACGTCAAGGAAATGCAGGACAAGGCACATCCGATGTACCGAGGCTCCGCGTTCCAGATGGCGGAGGCCTATCGCTCCAACATCCAGCAGATCCCTCTCGCTTTCGACGCCTTGGACGTACCGGTAATCGCTGCGGTCAACGGGTCAGCAATCGGTGCGGGCTGCGATCTCGCCTGCATGTGCGACATCCGCATCGCCTCGGAAAATGCGCGGTTCGCGGAGAGTTTCCTTCGTGTCGGCCTGGTATCGGGCGATGGTGGCGCGTGGCTTCTGCCCCGCACCGTGGGCATGCCCAGAGCACTCGAGATGGCGCTGACCGGCCGAATGGTCGACCCGAAGACAGCCGAATCCTGGGGCCTGGTCACGCATGTTGTTCCCCGAGAGCAACTGCTGGACAAGGCGCTGGAGATTGCGGCGGAGATCACTTCGTTCCCGCCAAAAAGCATCCGGCTGAACAAGCGCCTCATGAAGCGGTCCGCTGACATGACTCTCAAAGCGGCGCTTGATCTTGCCGCATCCTATCAGGCCATTGTCCAAAACACGTCTGACCAGCGTGAAGCAGTTGCTGCCCTGCTGGAGAAGCGCAAGCCGAGGTTTACTGGCGAATGAGCACCGCAGCTGCAGATGATCTCTCAAAGCGTATCCAGCGGCTGGAGGATATCGAGGCGATCCGTCGCCTCGTCAGCCGCTATGCCTACGCAATGGACGAAAACGACCTTGATCTGACGCGAGAGCTTTTCGTTCAGAATGGAAGCATCCGCTGGCCGGATGAGTTTCTTCATGCGGAAGGCATTGACGCTATCGTAAATGTTTTCCGCAATCGATTTGCGCATCCAAGCTTTCACGTCACGCACGATCACCTGATAGACTTTGATCCCGATAATCCTGACCGTGCGACCGGCCTTCTCTTCGCACATGCCGAAGCTTACCGGGACGACGGGCACTACGTTGTAGCCACGCGGTACAGGGATGTTTATGTTCGCGATGAAGGTGTGTGGCGCTTTGCCGAACGCATCTTTGAGCATCTCTACTTTGTGCCAGCTGAAGAATATCCCGGTACGCTCGGGCGGCGCGACCGTATCGTAACGCCCGCGGGGCGGCGGGAAGCTCACTGGCCTGATGATGCGTAGTTTGGCCGCTCTCGGCTCAGGCTAGCGCTATAGTTAATACCGGTAAGCTTAATGCACCCGTCTGTCCTCGACAGACGGGTTTTCTTCAAGTCGGCTTTTTTGCTTCCATGATTGAAATAACCTCACGCCTGCTGAACAGCCAACCGCGCTCAGGATGTTTTACGAAAGTGTCCCTGTAGTCAACGAGCCAGCGCGGTTGAGTGATTAGGGCGGGAAGGGTGTTGCGCGGCCCCTCGCCGCGGAATGCCACAGTGTAGCACGAGCCGATGGCCGTATTCAGCGACGTGATATCGACAACCACATTGGTTACGAGATGACGGAGTAACTGAGCTGGGACGCGGTGCTCGAGCGTCTCCTTTATTGCCTGAGTACCACGCGAAATAGTGCCGAAAAGGTCCCACTCTGCGTCTTCAGCCCATAGCGTCATGAAGTTCTTGTAGTCGTACGCATCTATAAAATTTGCGTACGAATAGACAAGCCGCTGGCACGCATGCTCGGCCAGCATCCGCTCAACATCGTTCATGTGCATCTCCCAGAAAGGAGAACAGGCCGCAGCTGAGCCACGGCCTGCTCTATTTGATCAGTTGAAGCCCAGGAGCTTCAACAGCTCGTCCTTCCGCTGAACCGTTTCCGGCACAGGCGCAACGTATTCAGCCGGCAACTGCGAGGTATCATAAACAGACGCACTGCCCGGATCTTCGTTGAAGATCTTGTTCCCGGCTTCCGTCATGACAAAGTTTGCGAGCAGCCGAGCAGCTGCCGGGCTCTTTGCCTTCTCCAGGTTGGTGAGCGCTACGTGCATTTCAACACCGGAGGTGTAGGAGGGAATGGCCTGGCCAAGCGGTGCGCCCTTTGCGATCAGCTCGTTCACCATCGACGGCAGAACGGGAATCTCAAGGGCAGCTTCGCCTGCAGCGAGCCCCTGGGTTGCAGGTGTACCATCCGCATAGCGGCGTGGCTGCTGAGCTACGAGCTTCTGGAAAAATTCCTCGCCGTACTTATCCTGAATTGCAGCGTAGATATCCAGGAATGCGTTCGACGCGCGTGGATCGATAAGGATGATCTCGCCCTCGTACTTGGGATCAAGGAGATCCGGCCAGTCCTTAGGCGCATCCTCTTCGGACACATGGTCCTTGTTGTAGGCGATCAGGAACGGCGCAACCTGAACAACCGCAGAAATGCCATCGGAGAAGCGGGCCGGGAATGTGCCGTCATCCAGTACGGGGATTCCAGCATCCTTGAGCGGTGCGATCCATCCCTTCTCGACACCTTCCTTGAAGAAGGGCGTCGGTCCGCCGGCAATAAACATCAAGTCCGCTGCGATGCTGTTTGATTCAGCCTCGGCGGCGAAACGCTGCATGAGCTGATTGCTCGAAATACGCACATACTTGATCTCGATGCCGTATTCTTCGCGAAATGCCTTAGAAATACGCAGCACGATATTTTCGGGCGCTGCGGAGTAGATGGTGACCTCTCCTTCGGCCTTTGCGTCGGCCACCAGCTTCTCCAGATCGGCTGGAGCCTGTGCCGCTGCCAGCGCAGGGACACCCATGGCCGCAGCGAACAACATTGCCTTGAGCGACCGCAGGAAGCTGCGGCGCCCGACTGGTGCATGCAATTTCATGTCCATTCCTCCTCGATGAAAGTTTCGGCACTCCCGTGCCGGTGAAAAGCGCCCTATTCCGAAGGAAGGACGCAAAAAGAGTCGAACTCCCCGCATAGCCACAGCTGTTGGCCCGCCGTGAAGTTGGTCTCCTCAACCGTATGGACAATCAGTGTCCCGGCTGAGGTGCGCAGGGTGTGCTGCGTGTAAGATCCCATGAAGCGGGAGGCCTCCAGAACAGTCTGAAGAGCGTTACCCCCGGGTGAGGGATCAATGCTCAACGAGCAACGCTCCGGCCTGAACACAACTGACACACTGTTGCCAGCCTCAAGCCCGGAGATGCCGGGAACTCCGTTGAGTTGACCAGCGGCGGTTGCAACCGCAATCAGTCCATCCTGCGTGCCAATCACCTTGCCGGTGAGCGCGTTGGCCTTACCCACAAAATTTGCGACGTAGAGCGATTGGGGCGTCAGATAGAGATCTCGGGGTGCTCCAATCTGGGCGACCTTGCCTTTTCGCAGCGCTGCGATGCGGTGCGCCAGGGCCATTGCCTCTTCCTGGTCGTGCGTGACATAGACGGCTGCGAAGTTCAGCTTTCGCTGCATCTCCACGAGTTCCTCGCGCAGCTGCTCCCGCACCTTCGCGTCCACATTTGAAAGCGGCTCATCAAAGAGGATCAGCCTTGATCGCGATACGATTGCACGCGCCAGCGCGACACGCTGTTGTTGTCCACCGCTCATCTGTGACGGATACTGTTTCTCAAGTTCCGGGATACCCACCATTGTGAGTGCTTCGCGAACTCTCCCGGCAATCTCTGTCCGGGGTGTCTTTCGCGCGCGGAGCGGATAGGCAACATTGTCGAAAACAGACATGTGCGGCCAGAGCGCGTAAGATTGGAATACCATCCCCAAATGCCGGTCCTCAGGCAGAAGGCTGATGCCCTGCTGCGACGAGTAAACAGGCTTGCCTTCAATCAAGATGGTACCCCGATCCGGCTTCTCCAGGCCACCTATGCAGCGCAGCAGAGTTGTCTTGCCGCAGCCGCTTGGCCCAAGCAGAACGACAAACTCACCCGCATGCACCTCCATGTCCACGTTGTCGACTGCGGGTACAACGCTCTTGTCTGAGCGAACAAAGAACTTTGTGAGGCCCTTTACCTGCAGGATTGGTCTGCTTGCTGCCTGCGAGGTGAGAGAGGCTTCATCGGATACGGCCAGCATGTCAGCCTCCTGCACGAATTGCTGTCTTTGATCGATCGCTGCGCCTGGTCACGACAAGCATGAGGACAACGATCGCTGCGCTAACCAGGGTCAGCACGGTGGAAAGTGCGGCCAGTGTGGCGAACGAACCTCCCTGGTAGACCTCCAGGATACGGAAACCCACGACGGGATTGTTGGTGCCTGCCAGGATTGCCGAGGCGGTGAGATCGCCGATCATCCGGACGAACAGAAGTGCCCATCCCGCCACCAGCCCCGCCAGCATCAATGGCAGGCTGACACGCAGCAATGTCCGTGTTGGACCGGCGCCGGAAATACTGGACGCCTCCGTCAACTCATTCCCCACCTGCGCTGCGGCAGCATCCGCGGCGACTGATCCCTGCGGTAGGTAGAGGGCCAGATAGGCCAGGAGCAGGATCAGGAACGTGCCGTTCAACCCGAAGGGGGGACCACTGAAGGCAAGGACGAACCCCACAGCAAGAACAATGGTAGATATGGATGCTGGCAGTTTGATAAGACCGTCGACAACTCGGCCAACCCCTCGTCCCCTCTCACGAACAAAGAGAGAAATGATTGCAGCAGCGGCCATGCCGATGGTTGCTCCGATGATGCCAAGCAGAATGCTGTTCTTGAGTGAAGTGACGGTCACAGCATCCTCAAACAGCACTTCCCGGAACGTGGCGAGACTGAGTGCGCCCCACTTGATGTTGGGGGTCCAGAACCCGTTCAGTGTGACCAGCATCAGCCCGATCATCGGCAATACGGCTGCAAGAAGGATGTAGGCGAGCACGACCGAGCGGGCCGCCCAACGCCAGCGGCCAAGCTCAATTCGGGACATTCGATGTCCTTTGCCGCCGACGGTGGCATGGCGTCCGCCTGCCAGGATCCGGGTCTGCAGCAGCCATGCTCCGCCTACAATGAGAACGACAATCATTCCAAGCCCGATCGCCTGAGCAGTTTCAGGCGGATACGTGAAACTCAGGAGGTTGACGAGCCGAACGGGCAGAACCTCAATCTGAGCACCTGTACCGATGACTGCCGGAACCGAGTACAGCGCGAAACCGAACCAGACCAGCAGCAACAACGCTGCACCGAGGCTCGGCCGCACCGCCGGAATGGTAACGAGCCACATCGTTTTCCATAGCCCATTGCCGCAGATCCTGGATTGTTCCTCAAGGCTCGAGTCGACGTTTCGAAGCCCTGCGGACACCAGCAGGTAAACATAGGGAATGGCGTAGACGGTGTAGACGAAGATCAGGCCTGTCCATGAATAGATGTTAAATGGCCCGGACTTCATTTCTATCCCAAGAGGCAGAAGCATCTTGCGAAACAGCGCGTTCAGCAATCCCGCCCGGTCCGATAGGAGAAGTACCCAACCGATCGCCCCGGCAATGGGAGGCAGCAGGAACGGCACCAGCGGAAGTGCTTCACTCAGGAGCCCCATGCCTGCATCCGTGCGCTCATTGATCCATGCCATGATGGATCCAATGATCAGCGCCAGCAGAGAACTTGCCCCGACAACGACAATTGTATTGAACAGCAGCCTTCCGACATCCGGCTGCGTAACCATCAACAACAATGGCGCGGGATCAAACCGGCCGTCCGAGTAGACCAGCCGAAGCAAAACAAGGAATAGCGGATAAATCGCAAGGAATGCAAAGAAAGCCACCACAAGATAGCTTATGATTGCCAGAAGCGATGGCCGGCGAATACTGCGTTTCCCGCTCGAGAAAGGGAAATAGGCTGACGCACTCATGAAGATATGACCGGCAAGCGCGCGCACAAGACCCGTGTGCGCAGCCGCCCCGCGTTGAAATCGTGCAAGAAAATTCCTCCCAGGAATCCTCCCGTCAGGCATTGCGTAAGGCCCGACGGATGCCCTGACGCTACACAAGCGCAGGCACTTCATCAAGAAGAAATTCTTGTGTGCGAATATTATTCTCTATTCAGCATAACATCCCTGTGGCATGTTTTGCTGGCTTATCAGGAGGAGCCTATGTCAGATACCGTCTCGGTGGATTCCCACCATCACCTTTGGACGCTTACCGATACCAACTATCCCTGGATTCGGGAACGAATAGACGCGCCTGGCATGCGTGAACTGGCTCGCGATTTCCATGCTTCCGAGTTCTCGGAAGTAATGCAAACCCATTCAGTTGCACGCTCAGTTCTTGTTCAGGGTGAGCCGACTGTAGAAGAGACCGATGAAATGCTCGCAATTGCGCGGGATAATGCATTCATCGCGGGTGTGGTGGGCTGGATAGACCTTGAGAAGGAAGATGCCGTAACCGAAGTAGAGCGGCGCGCCGCTGACCCTCTGTTCAAGGGGATCCGCCTATGGCTTCTCAGGAATGAGGACCCAGCCTGGATCCTCCGGCCGTCCCAGTCCTTGGGATTAGAGGCGACGGCGAAGTCGGGTTTAGGTGTCGATGCCCTTCTACGGCCTCAGCACATTGCAAATCTGAGCAGAATGCTTGAGCAACATCCCGACCTAAGAGTTGTTCTCTGCCACGGAGCAAAGCCTATTGTAGAGGCCTGGTCCCCATCAGGCGACGAGTTCCGCGCGTGGAAAAACGGCATCGCAACCCTTGCGCGGCAGGGCTGCTACATGAAGCTCTCGGGCATCATGACCGAGAGCGGTCATGACTGGGAACCCGACGATGTGAGGCCCTATGTCGAGGCCATCCTGGAGAGTTACGGTCCCTACCGCACCATGTGGGGGTCAGACTGGCCGGTTATCAACCGAGGCGGCGGATACACGAAATGGCTTGATGCAGTCAGGGAAATAACGATTGGCCTGTCGTCCGAGGAAAAGTCTGCCCTCTTTGGAGGGACCGCGACTGAATTCTATCGCCTGTGAGACCCAAAACCCCGGAGAAATAAGAAGGGGCAGCGCATTGCGCTGCCCCTCAGACTGCTGACAAACCTCTGGCGTTAGCCGGAGGTTTTTGATTCACTGGGGCATGTTGAAGAAACCTGCTCCAGTTCAGACGGCGATCGAGATGGTGACGCTCGAGAGCCTTGTTCCA
>Ga0182741_1003274_pt1 | contig 17446 bp, 14 predicted proteins | sample eDN5th37CBELigOP_FD_128874 | JGI IMG/M metagenome (GOLD analysis project Ga0182741, IMG submission 128874) | Enriched Organic Plus compost microbial communities from Emeryville, California, USA - eDNA 5th pass 37_C BE-Lig OP (version 2) (version 2) ...
CATCATCCGGCAGGTGGGTGACATTGGCCGCATGGTGGACGAGTTCTCGTCCTTCGCGCGCATGCCAAAGCCCGAGATGCAGCTGCTCGACATCCGTGAGCCGCTGCGCGAAGCTTCCTTCCTCATTGAGGTGAGCCGACCGGACATCCGTTTGGAACGCCAGCTGGGTGATGAACCTTTATTGGGAAGGTTCGACTCTCGCCTGCTCAGCCAGGCTTTCGGGAATATCATCAAGAATGCGTCGGAAGCCATCGAATATAAAGGAGATAGCGAGCGTGAAGCGGTCATCCGCATTTCCGCCCGCAAGCTTGGATCCCAGATCGAGGTTCTGGTCATAGATACCGGTAAGGGATTGCCAAAGGAAAACAGACAGCGCCTGCTCGAGCCCTACATGACCACCCGTGAGAAGGGTACGGGGCTCGGCCTGGCGATTGTGAAGAAGATCATCGAGGACCATGGAGGCCGACTGGAGCTGCATGATGCGCCAGAAGATTTCCATGGGGGCGGCGGAGCCATGATCCGCATGGTTTTCCCGGCTGAACAGGCCGGGGAGACACAGGAAGTAGAAAGGACGGAAAAGGTCCAAAATGGCGTCTGATATTCTTGTTGTTGACGATGAAGCCGATATCCGCGAACTGGTCGCAGGTGTTCTGAGTGACGAGGGCCATGAGACGCGTACTGCCGGTGACAGCGATTCCGCACTGGCAGCCATTGCCGAACGTGTTCCGCGCCTCCTTCTCCTGGACATCTGGCTTCAGGGTTCGAAGCTCGACGGCCTGGCTCTCCTCGATAAGGTCAAGACCATGCATCCGGATCTGCCGGTGGTCATGATCTCGGGCCACGGCAATATCGAAACGGCGGTTAGCGCCATACGGCGCGGCGCCTATGATTTCATCGAGAAGCCCTTCAAGGCCGACCGGCTCCTGCTCATCTGCGAGCGTGCTCTGGAAACGTCAAAGCTCAAACGCGAGGTGATGGACCTCAAGAAGAGAAGCGGCCACAGCTTTGATCTGGTTGGAAAATCTCACGCGATCAACCAGCTGCATCAAGCCATTGACCGCGTGGCCGCCACAAACAGCCGCGTCATGCTGATCGGCCCGTCCGGTTCCGGGAAGGAGCTTGCCGCGCGCGCCATCCATGCCCGTTCCGCCCGTCGTGATGGGCCCTTCGTCTCGGTCAACGCCGCTTCGATCACGCCCGAGCGCATGGAGATCGAGCTCTTCGGCACCGAAATGAACGAGGACGGAACCCGAAAGGTTGGCGCACTTGAAGAGGCGCACCGCGGCACGCTCTTTCTCGACGAAGTGGCGGACATGCCGCGCGAGACGCAGAGCAAGATCCTGCGCGTGCTCGTTGACCAGCAGTTCGAACGGGTGGGAGGCACCAAGCGCGTGAAGGTGGACGTGCGTATCATCTCTTCCACCGCCGCCGACCTGCAGGAGATGATTGCCCGCGGAGAGTTCCGCGAGGATCTCTACCACCGCCTGGCGGTGGTGCCGATCAACGTGCCGCCGCTCTCGAGCCGTCGCGAGGACATTCCGATCCTCGTTGAGCATTTCATGAAGACGATCAGCGAGCAGACCGGCATCCGTCCGCGCAAGCTGGGCGATGACGCGATGGCCGTGTTCCAGGCGCACAACTGGCCGGGCAACATCCGCCAGCTGCGCAACAATATCGAACGGCTCCTGATCCTGACGCGCGACGACAATGCCGATACGCCGATCACGGCCGACCTGTTGCCCTCGGAGATCGGCGACGTGATGCCGAAGGTTCCGACGCAGTCAGACCAGCATATCATGGCCCTGCCGCTGCGTGAGGCCCGTGAAATGTTCGAGAAGGAATACCTGCTCGCGCAGATCAACCGTTTCGGTGGTAACATTTCGCGCACTGCCGAGTTCATCGGCATGGAGCGATCGGCCCTGCACCGGAAGCTGAAGTCGCTCGGCGTTTAGGCATCCGGTCGTCCCGAGAATGGCCTGTTTCCCGGCTAGAACGCGACTCACCTCCTGACAGGAGGAACGCATGAGGCGGAGCGAACCATGAAAGTGATCATTTGCGGCGCGGGGCAGGTCGGGTTCGGCATAGCCGAACGGCTGGCGGCGGAACAGAACGACGTGTGCGTCATCGACGTCCGGCCGGATCTCATCCGTGCGGTGCGCGACACGCTCGACGTGCGCGGCATCGTCGGCCATGGCGCATATCCTGACGTGCTGGCTGAAGCGGGTGCCAACGAAGCCGACATGATCATCGCCGTGACGCTCCACGACGAGATCAACATGGTCGCCTGTCAGGTCGCCCATTCTCTGTTCGAGGTGCCGACCAAGATCGCGCGCATCCGCTCGCAGATGTATCTGAAGCCTCATTACATGGACCTGTTCTCGCGGGACCACCTGCCGATCGACGTGATCATCTCGCCTGAAGTCGAGGTGGGCGAGATGGTGCTGCGCCGTATCGCCGTGCCGGGCGCGACCGATGTCGTGCCGTTCGCCGATGGCAAGATCATGATGCTGGCGATCGAGTGCCTGGAAGAGTGCCCGGTCATCAACACGCCCCTCTCACAGCTGACGGAGCTCTTCCCGAACCTGCCGTCGATCGTTGTGGGCATCCACCGCAACAACAAGCTTTTCATCCCGCATTCGGCCGATCAGCTTTACGCTGGTGACCTTGCCTATGTAGTGACGACCAAGGATCAGGTGCGCCGTACGCTCGGCCTGTTCGGCCACGAGAAGAAGGAGGCGAGCCGTATCGTCATCGCCGGCGGCGGCAATATCGGCCTCTATGTGGCGCAGGCACTGGAGAAACGCGGAAGCTCAACCAAGGTGAAGCTTATCGAGAACAACCGCGCGCGCGCCATCGACATTGCCGACGAATTGAACAGCACTGTCATCCTGAACGGCAGCGCGCTCGACCAGAAGCTGTTGCACGAGGCGGACATTGATCAGGCGGACCTGATCGTTTCCGTGACCAATGACGATCAGGTGAACATTCTCTCCGGCGTCATCGCCAAGAGATTGGGCTGCAAGGCCAATCTGGTTCTGCTCAACAGCCCGACCTACCACGATTTCGCCAGCACGCTCGGCATCGACGCGCTGGTGAACCCGCGCGCGGTGACCGTATCCAAGGTCCTGCAACACGTCAGGCGAGGGCGCATCCGCGCCGTGCACAACATCCAGAACGGGCAGGCCGAGATCATCGAAGCCGATGCGCTGGAAACCTCGCCGCTGGTGGGCGCAACCCTCAGGGAACTGGACCTGCCGCGGGGCATGCGCATCGGCGCGGTTTACCGGGACGGTCAGGCCATCACCCCGAGCGGCTCGCTGCGCATCAAGCCGAAGGACCGGGTGGTGATCTTCGCGCTGCGCGATTCACTCAAACAGGTCGAACAGCTCTTCCGCGTCAGCCTCGAATTCTTCGTCTGACCCTTTGGCTTCTGCAATCGCGTGGGAGCCCTGCATAAAAAATGGATTCCGGTTCGCCCGTGAGCCTTCTAGACTGCCGCCAGAATGGAATCGCAACTCTCCGAGCTGCCCCAGAACGAAAAACAGGAAATGAAATGGCACGCTTTGCCTATGTAAATGGTCGCTATGTTCGGCACTCAGATGCAGTGGTGCACATCGAAGACCGCGGCTACCAGTTTGCCGATGGCGTTTATGATGTCTGCGAGGTGGCTCGCGGCTTTATCGTCGACCAGACCCGGCATCTGGACCGGTTGGGCCGTTCGCTGTCCGAGTTGCGGATCGACTGGCCAGTCCACCGCAACGTGCTGGAACTCGTTCTTCGCGAGATGGTGCGCCGCAATCGCATCACCAACGGCATGATCTACATCCAGGTTACGCGCGGCGTCGCATCCCGCGACCACGTATTTCCGCACCCGACGACCCGGCCTTCGCTGGTGGTGACGGTGAAGCGCCTCGACCCGGCGATCGGCGAGGAGCGGGCAACCCAGGGCATCCGTGTGATCACCGTGCCCGAAAACCGCTGGGAGAGGGTGGATATCAAGTCTACTGGTCTTCTCCCCAATGTGCTCGCCAAGCAGAAGGCGAAGGAGTTCGGCGCAAGCGAAGCCTGGTTCGTGGATCCGGATGGCACAGTGAAGGAGGGCGCGTCCACCAACGCGTGGATCGTCACCTGGGATGGCAAGCTCGTCACCCGTCCCGCCGATTTTGGCATCCTGCGGGGAGTTACCCGTGCAACGGTGATGGACGTCGCCAGGAAGCTTGGGATTGAGGTTGAGGAGCGTCCATTCACAGTTGAAGAAGCGAAGTCGGCTAAAGAGGCTTTCATTACCGCTGCAACCACGATAGTGATGCCTGTCATAGAGATTGATGATCAGCCGGTGGCCAATGGCAATCCTGGCTCGACCGCTCTTGCGTTGCGCCGTGAATTTTTTGACATTGCGGAAAAGGTTAGTGCCTGTTAACGACGATAAAGCAGGTTCTGGGAGGAGGCTGTACGTAGCTGAAGGGCAGCCGCTACGTTGAACAGTGACAACATTGCATTGCTGCTCGCAATACAGGGGATGGTAAAAGAACAAAATGGCGGAGCGTGCGCAGAATTTGCAGGACCTATTCCTGAACACCGTTCGCAAGAGCAAGAATCCTCTTACAATTTTTTTGATCAACGGCGTGAAGCTGACTGGCGTTGTAACGTCGTTTGACAACTTCTGTGTGTTGTTGCGGCGAGATGGTCATTCGCAGCTTGTTTACAAGCATGCGATTTCCACCATCATGCCCAGCCAGCCTGTACAGTTGTACGATGCCGAAGAAGGTGGTCAGGAAGTCTGATTGGTAAAGGAAGCCAAGGGCCAGAAGGCTCTCAGCATCAATAACGGCTCCGTCACCCCGGAGGTTACGAAAGCCGTGGTTGTTGTACCCGTCCTGACGTCCAGGGAGCGGCGGCAGGCGGAAGAGGCGGGTACACCTCATTCGACACTCTCGCCGCAGGCCCGCCTTGAGGAGGCAGTGGGGCTTGCGGAAGCTATTGACCTCGACATCGTTCATCGCGACGTCTTCAACGTTTCCGCGCCACGGCCTGCAACGCTGATCGGCACCGGCAAGCTTGAGGAGCTCGCCGAGATCGTGAAGGAACGCGAGGCCGATCTCGTGGTGGTTGATCACCAGCTGACGCCGGTGCAGCAGCGCAATCTGGAGCGCGAGCTCAAGGCCAAGGTTCTGGATCGCACCGGGCTCATCCTTGAAATCTTCGGGCGTCGTGCGCGCACCAAGGAAGGTCGTCTGCAGGTCGATCTCGCGCATCTAGAATACCAGCGCGGCCGTCTGGTCCGCAGCTGGACCCACCTTGAGCGCCAGCGCGGCGGTGGCGGCTTCATGGGCGGTCCCGGTGAAACCCAGATCGAAGCTGACCGCCGGCTCCTCCAGGAACGGATCATCCGCATCAAGCGCGAGCTGGAGACGGTGCGCCGGACGCGCGACCTGCATCGAGCCAAGCGGCGCAAGGTGCCGTTCCCGATCGTGGCGCTCGTTGGCTACACCAATGCCGGCAAGTCGACGCTCTTCAATTACCTGACGGGCGCCGAGGTAATGGCCGAGGATATGCTGTTCGCAACCCTCGACCCGACGCTGCGTCGCCTGGTCCTTCCGCATGGAACGGTCGCGATCCTGTCTGATACCGTGGGCTTCATCTCTGATCTTCCCACGCATCTCGTTGCTGCTTTCCGCGCAACGCTGGAAGAGGTGGTGGAAGCTGATCTCATCCTGCACCTGCGCGATATCGCCAACCCCGACACGGCGGCGCATGCGCATGAGGTGAAGGAGGTTCTGGCGAGCCTTGGCGTTGACCCTGCGGATACCTTCCGGGTGCTGGAGGTCTGGAACAAGATCGATCTTCTGGATCCGTCAGACCGTGAGCGGCTGCTGCGCGATGAAGCGAACAAGGCGCCACCCGTTGCGGTCTCCGCCGTCACGGGTGAGGGCGTGCAGGACCTCCTGCGCATCATAGAGGAGCGCATTTCAGGCGCGCTGGAAGATGTCAAGCTGACGATAAGGCCCGCAAAGATGTCAATGCTCGGCTGGATCTACAAGAACGGACAGGTGACCTCGCGTGAGGATCACGAGGACGGCAGCGTGACGGTCCATGTGCGTGCCACGGAAGCCGCCCGTGCCGAGTTCGAGCGGCGGTTGGCATAACACCCATTTCTGTTCAGGAACCGACAGGCAAGGCCTCAGCTCCGCTCGGTCTCCTTGGCCTTCTGCCAGAGCGCTTCCATTTCATCGAGGCTGGCGGATTCAAGTGAGCGGTTGTCATTCGCGAGTGCCCGCTCGATGGCGTGGAAGCGCGTGGTGAATTTGCGGTTGGTGCGGATGAGCGCCTCTTCCGGGTCAACATTCAGGTGCCGGCCGAGATTGACCACGGCGAAGAGCAGGTCGCCGAACTCGTCCGTGATCCGGTCCGTGTCGCCACGCTTCATCTCCGCACGCAGTTCCGCAATTTCCTCCTCGATCTTGTCGAGAATGGGTGCTGGCTCGCCCCAGTCGAAGCCCACCTGAGCTGCCTTCTTCTGCAGCTTTAGCGCGCGGGTGAGCGCGGGCAGGGCGAGTGCGATGTCGTCCAGAAAACCCTTCGGGTCGTCATCGACGCCGCGTGCGGCGCGGCGTTCGGCCTTTTCCTCGGTCTTGATGCGTTCCCACATGCCCTTGGCCATGCCGGCGCTGCGCGCCTCGTCATCGCCGAACACGTGCGGATGGCGACGGATCATCTTGGTGGTGATGGCCTCCACCACGTCGCTGAAGTTGAACTCCCCAATCTCCTCGGCCATGCGCGCATGGAAAACCACCTGCAGCAGAAGGTCACCGAGTTCTTCCCGCAGATCATACATGTCGTTGCGTTCGACCGCGTCGCGGACCTCGTAGGCTTCCTCGATGGTGTACGGGATGATGGATGCGAAGTCCTGTTCCACGTCCCAGGGACAGCCCGTCTCCTTGTCGCGCAGGGCGGCCATGATTTCGAGCAGGCGGGAAATATCCTTGGAAGGGGTCATGTCGAACGTCCAATGAAAGGTCGGCGGAGCGATGGCAGTGCCAGTTGCTCACGGTCCGGTCAAGTCTAAGCTGTTTGGGGTTGAAGGCTCAGCGCTGTCTTGCGTCATCCACCGAAATGTCGGCGAGCAGGCGCCCCATTTCCTCCTCCAGCGACGATTCCACGGATGGCGCCGGTGCTGGCTTGGCGGGGGTGTCGCCTGGCACGACATCGACCGTATTCGCCGGAACAGGTGCTGGCGTTGGTGCTGGCTGAGACACGAAATTCGGTTCAACCCGCTGCGGCTCTGGAGGCGTATGCGGAGAGGGGTCAGGCGCTTCGGGAATGACCTCCGCTTCCGGCGGCGTGACGGCGACAGTATGGCGGCGGGGCACTGCGTGAACCGCCTGCGGCGCAGCCGGTGCCTCTGGTGGGACGGGCGCTGGACGTGTGGCAGCATCCACTGCGGGTGCAACAGGCTCTGCCTTTGGCGTCGGAGCTGGAGGTTTCGTCCGCACCGGGCGTTCGTGCAGGGCGCGTTCAGGCTCGTCGGAGCGGATGCCGGGTTCGATGACGAGGTCCGTCGGTCCGCCGATCATGATCAGGTGTTCGACATTGTCCCGCCGTACGAGAACCAGACGCCTCTGGGCGTCAACGGCTGCGGCATCGACTACGGCGAGGCGCGGCGCACGGTTGCGCCCGCCAGCGATGAATGTGCCGCCGCGCATCGTCCGGATGATGCGCAGGATGACAAGCAGGACCCCCAGCACAAGAAGGGCAAGCACGATCCACATGATGATGGATCCAGCGTTGGAGCCGAAGGCCGTTTCCAGCGAAGTACTCATGCGTGCGTTCCTCGCATCCAATGTAGCAATCGCTACGCCAAAGCGCCCCCCGTATGCCGCCTCGCACCGTCATGGACCGGTTCAGGGCCATGCTCGAAGCAGAGCATTAAAGTTAGGAGGCGAACTGATTGGCGGCAAGCGTATTTACAGCTGCGGTCTCAGACATATGGTGGGACGGCTAACCAACGGAGTGTCGTTCAGGACACTTGTTCGCGCCTGAATGTGTTCAAGGCATGGCCAGCACTCTCAAGGGCTACCAAAGCCGCCCTGCAGATAGTATCCATGGTGTGGTTGTGACTCGGGTCTTGCGTGTCATCCCACAGCTGTGCCGGTGTCTTGCGCCTGCGCAACTCCTTGATATATGCCGAAATCTTCAGGCTTCAGTGATTGGGCCGCGACAGGCGGGGAACATATGGCCAAGAATAGTGGCGGCGAGATCGAGATGTCACCGGTCGTGGATCAGACTGCGCGGACGGGCGTCGTCTTGCGTCTCACGATCTTCGTTGTGGTGCTGACGGTCGCAGCCCTGCTGTTTGCGCTGTTTCAGGAATCCCTCGGTGAAACCTATCTCCTGATCGTTCTGGCGATCCTCGCCATGATCGGTGTGGGCTTTCTCTTCGCGCTCACCATTGGTTTCGTGCAGATCGCGCCGCGTGCAACCGGCGAGGAGCTGTCTCGCGCCTTCATCGACAGCATGAATGAAGGCCTGCTGGTGACGGATGCGCGTGGCCGCATTCTTTACGCCAACCGTGCCTATGCCACTCTGACCGGTGCAACATCTTCTGCCGACGTGAAGACACTGGACACGCTGCTTTCAGACAATCCCGAAGCGGCGCCCGTGATCGAGCGGCTGGTTGCCTCCGTACGGGATGGCCGCACGGCGGATGGCGAGTTCCGGCTTTCCCGTTCCATCCGGCCGGGCGACGAACCTGGTGCGCGCTGGTACCGCGCCTGCGCGCGAGTGTTCAAGGCGCCGGCGCTGCGCCGGCCTGTTTCCGCCTGGCTGCTCACCGACATTTCGGAAGAGCGCGCCGAGCAGGAACGCTTCTTCCTCGACCTGCAGAAGGCGATTGACCATCTGGACCAGGCACCCGCAGGCTTTTTCGCATCGGATTCGGAAGGTCGCCTCACTTACATCAACGCGACGCTTGCCGACTGGCTGGGCATTGATCTGGCGAGCTTCGTACCCGGCCAGTATTCGCTTTCGGAATTCGTTGCTGGTGACGGCATGGCGCTCATCAACTCCATCAAACCGGAGCCCGGCACTATCCGCACCGCGGTCATCGATCTCGACCTCAGCACCATCAACGGCGAAGCCGTACCTGTGCGCTTCATGCACCGTGTCTCCACCACCCGCGACGGGCGACGCGGAACATGCCGCACCATCGTCATCAACCGCCAGATCGGCGAAGACGCATCCGCTGATCTGCGCGCGGCGGAAGTCCGCTTTACCCGCTTCTTCAACTCGACGCCGATGGCGATCGCCAGCGTGGATCGGGAAGGGCGCATCCTGCGCACCAATGCGCCGTTCCTCTCGCTCTTTTCGAGCGTCGTTGATAACGACTCTCTTGATCAGCGTATCCGCTTCGACACGGTCATCCATGAGCGTGACCGCGAGGCTTTCCAGGCGGCACTGGAAAAGGCCAAGCAGCGTCAGGCATCCATTTCCCCGATCGACTCGGTTCTCCCCGACAACGAAGAGCGCCACATGCGTTTCTATGTGAACGCGGTGGCCGACCAGGCGGAAGGCGTGGAGGAAGCGGCAATCGTCTATGCCGTGGAGACGACCGAGCAGAAGGCTCTCGAAAACCAGATGGCCCAGAGCCAGAAGATGCAGGCGGTGGGACAGCTCGCCGGCGGCATCGCGCACGATTTCAATAACGTGCTGACGGCCATCATCATGGCCTCTGATCTGCTTCTGACGAACCATAGGCCGTCGGACCCGTCCTTCCCGGACATCATGAACATCAAGCAGAACGCCAACCGCGCCGCCTCGCTGGTGCGCCAGCTGCTTGCGTTCTCGCGACGCCAGACTCTGCGTCCGGAGGTCTTGAACCTGACCGACGTGCTGGCCGACCTGCGTATGCTGCTCCAGCGCCTGATGAACAACAGCGCCGAGTTGAAGATCGAGCATGGTCGCGACCTGTGGCCGATCAAGGCGGACCTGGGCCAGTTCGAGCAGGTGGTGGTTAACCTCGCGGTCAACGCGCGCGATGCGATGCCGGAGGGCGGGACGCTCACCGTGCGCACGCGCAATGTTCCGGCCGAGGAAGTGCCGAGCTTCCACTATCGCGATCTGGCGATCGGCGACTACGTGATGGTCGAGGTGGAGGATACCGGTACCGGCATTGACCCCGAGACGATGAAGAAGATCTTCGAGCCCTTCTTCACCACCAAGGAAGTGGGCAAGGGCACGGGTCTTGGCCTTTCAATGGTCTACGGCATCGTCAAGCAGACCGGTGGATCGATCCACTGCGAGTCCGAGGTTGGCAAGGGCACGACGTTCCGCATCTTCCTGCCGCGCCATGTCCCGGCGGAAGTGGAAGCCGCGCCGCAGGAATCCCAGGCCAGGGATGCGGCAAAACCGGTCAACCGCGATCTCTCCGGTTCTGCCCGCGTGCTGGTGGTGGAAGACGAGGACGCCGTTCGGATGGGCAGCGTTCGTGCGCTGACCTCGCGTGGATACGAAGTTCACGAGGCAACATCGGGTGTCGAGGCGCTGGAAATCTTCCGCGAGCTCGATGGACAGGTGGACATTGTTGTCTCGGACGTCGTCATGCCGGAAATGGATGGCCCGTCTCTGCTGCGTGAGCTGCGCAAGATCCAGCCGGACATTCGCTTCATCTTCGTTTCCGGCTACGCGGAGGACGCATTCGCCAAGAACCTGCCGGCCGACGCCGTCTTCGGCTTCCTGCCGAAGCCTTTCTCGCTCAAGCAGCTGGCGACCACGGTCAAGGAAATGCTCGAGGACAAGAAGTAGGTAGGTGCTGAGGCTGCGGTGCAGCCTCACGTAGCTGGCGTCGCCAGTCTCTCCCGGCATCGTTGCCCCGCGGATGATTGATGGCGGGGAATGGCACCCTCATCCTGAATCCGTCGAAGGACGAGGGATTCAGTATCTGCAGCTTTTCACCGCCTCAAGGTTCGACAAGCTGACCATGAGGCGGTGCCGATCTGACAGGATCAGCCAATCGCCGACCACATCTCGATCACCCCGTCAGCAACGAACTGGACGGCCAGGGCCGCGAGGATCAGGCCGAGCAAGCGGCTGAGGATGGAGCGGCCTGTCTCACCCAGAAAATGATCGATCCTGTCCGCGAGTATGAACACCAGATAGGTGAGGGCACAGAGGATGAGGAGGATCAGGCAGAGGGTTGCAAGTCCCGCCACACCCGGCATCCTGCCTGATATGAGCAGTGTCGCCGAGATGGCGCCAGGACCGGCAATCAGCGGGATGGCCAAGGGGAAGGCCGCAATGTTGTGGATCATGTCCCTGGTGATCGCGACCTCAGCGCTTTTCTCTTTCCGCTCGGTCCTTCGCTCGAAAATCATGTCGAAGGCAATGACGAAGAGAAGAAGTCCGCCGGCGACCCGAAACGCCGGGATGGAAATGCCAAGCGCCGTGAGGACCGTCTTTCCGAACAGGGCAAACAGCACAAGGATGAAAAAGGCGATGATGCTGGCTCGGACGGCTACCTGGTAGCGCTCGTGCCTCGACATTCCGGCAGTGAGCGCCAGAAACACCGGTGCAAGGCCAGGCGGGTCCAGGGTCACCAGCAAAGTAACAAATGCATTCACAAGCTGATCATAACTCGGCATGGTGCTCTATCCGGACTTTCACTGATTTATATCGCATAATGTTTATTCTAAAATATTGAATTTACGTTCTTTTCGTCCAATATGTCCTTTTTATTTGGGAATTTCAAAATGTACATTGCTTTTCCAGAATCTGAACTCGAAGTTTCATTACTTTCCAATGAAATTGCGTGCATTGACCTCGATGCAGTCATCGGTGACATCGACGCGTGCATGCAGTCGCCCGAGTGCACGGATCACACCAACCCCCCATCCGAGAACTGATGCTGCTTCCTTCTCGCGTGACCGGGGAGGGGCTTCCCTGGATCGCTTCAGCTTTTTATCGAAACGCCGAAGCGATCCAAGTCTTTGTTGTCGTGGAGAGTGACATGCCGCGTTTTTTGCCGGTTCCAACGGTCGAGCTGCCGCTCGACCAATGTGTGCTGTTCGCGACGTCAGTCGTTCGGGAGTTGGGGCCAGTCCAAAGCCTCGACTTTCTCCGGGTGCCTGACGTCTTTTGCAGATGCATGAACCTGTCACAGGGCCTGCTGGACATATTTGAGGGGGGCGCGCGGGAGGCACTGGGAGACCCGCTTCTGGGGATATTCACCCTCGATATCCCGGGTGGGATTGATCCGGACCCGAACAGGGATGCCCTCTTCGGGGCAATTATCGCTGCGGCCCTGATGGGCCGGATGTTCGAGCCGGTCTATGACCCCGCTTCCCAGACGCCTTTCACGGTCTACAATGCGTCGCCCGACAACGAGAAGCGGCTGAGACAGGCAGGGCTGCATTTTTTTGCTTCCGGCGAGAAGGTCGGTTTTCACACCGATGGCAGCATTGACGAGAAAACGGTCAGCGTTCCGGAGTACATCGGCCTCTACAACCTGCTGATCAACTACCAGAAACCGGGCAACCTCTACTGGCTGCCCTTCTCGCTCTGGGAGGAATTCGATGCCTATGCCGAGCGTTTTGGCTGGGCGGTACCCTACCGGATCGAGCTGACGCCGGCCGTCTACTCCAACGCCGACGAGACGATAATTTTCGCCACGCGCAGCGTTCAGGCGCCCATCTTCAGCCGTTCGAACGAGCGACAGGCAATCGTGTTCTTCAACGGCAGGATTCTGGGCCGCGAGCGCTTCAACGGCCAGGATATCGACCAGCTCGTCGCAGAGATGGGGCAATCCATTTCGTTGAACCCGGTTCGTTACTGCATCCCGCAGCGCCAGCGCAGGCTGGTCTTCGCACGCAACACCTGCGGTTTCCACGCACGAGACATGCTGGAAAAGCCCTATCATGGCTGCAAGTACACCCGCTCGTTCATTCGTGCCGTGTCAGCTTCCGGAGCACAGGTCGGCCTATGCTGAGCAGAACGGGCCGGCCCGTTCCGATCGGCAGCGAGGGGGCTATCGTTGCTGTCATTGCAGTGAGCCGGTTCCTCTCGCTCTTTTCCGTCGGGCTCGGATTTGTGGTGACGACCTGGCTTGGTGCTATCGTTGGCTCCATGCAGCTCGTCGGTCAGCTTTTCCTGGCGGGCAGCCTTACCACATTCGCGGTCTCGGCCGTCATCGGCAGCCTTGCAGATCAGCGGAGCCGGATCTCGCTCATCCGATGGGCCTGGGCTGTGCGCCTTGCGGGGATCGGCGTGTTCATCCTGGGCGTAACGACCAGGCAGCAGCCCCATCTTTGGCTTTTTGCATTCTCGGTGACAACGGCACTGAGCAATGCCCTGGGCGCGAGCGCGATGGATGGCGCGTTCCAGAGCGCCATTCCGGCTGAGCGGCGCATACAGCTGACAATGCGCTTCGAGATCGTCCGTCAGGCCGGGCTTGTCTGTGGCATGGGGGCAGGAGGGTTGCTTCTGCACTGGCTCGGGGCATTGCCCCCGGCCTTGCTGCTGCTCGCGGTGCTCCTCGTGCAGATTGTGCTCTTCGAGTTCTGGCTTTTCCGCTATGCCGATGACGCGGTCACGGGCGGGCAGGGCGTTCTGCGGTTCTGGCTTGATGGTGTCAGATCTGCGTGCCGTGAACCGCACCTGCTGGCTTCGATCCTGGCTGGCGCACTGCTGGTCACTGTTGCGCAGCTTACAAACCTGCTGGTACCCATCTTCGTGAGGGATACGCTCGCAGGCGGAAGCGACCTTTACGGTTTGCTGGAATCCGCATGGTCAGCGGGCGGTGCGGCGCTTCTCCTTGCCGTGTCACTCGGAAGCTTTCTTGGCCGCGAACGTCTGGAGTTCATCCTGCTCGTGATGATCGGGCTTCTCATGATCATCTTTGCGATGAGCCGTAACCTGGTCTTGCTCGTTCTCGTCTATGCCATGCTTGGCGGATTGTTCGCGCTTGGTAGGGCGATCTGTGAGGGGCGTTTGCTGACCCTTGTGAAGTCCCAGGAGATCGGGCGCATCCGTTCCGCCAGCGTGATGCTGAACAGCGCTGCCGGCGTGCTGATATTCCTCTCACCAGGCATCTTTCCCGGCCAGAATGCGGTGGTTTTCTACTGCGTTTGGGGTGGGATTGTTGCCTTCGCCGGACTTGTCACGTTTGTCATCAGCACAAGACAGAAGGTGAAAACGATATCCCCATGAAAGAACAATTGCCGCACTGACGTGAAAAAGCATATCATATTGAAAATTATTAAGTTTTTCCCCGCGTTTCTGGGTCTCACGGTTTGGAGTTTCACCCTGAACTCCTATATAAGGGGATATGATTCTGTTGAACCAAGTGTGACCCCGCATTGACCAATCAGACCACACCTCGAGGCCCAGGCGAGCCCGACGACATCGAGCCCATTTCCATTATCGAGGAAATGCAGCGCTCCTACCTCGATTATGCGATGAGCGTGATCGTCAGTCGCGCGCTGCCCGATGTTCGTGATGGCTTGAAGCCCGTCCATCGGCGCATCCTCTACGCGTCGCACGAGAGCGGCTATCACTGGAACCGCAAGTATGTGAAATCGGCTCGTCCCGTCGCGGACGTCATGGGTAAGTATCACCCACATGGTGATGCCGCGATCTATGATGCTTTGGTGCGTATGGCGCAGGATTGGTCCATGCGTCTGCCACTCGTGGACGGGCAGGGCAACTTTGGCTCGATTGACGGCGATCCGCCGGCGGCCATGCGCTACACCGAAGCGCGCCTGACGCGCGTTGCGCACGAGCTTCTCGAAGACATCGACAAGGAAACTGTCGACTGGCAGGAAACCTACGACTCTTCCGGCAGCGAACCCAAGGTTCTGCCCGCCCGCTATCCGAACCTTCTGGTAAACGGATCGGGGGGTATCGCCGTCGGTATGGCGACCAATATTCCGCCGCACAATCTGAGCGAAGTGATCAACGGCTGTCTGGCGCTGATCGACAATCCGGCGATCGATCTCGTCGAGATGATGCAGTACATCCCGGGTCCGGATTTTCCGACCGGTGGCCTGATCCTCGGACGTGCGGGCATCCGCAGCGCCTACGAGACCGGCCGCGGCTCCATCATGATGCGCGGCAAGACTTCGGTCGAGACCGTGCGCGGCGAGCGTGAAGCCATCGTCATCACCGAAGTTCCCTATCAGGTGAACAAGGCGCAGATGATCGAGAAGATGGCCGAGCTGGTGCGCGAAAAGCGTATCGAAGGCATCTCCGATATCCGCGACGAGAGTGACCAGCAGGGCTATCGCGTCGTTGTGGAGCTGAAGCGCGATGCGAATGCGGAAGTGGTGATGAACCAGCTCTACCGCTTCACGCCGCTTCAGACTTCGTTCGGTGCGAACGTTGTGGCGCTCAACGGTGGCAAGCCTGAGCAGATGGGTCTGCTCGACATGCTGCGGGCCTTTGTCTCTTTCCGAGAGGAAGTCGTCACCCGGCGCACGAAGTATCTGCTGCGCAAGGCGCGTGATCGCGCGCACGTCTTGGTTGGTCTGGCCATCGCTGTTGCGAACATTGATGAAGTGATCGCCCTGATCCGCCGTGCGCCCGACCCGCAGACCGCTCGCGAACAGTTGATGGAGCGCCGCTGGCCGGCCAAGGATGTGGAATCGCTCATCCTGCTGATTGCCGACCCGCGCCACACGATCAACGATGACGGCACGTACAACCTGTCCGAAGAACAGGCCCGCGCGATCCTCGAGTTGCGCCTGCAGCGCCTGACGGCTCTCGGCCGCGATGAAATCGCCGACGAGTTGAACAAGATCGGCGCCGAGATCAGCGAGTTCCTTGACATCCTGTCGTCGCGTCCGCGTGTGCTGCAAATCGTCAAAGACGAGCTCATAGCAGTTCGCGAGGAATTCGGTACTCCGCGCCGCACCGAGATTGTCGAAGGTCTTGGCGATATGGATGACGAAGACCTCATCCAGCGCGAGGACATGGTCGTTACCGTCACGCACAAGGGCTACATCAAGCGTGTGCCGCTGTCGATCTATCGTGCGCAGGCTCGCGGCGGCAAAGGCCGCTCCGGCATGTCCACGAAGGATGAGGATTTCGTCACTCAGCTGTTCGTGGCAAGCACGCATACGCCGATCCTGTTCTTCTCCTCGCGTGGTCTTGTCTACAAGGAGAAGGTCTGGCGCCTGCCGCTCGGTACGCCGCAGTCGGTTGGCAAGTTCCTGCGCAATCTTCTGCCGCTGGAGGATGGAGAGCGCATCACCACCATCATGCCGCTGCCTGAGGACGAAAGCAGCTGGGGCGAGCTCGACGTGATGTTCGCCACGACGCGCGGCACGGTCCGCCGCAACAAGCTCTCCGACTTCGTCCAGGTGAACCGCAATGGCAAGATCGCCATGAAGTTCGACGACGAAGGCGATGAAATCCTTGCGGTTTCCACCTGTACAGAAGATGACGATGTGCTGCTGACCGCGGCTGGCGGCCAGTGCATCCGCTTCCCGGTCACGGATGTTCGCGTGTTTGCGGGTCGAAACTCGATCGGTGTGCGCGGCATCAATCTGGCAGCGGGCGACAAGATCATCTCCATGGCGATCCTGGCCCATGTGGAAGCCACACCGGGTGAGCGCGCTGCCTACCTGAAGCAGGCGATCGCCGAACTGCGCGCTGGCTCCTCGGAAGAGGCGGACGACATCTCGCTGACCAACGAAGAGGTGGGTGAGGATACGGTACTGCCGCCGGAACGTTACGAAGAGCTGAAGTCCAAGGAGCAGTTCGTGCTCACCGTCAGCGAATTCGGTTACGGCAAGCGTTCTTCCTCCTACGACTTCCGCGTCATCGGCCGTGGCGGCAAGGGCATCCGTGCTACGGATGTATCGAAGCAGTCGGAGATCGGTGCGCTGGTGGCAGCCTTCCCGATCGGTCATGACGACCAGATCATGCTTGTCTCCAACGGCGGTCAGGTCATTCGCGTGCCTGTGAGCGGCATCCGCATCGCAAGCCGCGCAACGAAGGGCGTGAAGATCTTCAACACAGCTGATGGCGAGCGCGTCGTGTCAGTCGAGCCGATCTCGGAGCCACACAACGGCAACGGAGATCAGAACGACCCGGAGGATGCGGGTGACGGTGGTTCGGAGGCTACGCCGGAAAACGGCGGCAGTGAGGAATAAGCCTTACGGCTCCAGAAAATTGAACGGGCGGCTCTCGGTCAGAGGCCGCCCGTTTTTCGTTGGATCAACATGGGTCTAATAGAGTTTCCTGAAGTCGCCAGGGCGTTCACGCCACTGATTTCTGATTTCAACGTGGCGCTTCTCTGATCCGAGATGGAAGAATGTTGCAACCAGCATCGTCATGGTCATTGCCATGGCCAGGGTGAATATGAGCATTGGTAACGCCTCCTTTACTCACTAACGGGCGAGAGCCAACTTGGTTTCATCACCCTGATGCCAACCATCGCATGCCATGTACAACG
>Ga0182741_1003276_pt1 | contig 17427 bp, 14 predicted proteins | sample eDN5th37CBELigOP_FD_128874 | JGI IMG/M metagenome (GOLD analysis project Ga0182741, IMG submission 128874) | Enriched Organic Plus compost microbial communities from Emeryville, California, USA - eDNA 5th pass 37_C BE-Lig OP (version 2) (version 2) ...
CCCATGTTGTTGTCGTTACCCGGGAAATCTCGTCCAGAAGCTGGATCGCAGAGATACCGCCACCGACGATGACGACGTGTTTTCCCCTGAACGCCTCCGCGTTACGGTAGTCTTTCGTGTGTAGCCGAAGTCCCCTGAAGCGTTCGGCTCCGGGTATGTCCGGGATGTGCGGCGTTTCCCAAGTGCCGGTGGCATTGATGATGCCGCGTACAGAGAAAAGGCCCCTGTCGGTCTCCACACGTAGCCGTTCTCCACGGTCACAGACCACCTGCACGTGCGCCGGACGCAGCACGCGCAAATCGAACTTCTCTTCATAGGTGGCGAAATAGGCTGGAATCGCGGTCGCCGCCTGAACATCAGGCGAACTGACGCCGATCGCTTCCTCCAGCCCAAGGCCCGGAAGATCGTGGATCTTGTTGGCTGTCGAGAGCGTGAGTGACGGCCAGCGGTATTGCCATGCACCGCCTGGACGTTCTGCGTGGTCGAAGACGATGAAGTCACGCAGAGGCGAAAGGCCGAGCTTGCGAAGATGATAGGCCGCAGACAACCCAGCCTGACCGGCGCCGATGACAGCGATTCCGATCTTGAGAAGGGCTGTGGGGGCGCTGCTATTCACCGTGCCGGCTCATGGGCTGATGTTCAGCCCTGTTCGTCGAGCGTATTCTCGATGGCCGCAATATTGAGCTCGAGATGAGCGATCCGCTCCAATCGGTTGGCAGAGGGAATGCTGCCCACGGCAGCGGCTTCTTCCAGCAACTTGCGCTGTTCTTCGCGCATGGCCTGCGCGACGGCTTCGATTTTGTCCTGCATGATCGTCTCTGAACGAATTGTCTGGCGCACCAATAAAACATTTTCCAATCAAAGTGAAACGTTTGCCGACCAACAGTTCTCAATTGCTGCGGATAACTTGCCTATAAAATAGGCATTCAGAACCGGTTGACACTTTTTGTGCAGAGCGACAGATTGCGGCCCAGAACAACAAAAAGGAGAACATGAAGTGCGTAGAGGGGTAACGACTGCGGCGCTGTTGTTGGGGCTCGCCACCGGTGCGTTGGCTGCCGAGGTTCGGGGCAAGGTGACCTTCAATGGTCCGCTGGAACCGGAGGGCACCGTCCGCGCTCAGATGCAGAACCTGGTATTCGACGTGGCTTCCGCCTGGGCTAACTGTGATCAGCAGGCCATGAAGAATGCGGGGGCCGAGACCGTTGATTTCTCTTACCCGACAAGCCGTGTGCAGGGGATGGATGCCATTCTGGCTGACCTCGATGCGTTCTGCAAGAACGCCAGTGATACGAGCATCTACTTCCCGGCGGATGCCTTCTTCATCGATGAGACGGCCGGTCGGATCGCTGCCGAGGTTCAGTTCCGCACGTTCCAGCGTGGCAACAGGCAGGTGGTGAACGATGTCTGGGTGGCACACGTCAAGGACGGCAGGATCACTGTCATCAAGGAGTATCTCGATGGTCGGGTGAAGGATCTGCAGGCACTGGGCGTTCTGGAGCTTGAGGAAGATCCGGAAATGCTCACGCCCTGGCCGCCACGCACGGCCGAATGGAAGGATTGCTTCCCGATCGTCAAGGCCGCGCCGACCAACAGTTGTCCGGCGAAATAGTAACGCGGGCCATAGCTGGCCGTCTGGCAAAAGGGACCGAAAGCGCCAGCTCCGGTCCCTTGTTCGCCTTCCAGAGGCTTATTTTTCCTCGATCAGGATGTTCTCGATCGCAGCAATATTCAGTTCGAGATAGGCAATACGCTGCAGGGCGTTACCTGCAGGTATACGGCCGCTTTCTGCTGCGTCTTCCAGCAGCTTGCGCTGCTCGTCACGCATCAATTGGGCAAGATTTTCGAGTTTGTTCTGCATGACCATTACATTCGAGGCAGTTGTGATAATAACTTAAGAGCGATTTTTCGCGCCATGAGCAAGCTCAAAGTGATAACCGGCTCAAATCTTTCGTCAGCTAACATGGAAAGTCCTGAAATCCGGCTTCTGGCTGGCTGAAGCCTCTCTCCGTTCCATCACAGCCCGTGATTTGCAATCGCCATTTGTGTCCGAATGCCTGTCGGGAATCGCTCATCCGCTTTGACATTGAGCTCCATAGTGCATAGGAACAGCGCAACATTTGGCTGCGTGCGTCGCGGCTTTCCGCACGATGATGTGCGAACTCCGAAAGTGAACTTTTATGACCGATATCCATGGCACCGTTCCTGCGCTTGCGCGAGCGCTGGCCAAACGTGGCTACGACACGCTCACCCCTGTCCAGCAGGCAATGCTCGACCCGGCCCTGACTTATTCCGATGCGCTGGTTTCTGCGCAGACAGGCTCCGGCAAGACGGTGGCCTTTGGCCTTGCCATCGCTCCGACGCTGCTTGAGGAGAGCGAGGTTTTCGGCCGCGCAGCAACGCCTTTGGCCGTGATCATTGCTCCCACGCGCGAACTGGCGCTGCAGGTGAAGCGCGAGCTCGACTGGCTCTATGAGGAGACGGGTGCTGTCATCGCAAGCTGTGTCGGCGGCATGGATATCCGCACGGAGCGTCGCGCCCTGGAGCGAGGCGCTCATATCGTCGTTGGCACGCCCGGACGGCTTTGCGACCACATCCGCCGCGAAGCGCTCGATATTTCCGCGCTGAAGGTCGTGGTTCTCGATGAAGCCGACGAGATGCTGGACCTCGGCTTCCGCGAAGACCTGGAGTTCATCCTTGAGGAAGCGCCGGCTGACCGTCGTACGCTGATGTTCTCGGCCACGGTGCCGGCCGCCATCGCCAAGCTTGCAAAGCAGTACCAGCGCGATGCCGTTCGTATCACCACCGAATCCGAGCGCAAGCAGCACGGCGATATCGAGTATCGCGCGCTGGTGGTGGCCGGCTCGGACCGCGAGCACGCGATCTTCAACGTGCTGCGCTACTATGAAGCGCCGACCGCGATCGTCTTCTGCTCGACCCGTGCGGCGGTGAACCACCTCACGGCGCGTTTCAACAACCGCAACGTGGCAGTCGTGGCTCTCTCGGGTGAGCTTTCGCAAAACGAACGCAACCACGCGCTGCAGGCCATGCGGGACGGTCGTGCCCGTGTCTGTATCGCAACCGACGTGGCCGCGCGCGGTATCGACCTGCCGGGCCTTGATCTCGTGATTCATGCCGACCTGCCGACAAACCCGGAAACGCTTCTGCACCGCAGTGGCCGCACAGGCCGGGCGGGACGCAAGGGCATCAGCACCCTGATCGTGCCGACGAGCCAGCGTCGCAAGGCCGAGCGTCTTCTTGGCGGTGCCGGCATTAGCGCGGTCTGGGCGCATCCGCCATCAGCCGACGAAGTTCTGCGCCGTGACGACGAGCGCCTTCTGGCCGATCCGATCTTGCAGGAGGAAGCGCGGGAAGAAGAGCAGGGTCTCATCCAGACGCTGGTTGAAACCCATGGAGCCGAAAAGCTAGCGGCCGCCTTCATCCGGCTCTACCGCACGAAGCATTCGGCGCCGGAAGAGCTGATCGAAGTGTCGCTTGGCTATCCGGACCGCAAGTCGCGTCGCGAAGGTGAGGGCGAAGCAACACGCCGTGCTCCGCGTGAAAGTTTTGGTCCTTCCGCCTGGTTTGCGCTCTCTGTCGGCCGCAAGCAGAACGCCGAGCCGCGCTGGCTCATCCCCATGCTCTGCCGCAATGGCAATCTCTCGAAGGCCGAGATCGGCGCGATCCGCATGCAGCCGGAAGAGACCTTCGTCGAAATCGCCGCCGATCACGTCGACACATTCATGCAGGCACTCGGCAAGAACATGACTCTGGAGCGCGGCATCACCGTCCGTCAGCTGGATGGCGTGCCGGACCTGACGCGCAAGCCAGAATCGCGGCCTTTCCGCAAGAAGTTTGATGATGACCGTCCGCGCGGTGAATATCGCGGGCGCGATGAGGGACGCGAGGATCGCCCGTCCCGCGGCCATCGCGACGACGCCGCACCTGGCAAGCCCTTCCGCAAGAAAGACAAGCCGAAGCCCTCGAAGCGGGAGAGGGATGCCCGCCGGTAAGGCAGATCCAGAAAGAACGAAAACCAGCCCGTAAGCCAAAGCCCGCGACGACCTCGCGGGCTTCGCTGTTCAGCTGAAGGCAAGCTCTCCCGCTGCGGCAGGCAAATTCCGATGGGGAGGTGTTCCTGATCGACGGCGTCGATGAGCATCACCGCGCAACCGACATTCTGGAGGGGGAACTCGCAGCAGATCTGTGAAGCGAGCCTGGAGGGCATCCCGGCCTTCGCCTGAGTGCTATGTGTTGGCCGGGCTGATCCCTGCACGGTGTTGAAAGTCCGGGTCGCGGATATCGAGCTCCTGTCCGGCGAGAACCGCGGGCCGGTGGCGCAGTAGCCAGGCTACTCCCGCCGCCGGGATTTCCGGCTTCATGAGGCTGCTTCGGGGCAGCTCGCTGACCGGGTTTATCTTCGAGGCGCGGATTTCGGCCTGCATGCCAGTATCCACCACGCCCGGCCTGAACCCGTAGACCCGCACGCGATCTCCATATTCATGGTGGATGGAGCGGGTGAGCATCGCCAGTCCAGCCTTTGATGCGCAATAGGCGCTCCAGCCCTCCAACGGACTGCTCGCTGCTCCGCTGGAGATGTTCACGATCACCCCGCCCGGTGCGAGACGCGGGAGGACGGCATGAACGCCGTTGAAGGCACCCACAAGGTTGACCGTGATGAGGTTCGCCCAGGAAGCCGGATCAACATCCGCAACATGCCCGATCGGCTCTATGATGCCGGCATTGTTGACGGCACCTGCGAGCGGCCCCGACCAGTCGGCGGCGGCAGTGACTGCGGCTGCCACCTGCGCGTAGTCGGACACATCCACGGCCAGCGGCAGTGCTTCTCCCCCCTGCGTCCGGATCAACCCGGCAACCGTCTCCGCATCCGACATGCGGCGGCAGCCAACGCCAACCTGGAAGCCCAGATTTGCCAGGGCTAGTGCGATGGCCTGGCCGAGGCCGCGACTGGCGCCGAAGACAAGCACGGTTTCAGGCGATGAATTGGTCATTGGCTATGTCCCCGAATGGTGTGGATGCTGTTCCTGCATTATCCACACAAGAACACAATAGATGACAAGCATATCGATCAAGAAGATTCACCAATGCAGGGCGGAATATTTGCCGACACTGCGGTGACACAGCTGAAGTTCTCATATCTCCGGACAGGAGAAACCGGATAGCCCGGACACGGTCGGCAGCGCAGCTGCGTCAGCGGCGAGATGACTCTTTTGGCCGCCGGGTGCGGCGAACAAAAGCCTGGAAGAACCGCCAGACATCAGCTTGGCTAAAGGTGGGGACGTTTGGCCAACAAATCCGGGACGGCCGCATATTCAGAAGCGATAAGTGATTCCAATGACTGGACCGCTTAGCTGCGTGTCATAGACGTGGCCGCCGTGATCGTAGTCTACGTCGAGCACCTTGTAGCCGACCGAGGCGGAAAGGTGCCCGTTGACGATATAGTTGATGGTCGCCATTGCCGACCAGGTGAGTTTCGAGCCTGCACCGAAGCCGCCGATGTCGGCCTGTGCCTGGAAAGAAAGCTTTTCCGTCAATGGAAGGAATGCGCGCAGACCGACTATTGGATCCGCCCAGCCGAAACTTTCTTCATGGCTGGCGGATTGACGTCCCAAGCCTGGGACGCTGGCGGTGACCGTAACGTCGTTCGAGATGTGCCAGAAGCGTACGCCTCCCAAGGCATCAAGCGTGAAGCCTGGCCTGTCAATAACACGATAGCCGCCCTGCAGGGTGGCCATGAACTGCTTCGTGTCGACAGTCGCATCAACGTTCGCACCCGGCGGTATCGGTCCCAGGCCGGGAATCTGCATCGCCGGCAGGGGACCCGTCCCATGGCTATCCGTCGTGTCGACATACATTACATCGCCCGAGAAGACGAACCGATCATAGCGGCCCCATACATTAGCGAAGCCGCCGAAGTTGAGGTCGGCCAAGACTTCGGAGAACGGCTTCTCCACGTGGATCGTCGGCGCGCGACGGAATGGCGAGATGTTTCCATTCAGTCCAGCCGCCCACATGTAAGGTGTTATCTGCAATGCCCAATTCGGGTTTGCCACGATCGGCAGGGATTCTTCCGGCTGATCAGGGAGCGCATCGGCAGCATTTCCGGCCTGTGCGCCGCACAGGACCAAGGCGAAGGCGACTGCGACGGCGTGTCGGTTCATGGAGGGCCCCCTCAGACTGAAAGCGTGTTCTTGTGGATGCGTCCATCCTTCATGACGAGCTTCATCGTTCGGTCCGGATCTGCGATCAGGGCAATGTTCTCAAGCGGATTGCCGTCGATCACGAGAATATCGGCATAGGCACCGGGCTCGATGCGGCCGAGCTTGGCAGGGTAGGGATTTCTCGGCCCGGAAAGGGCCGCCAACTCGCCGTTGCCGCTGGTCAGTAGCCGCAGCACATCCGCATTGTCATACCAGCGAGCGAACTTGGCCAGTTGCTTGCCCTGCGTCGTGGTGCCTTTAGGATTAAACAGGATGTCGGTGCCAAGAGCCATTTTGATCTTGTGCTTGCGTCCAAGCTCGACAGCCCTGGCTGTTCCTTCGGCGATCAACTGCTGCTGCGCGCGCTGCTCTGGTAAAGCGTAGGTGTTGGCATCTTCGTCAGCCAGAAACGGCTGGATGCTCCACCATGCCCCGGCATCGGCGATGCGTTTGGCGGTTTCTTCGTCAGCAAGCTGACCATGTTCGATGGATTTCACGCCGCAGGCGAGCGCGCGCTGAACGGCGGCGGACGTATAGGCATGGATGCAGACATAGGTGCCCCAGTCCGTCGCTGCCGCCACAGCAGCCTTCATTTCTGCTTCGGTATATTGAAGCGCGTCGATCGGATCGTAAGGCGAGGCTACGCCGCCGCCGCCCATGATCTTGATCTGGCTGACACCCAGCATAAGCTGCTCACGTACCCTCTGTAGTACCTCCGCCTCGCCATCGGCAATCTCCGAGATGCCTGCTTGCTCGGCGATGCTGAGATTGCTTTGCGGGGATCTCGGCAGATCTGTGCGGGTGCGAAAGTCGCCGTGCCCAGATGTCTGTGAAATCATCGCGCCGGAAGGATAGATGCGAGGACCGGGAATCCGCCCCTCGTCAATGGCGCGCTTCAGCGCGAATGACGGGCCACCGACATCGCGAATAGTAGTGAAGCCACGTAAGACCGTGCGTTCAGCTTCCTGTGCGGCGACAAGATGGACATATGGTATGTCGGCGGTCATCGCGGCGACCTGCGAAATGCCAGCCAGAATCGAATGCCAGTGCGCATCGATCATCCCCGGCATCAGCGTCCGACCACCACAGTCGATGACATCGGCATCGGTGACGGTATCGTTGGAAGCGACCAGGGCCTTGATCAATTTGCCTTCGATCAGCACGCCTTGACCTTGGACGAGCGTGCTGTTCGTGCCGTCAAAAATATTCACATTTCTCAGCAGGATCGGCTTCGCGGGAGTCTGCGAAAATGCCGGATAGACGAAACTGAGTGCGGGGGCAACAAGGCTTGCGGCCACGTGAAGAATCGTCTGCAGCAAAGCCCTTCCGCAGGAAGGACAAGCCGAAGCCGTTAAAGCGTGAGCGCGACGCCCGCCGTTAAGGCCGGATAGAATGGCGAAAAAACAAGCCCGTGAAACCCTCGCGCCGCGAAAACCTCGCGGGGCTTTTCTTAATGCTTGTCTACAATGCGAGTCTGGTCGGAGAGTTGGTAGCCTGGCGCGACCAGCATGTTTCGGAAATCACGTCCAAGTGGTGCAAGGAACATGGCTGCCGGACTCAGACGCAGACCATAGGCAAGCAACGCAGCCGCAGATTTCGGCTCGCCCTCCAACAAACCCCGTGCTGCCTTGCGGATTGCCACCTCAGCGATTCTGAGCCGCGCGACTTTGTGCAGTTTTGTGGCTTGCGGAAGTGAACGGCCTTGCCGGCTGAAGAAACTGTCGAACGCGGCCATGCGCCCCTCAAGCCGCGCTCTAGTGTCCGCGAAGTCAGTCGCGGACAATTGCATCGGGTGCTCGCGGCGGATGCCCAGCGGACAATCGAACTCGATGACTGCGCCTCTCGCGGCAAGGCGGAGGGCCACCTCCAGATCGGGTGCATAGGCAAGACTAGCACGATAGTGTCCCACCGTCTTTTGTACGGACGTCCTGACCAGCCTAAACCCAAGTGCCAGCGAAAAGCCCGAATTTCGGCAGCAGTCTTCGATGAATTTGGTCCCTTCCGTAATCCGCCAGCCAGAGGGCGGATCCGGTTCGACCAACTCGTCGCCGTTGTACAATTTCAGGTCAGAACCGAGCGCGAAAACTGCATCAGGGTGACTATCGAGGATGGTCGCAGCACGCTTGAGAGCCTCCTTGGCCAACAGATCGTCAGCGCACAGGATCATGCAGTAGTCAGCGGCAGCTACATCAATTCCTTCGTTGAAGGAGGCGTGCACCCCGAGATTCTTCTCGTGCAAGATGACGTTTATCCGGCTGTCTTCAGCAGAGAGGCGGCGGGCAATTTCGATGGTTCCATCGGTGGATGCGTTGTCGATGATGACAACCCGGAGGCTCTCTATGCCCTGCGAGAGCACACTGGCAACACACTGCTCAAGAAATGGCGCGGCATTGTAGCAGGGAATGATGACGTCAATGCTGTTCATCCGGCCGACATCCTTAATGAGCTGTGCGCTCAGCCGCTGCGCTTTATGTTTGCTGATAAGAAATCACGACTGCCGTCGAAACGGTAGGGATCCATTGTGCCAATAGGGTACGACATTTGACGGAGGTTCGCTCGAAAACCTCGTCGTGAAGAACCTTCCAGTGAAAGTCGCTCGAGCTGCAAAAGCGATGGTTTGCGTGTGCACACCCAACCGTGGCGACCCGTTGACGCCTGACGCTGACCGAGCTAATAATTTCGCATATAAGAATTTTAATTCGCTGTGGCGTATAATGATGCGCCGTATTGGGGCGTCGCAGGGAGGATCGGTTTATGGAATTTCAGGCGCTGGCTCGCACACCCGAGCAGATTGCAGTGCGCGATGCGGTGAAGGCAATTTGCGATAAGTTTGATGACGCCTATTGGCGCGAGCGCGACCGGACAGGCACATTCCCGCACGAATTTACGAAGGCTATGGCCGAGGGTGGATGGCTCGGGATTGCTATGCCGGAGGAGTTTGGTGGTGCCGGCCTCGGCGTCACGGAAGCCGCTATCATGATGCAGGTGGTGGGCAACTCGGCAGGTGCGTTTGCCGCTTGCTCTTCGATTCACATCAACATCTTCGGGCCTCATGCAATCGTTGTGCATGGCACGCCCGAGCAGAAGGAGCGCATGCTGCGCCCGCTTATCGAAGGCAAGATCCGCGCGTGCTTTGGTGTAACGGAGCCCGATGCGGGCCTCGACACCACCAAACTGAAGACCAGGGCCGTGCTGAAGGGTGACCGATACATAGTCCATGGACGCAAGATGTGGATCTCGACGGCGCAGATCGCCGACAAGATCATGCTGATTGCCCGCACGACGCCGGTTGAGGAGTGCAAGCGGCCAACTGACGGCTTGTCGATCTTCTTCACTGATTTTGACCGCAGCAAGATCGAGGCTCGCGAGGTGCACAAGATGGGCCGCGCGGCGGTGGACAGCAACGCGTTGTTCATCGATGGCCTGGAAATCCCTGTCGAAGATCGCATTGGCGAGGAGGGCAGGGGGTTCTACTACCTTCTGGACAGCCTCAATCCCGAACGCATTCTCAACGCAGCCGAAGTTATCGGCATTGGCCGGCGAGCGCTGGCAAAGGCGACCCAGTATGCCAAGGACCGTGTTGTGTTTGGCCGTCCCATCGGCATGAACCAGTCGATCCAGCATCCGCTGGCCGAAAGCTGGTCTGAGCTTATGGCAGCGGAGCTGATGACGCTTCGTGCCGCTGAGCTCTATGATTCAGGCAAGCCCTGCGGGGCTGAAGCCAATGCAGCGAAGTATCTGGCGGCTGACGCCAACTTCAACGCGTGTGACCGGGCGGTTCGCACTCATGGCGGCATGGGGTATGCAAGCGAGTTTGATGTAGAGCGCTATTTCCGCGAGGCAGTGGGTACGCGCTTGGCACCCGTCTCGCGCGAACTGGTGCTGTGCTACCTGGCCGAGCGGGTTCTTGGCCTGCCGAAATCCTACTGAGTGCGGCCATGAACCATCGCGTCGTTCGCATTGGCGGTGCATCAGGATCCTGGGGGGACAGCCCCATGGCCATCCCGCAACTGCTGACTGCCGAGGTTGACTACCTCATTGCCGACTATCTCGCCGAGATCACGATGTCTCTGCTGGCGCGGGCAAAGCTCAAGGATCCGGAGTCAGGGTATCCGCCGGACTTTGTTCGCGATCTCGGTGACAATCTCGACGAGATCGCCAGACGCGGCATCAAGTTTGTCACCAATGCCGGAGGCGTAAATCCGCAAGGCTGCGCGAAGGCGCTTGCCAAGATCGCTACAGACAAGGGCCTTGCGTTGAAGATCGCCGTTATTGAGGGCGATGACATGCTGGCGCATGCGGAGCTTTTGCGCCCCGAAGGAGGCGGCACGCTTCCGAAGCTGCTCACCGCGAATGCCTATCTCGGGGCGCTGCCGATCCGAGCGGCACTCGCTGGAGGGGCGGATATCGTCATCACGGGGCGTGCTGCCGACAGTGCTCTTGCACTCGGCATCCTCATGCATGAATTCGGCTGGACGGAAGACCAGTACGATCTTCTTGCTGCCGGAAGCCTTGTCGGCCATGTGCTCGAATGCGGGCCGCAAGCCACCGGCGGCATCCACACCGACTGGCAGGATGTGCTCGGTTGGGAGAACATCGGTTACCCCATTGCCGAATGTTCAGCCGATGGCAGTTTTGTCCTGACCAAACCCGTTGGGACTGGCGGCCTCATCAATCGGGCCGTTGTCTCGGAACAGATCCTCTATGAGGTGGGTGACCCGGCAGCTTACATCCTGCCAGACGTGGTGGCTGATTTCACCGATGTCAGTGTTGAGGACCTTGGTGCTGAGCGGGTCCGCGTTTCAGGTGCCAAGGGGCGGGCCCCTACGCCTGACTACAAGGTCTCGGCAACCTGGCTCGATGGCCACCGCGCCGTCGCCACCTTTTCCATTGTCGGACCGGATGCGGCACTCAAGGCTGATCGCACGGCGACCGCTCTGATCGCTCGCGGCGATGCGTTGTTTGCCAAACACGGCTTTGCTGGATTTTCGTCAACCCATGCCGAAGCGCTGGGTGCGGAAGCTGCCTATCCGCCTGCAAGACAGCGGAGAGGGACGCGCGAGGTGGTGTTGCGGCTCGTCGTAGCGCATCCAGACCGGCGCGCGCTCGAACTCTGGTCAAAGGAGATCGGTTCCGTCGGTATTTCTTTCGCGCCGGGCACAACGGGGATAATGGGCGGACGGCCAAGGCCCACGCCAGTCATCCGGCTTTTGACTTGCTACGTTTCGAAAGCGAGCCTGCCGGCTCCGCGCCTCATTTTCGATGGCGGAGAGCCAATTGACGTCCCGGTGCCTGCCGGAGAGGTATTGCAGGCAACAACGCGACAGTCGATTGTGGAACCAAATGTGTCCTCCGGGAAGACCGTTACGGTGCCGCTCGGTCGCATCGCCTATGCGCGCTCGGGCGACAAGGGCAACAGCTCAAACATCGCGCTGATAGCTCGTCGGCCGGAATATCTGCCGGTGATCCGGAGTGAAGTGACGCCGCAAAGGATGCTCGACCATTTCGAAGGGCTTGTTGAAGGACCGGTCGAACGTTTCGATGCACCTGGCCTTCTCGCGGTCAACTTCCTGCTGCGGAACGCGCTTGGTGGCGGAGGCATCGCTAGCCCGCGCATCGATCCGCAGGGCAAGGCATTCGGCCAGATGAGCCTTGAGATGATGGTGGAGGTGCCGCGTGCGCTTCTGGCCGGGGAGGAGAAGGCATGACGGATCCCATTCTTGTGGAACGGCGCGGTTCGGCGCTATGGATCACGATCAACCGTCCCGATCGGCGCAACGCCATCAACAACTCCGTCATCACCGGCATTCAGGCGGGACTTGAGCGCGCCCGCAGCGAAAAGGGCGTGCGCGTGGTGGTGCTGACCGGTGCGGGCGAAAAGGCGTTCTGTGCCGGGGGTGACCTGCAGCAGGGTACCTCCGTCTTTGACGACGATCCGGTCGAGCCGACGACCGACTTCGGGCGTCTCGCCCGCTTTGCGCGTGAGATGCAGATCCCGATGGTCGGACGCATCAACGGGGCCTGTGTCGCAGGCGGCACGGGATTGATGGCGCTCTGCGACATCGTGGTTGCTGCCGACCACGCCAGGTTCGGGCTGCCGGAAGCGCGCGTCGGCGTTTTCCCGTTTCAGGTGCATGTCTATTTCCGCAAGCTGATCCTGCCGCGCCATGTGGCGGAGCTTGCGCTGCTCGGTGAGTATGTCGATGCGCATCGGGCGCGCGAGATGGGCCTCATCAACTATGTCGTGCCGGCGGAGGAGCTGGACGCCAAGGTTGCCTGGGTCTGCGAAAAACTGGCGCTGGCGTCTCCTGCAGCGATAAGGCGCGGCAAATACGCCATGACCGCCATGCAGGACATGGGCTTCCAAGAGGCAATCTCCTTTGCTGAAGGACAGATCATGCTGACCGTCGCCGGCGAAGACGCGGCCGAAGGCCTTGCTGCATTCAATGAGAAGCGCCGGCCCCGCTGGCAGGAGGAAAGCTGATGGCTCAGGAGCGCAAGCGAGGAGGCCCGCTGTCGGGTGTGCGCGTCGTCGATCTGACAACGGTGGTGATGGGACCGTCCTCGACCCAGATCTTGGGCGATCTCGGTGCAGACATCATCAAGGTCGAGCAGCCGGAAGGCGATTCCACGCGAGGCATCGGTCCGGCGCGAAACCATGGCATGGGGCCGCTGTTTCTGCAGAACAACCGTAACAAGCGCTCGGTCATGCTGAACCTCAAGACCGAGGAGGGTATGGAAGCGCTGCATGAGCTTCTGCGCACTGCGGACGTCTTCGTCACCAATATTCGTCCGCAGGCGATCGAGCGGCTAGGGCTCGACTATGCGGGCGTGTCAGCGGTAAACCCCGGCATCATCTATGCTGCAGCGGTTGCCTACGGGCGCGGCGGGCCGGAAGCCGGTCGCCCAGTGTATGATGACATAATGCAGGCATCGGCAGGAATTTCAGATCTCTTCGCCAAGGTCGACGGCAAGCCGCGCCAGGCACCGGTCAACATCTGCGACCGTATCACGGGTCTCTATCTCACCATCTCGATCACCAGCGCGCTGTTCCACCGCGCGTTGACCGGCGAAGGGCAGGAGATTGAAGTCCCGATGCTGGAGACGATGGCGCAGTTCGTGCTGGGCGACCATATGGCGGGGTCGGTCTTCGTGCCGCCGCTCGGGCCGCTTGGTTACATGCGCCTCCTGTCTCGTCATCGCGGGCCATATCCCACCAAGGATGGCCACATTTGCATCGTCGTCTACACCGATGCGCAGTGGCGGGCCTTCACCGATCTCATCGGAGATCCGGGTCTGATCGAACGTGACGAACGCTTCGCCAACCAGACGGTGCGCACCGCGAATGCGGAACTCTGCGGCGAATACATCGCGCGCTACACCCCGACCCGAACTACGGAAGAGTGGCTGGACTTCTGTCGTTCGATCGACATTCCGGCCGCATCGGTGACCAAACTGGAGGACCTCTTTGAGCATCCGCACCTGAAAGCAGTGAATATGTTCGACACGATGGAGCATCCGTCCGAAGGAACGATCCGCACGGTCCGCTTCCCGGTCAACTTCAGCAAGACGCCGGCTGCCATTACCAGGCCGGCGCCCCGCCTTGGGGAACACACGGACGAGGTTCTGGGTGAACTGCGCGCTCAGCGTGCAGCGGAGTGACAATCCATGGGGGGACTCTACAACGTCTGGGATTACCGAGAGGCGGCGAAGCGGCGTATGCCGCGCGCCTTCTTCGAGTTTCTCGATCGAGGCACCGAGGACGAGCACGCGATGCGTGCCAACCGCGCCGCCCTCGAGGCAGTGAAATTGCGGCAGAGAATCCTGCAGGACGTGCGCCAGATCGACACGTCGACGGAGCTCTTTGGCCGCAAGCTGCCTTTGCCTCTCGCGACGGCTCCCACCGGCGTCGCTGACATCATCGCCTACCGGGGCGAGCTTGCGGTAGCGCGGGCTGCCGGCAAGGCCGGAATTCCCTATACGCTCGCCACCAGCTCGACAACGCCTATGGAAGCCGTGGTGGAGGCCGCTACGGCGGGCTGCTGGCTCCAGATGTATGTGTGGGACGACCGCGATGCGAGCTTTGAGATCGCCGCCCGCGCCGAACGTGCTGGCATGGAAGCACTGGTCATCACCGTCGCGATGAACGTAGTGCTTTCGAAGGATTTCCTTCACAGTCTCGATGCCAGACTGGATCGAGGCTTCGTCATTGGTGGCGCAGTACTGACCAAGCAGGTACTCGAGCACGTAAGTAGGGACGATCGCGTTGCCTTTGACGGTCTTCACGAGGTCCTTGCGGACTACAAGTCCAGGGAAAAGCTCGTTAATCTTCTGGTCCAGCGGAGTCACCGGGCTCTCCTCAGAAATCGAAATCGTTTGTGAAGCTTCTGCGTAGAACATATCGCATGCTGCGGTAATCCTTGTAGTGCGACGTTCCTGCATGCTGCTCCTCGAGCCGCAGTGTGACTTCCTGCCCGTTGAAATCGTCAGCCTTCTTTGACAGGAGGAAGCGGATCTTCATCTCTCGCTCGCGTGGGTTTTCCGATCTGAAGTCGAACAACAGGTCGTGAGTGTCGGAAATGAGTTCCCCGCTGGACGAATAGATGCCGGCCCGCAGTCGCCGGGGCTGCGCCTTTTCGGTTACAGGCGATGTCTGATAAAACAGGACCGACATCTGACTTGACGTGATTGTCTTGTTTGAACTCGCGACAATCTCGACCTCCACGGCAGACAGGTCGCTCTGCCGCTTCTTCTTGATAGTCAGGACGGGGACCACGACCTCCTGGAGCGACGCCCCGCCGTGCACATATCGGCTACCCGAGCCCTTCAACCGAAGTCGGTTGATGGACTTTGGGATGGCCACTTCGACATCTCCCTCGAGCCCGAGACTGGACGCTTCGAATAACAGTAACCCCGCATGAGGTTGCAGTCCCTTGCCAAGGACGAAGCGGCGATCACGGAAAAACACGGTCTCTCCGACAATGTCTGCGCCACTGAAGTCACTCTCATCAATTGGGCGGTGCTGGTAGATGAAGCCATGGTCTGCCGTCAGGAGCAAGTTGCTGGCATTTGCTGCTGTGAGCTTCTTGATCAGCTTGATCAGTTCTTCGAGAGTGTCTTCCACGGCCTCGAATACCCGCTCCTCGGAGACAGTCTTGTCGCCCATAGCGTCAATTCTGTTGTGATAGATGTACACGACGTCATTCTCTCGGAGCAGGGCACGAGCCTCGTCACCCTTCATCTCCATGAATTCTTCCGCTTTCATGGCGCGTACCCGGTCGCCGGGCCGACCGCTGGCTTCAAGGATCTTCTGTCTATTTGCCAGTCCTTGGGAGCTGAGACCGTCAACCAGCACGACGCCGGTGTCGTTGTTGGCGATCCGGACTTCCTTATTCGGCAGGAGGGAAGCCATACCAAGCTGAGTGTAGCTGGGCAGCGATGACAGCATCGGCGCTAACTCGGCGTCGTAACGGTCCTCGCTGCGGATGCGCCCCAGAAGTTCCTCGCCAATTTCGTATCGCATCGCATCTGAGATAATAACGCACAGCTTCAGGTCCTTCCGTCGGAAGGGCGCGACGTAGGTTGCGTAAAAATCCCGCTGCCGCGGAATTGGTGCTGCATCCCAGCGCTCGGCACGATCGACATGAGCCTGCCAGGTATCGTTCAACTTCAGCAGGAATCTGTTGACGTAGAGGTTCTCAATCCTCTCGGTCAGACCCCCGAGTAGGGACGGCTGGGCCGCTTGCTTGGTGTTCACGACGAATAGTCGATAGAGCTGGTCGATGCGGAACCAGCTCCGAGCGTAGCGGCCAATCCCGTCGGAAAGCGAATCCATACCAAGATCCATCTGCGCTATCGCCTGCAGAAATTCCGCAGCATTTCCGAGCGCTTGATATACCGTCTCGAACTCCCTGTACCAGTGGCTCTGCCTGCGTTGCCGTATCCATGAGACCACATCAGCATAGGCTACAGTCTGGCTGTTCAGCTCTCTGACCAGATTGCGAATGATTTCTCGCTCAATCTCGCGGAAATAATCAAGCTCGATCAGGGAACGGAAATCACGCTTCTCCAGATCGGATCGGATGCCCAAAACCTCACCATATTGGTCGGAAAGAGCCTCAAAGGCGGCGGCTGCGTTGCGGTTGTTTTTCCACCGTCGGAAGAAGACCACTGCCTCGGTAGACAGCTTAGCGTCTGTACCCACGCCAGCGGCGTAGCAGGATTTGAACAGCTCGATCGCGAAATCCTCGATACTGGGTTCCTGCGCCCGGTATCCGTAGTGACGGCCCATCTGCTCCCAGAGGAAATCGGCGAGACCTACGCGAATGATCAGTCGCAGCTTGTCGTCCTTGCCGGCAGCCAATTCTCCCAGCAGACTCTCTACAACGGCATCGAAGCTTGGGTCTGCGCCCGCGCAAACCGTCAGCATCTTCAGTCGTAGAGCGGTCTTGGTATCGTCCGCCTTCGTCAACCGCTTGAGATGCTCCACACGCTTGGCAGCCCGGAAGAATTCCGCATGCTCCTTGACGAGGTCCGAAAAGGCGATTCCGAGCCCGAGTTCGCTGAGCCAGATCGCGGTCTGGTCAGTTCGGAACATTCCGTGGGCGAGTTGGACGTCGAGCAACCAGTTCTCTAGCGGCTCCGGCTCAGGACCGTGCTTACAGAGAAGGAATTTCTGCTTCGGCTGCTCACGAAGAAATCGATACTTGAGCCCGAACTCGTTGTTGGCAATCTCCACCTTCTCGACGTCCGGCAGACTGATGGCATCAAACGCCTCGCGGAAGTCCTGTTCCGCGTCGTACCAAAAGACGATCCGGTGCTTTTCGAACTGCTTTGCCAGCCCGAGCGCGATACGTTCCTGCATCGTCAGTCTTCCGCATCGTTCAAGCCCTTTATGGGCTTCAGGGCTTTGCCAAACTTAGCGTAGTTAACCTTCACGCCGTCATCGAGGTCGATCTCTATCCTCTGGGCTGCCAGGGGATATAGAACATCGCGCTCATATTCATCCAGTTCGTCAATCACCTTACTGAGGCGCTCAATCTCTTTCAGAGCACGTGTCTTTTCTGCCTGGCTGGCATCAGCATTCGCTTGCGCGTGCGCCTGGCTCCGCCAGCACATACTTGATAATTTCGCGACGAGACAAGCAAAACTCAGGATGCTTTTGGACTTGCTCGAACACTGCCAAGACATCGGCATCGGCGGGGAC
>Ga0182741_1003283_pt1 | contig 17400 bp, 19 predicted proteins | sample eDN5th37CBELigOP_FD_128874 | JGI IMG/M metagenome (GOLD analysis project Ga0182741, IMG submission 128874) | Enriched Organic Plus compost microbial communities from Emeryville, California, USA - eDNA 5th pass 37_C BE-Lig OP (version 2) (version 2) ...
GATCGTCAGGAACCAGGTCTGCTCCTGCAACGGCCCGTGCACAGGCTGTGCTAATTGTTTGAAGATCCGTTTTCGATGGCGTTGAGCCGGCCGCTACGGCGGCACCAATGCGATGAATGGCTTCGCGGAGCGTGACCGTTTGCGCCAGGAGATAGGTAAAATCTGGATCGTCCTGTCCGATCAGTACTCGCACCTGGTCCGCAGTTTTCCGGTCGAGAATGCCCGCATGTTCAGACCAGTCCACCACATGTCTTGGCTCGCGGAGATGATCGAGATGTTGCGGTCCGCCCCTGCCACTCGAGGTGTTGGCAAAATCGAGCGCGAGCGCATCGCCAATAAGGTGAAGAGAACCGGCTCGCGAAGGGGTGTCTGTGAACACTCTCGGCATGGTGAAAACCGGAGACGGCTTCTAAAGGATGCTCCACGAAAACACGTAAACTCGGTTGCGTCAACCATCTAACCATGTTTTGCTGGTGACGTGGCAGGTGAGCAGTTGCGGGCAGGGCACTTAGATGGGAACAGAGGCCAGCGTTACTGATTTTATTGAGAAAATCGAGCATCCGCTCAAGGCTGAGATCGGCATGGTGCGGTCCATAATCATGTCCTCGCACCCGGAGATCAACGAAACCATCCGATGGGGCGGCCCTAGCTTTGAACACGTGGAGCCTCTCGTATCGATCAATCCTCGGGTCAAGGATTGTGTCGCCTTGATATTTCACAGCCCCGGCAGCTTGGTTGAGCAGTTTCCGATGCTCGAGCCAGGACCAAAGGGGAGGGCGTATCTCAAGTTACGATCTATGCAGGATGTTAGGCAGGCTGAGTCCCAGCTGAGCAATCTGATGCAACGATTGGTTTCCTGCGGAAAATAAGGACGACATTCGACAGGCAATGACTCTGCGACGTTTACGGCGGTTGCAACGGTTGCGAGGTAGACTTGGCTGGGGGCGGCCGCCATGTCGACTCGTGCAATCCGACTTTCGCAGGCGAGCCCTATGCTCAGGATAGGATGGATCCTGACGTGTCTCATCCGCTCGCGCTGGGTGGCGATCGCCCATCCGATTGTCAGGGCATTACGCGAGCCCCGTTTGCGGTTTCGCTTGCAACAGCTCAGCTTATCTACGTGAGAGCAGCGACAATATGTTCCCTATTTGTTCTTGTAGATCGGCTCCCCTGCCCCTAGGATGGGGCACCCTTCACGAAGCACGAGATTTGCGATGAGCATGGATAAGGCCAAGGCAATAGAGACTGCCGTCAGCCAGATTGAACGAGCCTTTGGCAAAGGCGCCATCATGCGCCTCGGTGGCGATCAGGTCATCGAAGTGGAGACGGTCTCGACTGGGTCGATCGGCTTGGATATTGCGCTCGGGGTCGGCGGCCTGCCGCGGGGACGCATCGTCGAGATCTACGGGCCGGAATCGTCGGGCAAGACGACGCTCGCTCTTCAGACAATTGCTGAGGCTCAGAAGAAGGGTGGTGTGTGCGGCTTTATCGATGCCGAGCACGCGCTGGACCCGGTCTATGCTCGCAAGCTCGGAGTTAATTTAGACGATCTTCTCGTCTCTCAGCCGGATAATGGCGAGCAGGCCCTCGAGATTGCCGACACGCTCGTGCGCTCCGGCTCTGTTGATATCCTGGTTATCGACTCGGTGGCGGCGCTCACCCCGAAGGCCGAGATCGAAGGCGAGATGGGTGAGAGCCGTCCCGGTCTCCAGGCCCGCCTCATGAGCCAGGCCCTGCGCAAGCTTACCGGTTCGATCAACCGCGCCAACACGATGGTGATCTTCATCAACCAGATCCGCATGAAGATCGGCGTCATGTACGGCTCGCCTGAGACGACGACGGGCGGCAATGCGCTCAAGTTCTATGCCTCCGTGCGCCTCGACATCCGCCGCGTCTCGACCCTCAAGGATCGCGATGAGCCGATCGGCAACTCGGTGCGCGTCAAGGTGGTCAAGAACAAGGTCGCGCCGCCCTTCAAGCAGGTCGAGTTCGACATCATGTTCGGCGAGGGCATCTCGAAGATGGGCGAATTGATCGATCTGGGAGTAAAGGCCAACGTGGTGGAGAAGTCCGGCGCCTGGTTCTCCTATGACAGCCAGCGCCTCGGCCAGGGCCGCGAGAACGCCAAGTCCTTTCTGAAGGACAATCCTGAGATTGCTGCCGAGATCGAGAGTAAGATCCGCCAAAATGCCGGACTCTTGATCGCGGACCTGCAGGGCAATGACGATGTGAGTACATCGGAGGATGCTGCCTGAGGGGTCTCTCAAAAACGAATGTGAACGTTCCAGCGTCCCAGATAGGATCGCTTGTGTACGAAATAACAAGGCCGCCCACATGAGGGCGGCCTTTTGGTTATATGAAAACCAACCCCACCATCCCCATCTAAGTTCTTGCCCGGCCCCTCTGTGACACATGACTTATGGCTTATCTGATCCGAAGGAGGCAGCCATGGATGATCGCGAGCAGCAGCTGGAGGGAGACTGTCAGGTCCATGTTCATAAACTGGCAGGTGGCGATCCCGCGAAAGTGCCGGCCGTCGCATACGATAGGGTCAAGCGTGCCAAACCCGCCCAACCTCTTCCTTGGCGGGACCGAGGCCCTTGAATGCCAGACCAGTAACGCCTGTGTGCTGGTGCGCCTGCAACTGAGACATGCGGGCCCCGCCTCGAACCCACAAGACGCGATTGCGACGAACTCCCCGGCGCAGACGCTCCCTGTTCAGGCTGTGTCCGCTAGAAGACCCTGAAGGGTTTGTGGGCTCCTGCAATCAGGAGATTGCAGGCAAGCCTCGGAGGTTCGCTCCGATCCGCATCCCATTCGACTTCTGAGCTTTGGTCCCGAGTTTCAACCTCATGATTTCAGCCTGGAGGGCCTCGTTTTTCGTAACTTGCTCACGGTTGGCACGTGTCAGTTCCCGGATCTCGCCTTTTAACTCAAGGACCTCTGCTTTCAGCTCCTCACATTCGGCAGCGAGATTCGTCTCTTGCCTTGCCTGGGCCTGGATCTCGCGAATCTGCTGCTTCTGCTCCCCGACCTTCTCTTGCTGTTTCCTGATCTGCTGCTCAGCTTTCGCGAGCAGTCTCTTCACTTCCCTCAACTGCTGTTCGAGGTCGTGGCATTCCGCTGGTCGTTGGGTTGTTCCTGCGCGGCTCACTGTCTGTTGACCTTCCTGTTCGAGATGGATGAGAACAAACATAGAACATTATGGAGGTCAAGGGACCGCAATCCTTTGGCAGGTTGCCTCTGCGTACCAAGTGTCGCCGCGAGTCTGGCAAGGATGTCCCGGGCAGGGCCTCGTGTTGCCAGCTGCTCCATCAGACGATCAGGTTAAAAGGGCCTGGAACTGCTCCCAGCAGACTGCTGGAAACAGGCGCCTCGGCTGCTCCGGGCTGAGCAAAAGCCTGTCCTCGTCGCCATCTTGGGATCGCGAGTGAATCTTCCTCGTGATTTTCACCTCCCCGAGCGCGCATCAGAAGCCGTATCCAGGACTAAGGCTGGAGGGTGGATGGATCACGACAGAAGTTCGATGAAATATTATCCGAGGCCGCCGGGAATCAAGCGTGGCCTTCACGGCTCCGGCAAAGCGAACCGTTCCGACTTCCGCAAACGGGAACGAGGCTTTTGAGCGCGAGTTACCTCACTGTCAGGAGGACGATGGCTCCTGCATGCCATGCGAACCTAATGGAGGAAACGATGACGCAGAGCGATGCTCCGGGTGTGATGACCGGGAAACCCTTGATCGAGAGTGACCGGGTTGAGGGCACCGCCGTCTATGATCCGCAGGGCAACCACCTCGGCTCAATCAAGCGGCTAATGATCGAGAAGATGAGCGGCAAAGTCACATACGCAGTGATGAGCTTTGGCGGCTTTCTGGGTATGGGAGAAGACGAGCACACGATTCCCTGGAGCAAGCTGACATACGACACGAGCCTAGGAGGGTACCGTACTGACATCACTGAGGAGCAGCTTCGTGGCGCTCCTACATTCTATCGGGAGCGGAGTGACTACGACTGGACGGAACGGGAGCGTGAGCGGGAACTGCATGATTACTGGCGGGTGCCATACTACTGGGGCATCTGAGTTCGATCCAACCCTGTCGAAGGCTGATGATGTCAGCCTTCTTCGCCTCTCCGCTCAGAAAGGACAGGAGTGGATTATATCCCGTGAATGCCTTTGGGCCCGGGCCCCAGGGTCGAGCGATCAGACGGAAGATCGGGCGGTAATGGTCGATGATCTTGATCTTGGCGAATTGCGGCGGGTCCCGCGGATCTCTTACTACTTCCGCTATCCGCTGCATCGTCATGATTTCCGCGAGCTGAAAACTGAGGGCGGGCTCCGGGGGCACTACGCGGCCAAGCCACTCTATGGCAGCCTTTTACCGAGTGGCCACGTCAACCGCTCCGCCGGATATAATGGCGATATCGTTGCGCTTTTCATTCCCATCGAAGCCCAAACGGTTCACGCGGCCTGCCTGACCTTCGCGCATATCGCTCCGGAGCGTATTGTATTGACAAGTAGCCAGCGCAACTGGCCGGCAATCCGCGAAGCGGCGGAGCGCAGCATCTGCATGATGCTCGATGGAGGAATAGATGTCTCTATATTGAGAGGAGCATTTTCAATTGGAGCGTCGGAGGTAAAATGACCCACAAATTCAATGTCGGCGATCATGTAAGTTGGAATTCCGAGGCGGGACGCGTGTCCGGGAGAATCGTCAAGGTCCATACCCGCGATTTCGATTACAAAGGATACACACATCACGCCTCGGAGGATGACCCTCAGTACGAGATCAAGAGCGACAGGACTAACCATATCGCTGCACATAAAGGCAGCGCGCTCGATCGCGCGTGAAGGCAACGTGTGACGCTGCCACTCTTTACCATCGGCCACTCCAACCGGAGCCTTGAGGAGTTTGTCGAGCTTTTGCAGGAGTTCCGGATTGAACATCTCGTGGACGTCAGAAAAGTCCCGATGTCGAGAGCCAATCCGCAGTTCAACAAGGATACGCTCCCGCAGGCGCTAGCAGCCTACCAGATCTCTTATGAGCATATCGCGGAGCTGGGCGGTCTTCGCGGAAAAGCCAAAGCCATGCCTCTGGACGTCAACGGAATGTGGACGAACAAGAGCTTCCATAACTATGCCGACTATGCGCTGTCGGAGCCGTTTCAGGCAGGACTCAGACGTCTGATTGAGGAGGCGCATAGGCGGCGTTGCGCGATCATGTGTTCCGAGGCCGTATGGTGGCGGTGCCACCGTCGCCTTATAGCCGACAATCTGATAGCTCGGGACAATGCTGTGTTTCACATTATGGGAAAAGGCCGTTTGGAACCGGCTCGGCTTACACAGGGTGCTTTCGTTCGACCCGATCGAAGCGTCATTTATCCAACTGGAAATAAGCCGGGAAGCGGAGTTGCAACGCTTAGCTGAAGTTCAGCTCAAAGCCGTGCGCTTAGAATGCCAGCAATAATGGGGCCCCCGCCCATATTGGCGTCTTTCACAGCTCTGTCGATAGGCCGATCTCAGACAGCTTAGAGACGATCTCTTCCTGGTGTCTGCTTTGGAAGCGTATTTTATTGCAGTCAAAGTTCACTTGGATTTTGAAGCCCACCAAAGGCCACAGCCCAATATAGCCAGAACACCTTCCGGTTCGATCGTTCAAACGGACGACCAGGGTAGGTATGGCCCCCTTTCTGAGAGCGAGTTTCGCATTTAGAACATGGGTATGATGGACCTCCATAAACAGATCGCTGATCTCGAAGCCGAAATCGAGGCGTTGTCCGAGGCTGCAACGCAATGCCGAAAGAGCATGATCGTGGCGAAGGTCGCCGTTGGAGCAGGGATTCTGCTGCTCGTGGGCCTCCTCTTCGGACTGTTCGGATCAGCGCCTATTGTGCTCGTCATCGGGATTGCCTCCACACTTGCTGGAGCAGGCTTTTATGGGTCGGGCCGAAGCACCCTCGAGCAGATCTCCGCGAATGCCCGAGCCTGCGAAGATCGCCGTGACAGGATCATCGATGAGTTGAACCTTCAGACGGTACAGGGTCCTTAGGAGCGCCCGAGGGGCTAGTTTAAGGAGGCTTGTGCGAGACTGAAGCTTGCACATGGTCACTTAAGGCGCCTCTCGAGCCTTGCGCAGCATTCTTGTGCCCATACTCAAGCGCTCTGGGAGATCGGTTCTCGGATATCAGGTCTCTGCAGACGAACGGTGGCTACCCATAGGTTTGGAGGCACCATGGGCTGCAGCCATTTCCATGTCATGAATTTCGGACATTTGCCTGTTCAGGAGGTCTGCTGCCCCTAGAAGCCCCGCGTCCGTCCCAAGGTGAGCCGATGCCAGGGAGGGTCTGAGAGCAGAAGGAAAGCGGGACAGTGCTTTCTCGAGCCGAGGGAGGAAGCCGTCCGCGAGACCTACGCCGCCGCCGATCACGATGACTTGCGGATCGAGGAGCGCCTGCAATCCCGGGAGTGCCAGGGCGAGATGGTTCACAGCTTCAGCGACGATGTGTTCGGCCCAATTCTCACCCGCCTCCATCGCGGAAAAAACGGCTTTGGCATCCGCTGCACGCCCGGCAGCTTGGGCAGCTGCCGCAATGGCAAATCCGGACGCCAGATCTTCCAAGCGGCAATAATGGCCCCCGGGAGTTGGCACCGGGATCTGGCCGACATGCCCGGCAAGGCCGCTCGATCCCTGCAGGAGCCGCCCAGCCACAACGACACCTCCACCGATCCCGCTCGATACGGTCAGAAAGACAAGATCCCGCCCGCGTCCGGCTCCAAAGCGATATTCGCCCCAAGCCGCCGCCTGAGCATCATTCAATGCCATAGCGGGGCAGGCAAAGAGATCAGCCAAGTGCGCCACGAGTGGAAAACCTGAAGGAACGGGCAGAGTCGCCGGATTGACGGCCGTCCAGCACCCGTCATGCACGAGTCCCGTCACGGCGGCAGCGACACCGGCATATTTACCATGCCAATCCCGTGCTGCATCCGCGGCCGATCTCAGCCATGCCTCCGCTCCATCGGCAGGCGTTGTGCGAACCTGCCGCCGCTCGACAATTCGATTCTCCAGTACGAGCGCGACGGCGGTCTTGCTGCCGCCGATATCGATCGCCAGGACGGGTTTCGGTGAGGCTGCTTCGACCGTGACAGCATCCACGAACCACTGCGTGATATGCTCCGGTCGGGTAATGGCGGAGCCTACCACCACCGCCGTTGCTCCTGCCCGCATGGCTGCGGCCGCCAGACGTGGCTCGTTGTAGCGGCCTTCGGCGAAAACCGGCGCGCCGAGCGCGCAGGATTCCCTCACCAGATTGATGTCCGGCATGCGGGGAGGCAGCCCCGCATGCGTATAGCCGGACATTGTCGTACCAATGATATCCACGCCGAGTGCGATGGCATTCCTTACCTCGGAGATCGTCGCAATATCAGCCATCGCGATACGATTGAGCGCATGCACTTCATGGACCAGGGTCTGAACCGCAACGGGCCTGGGCCGGTCCGTCGCATCAAATGCTATGATTGTGGCGCCAGCCTCGGATAGTGCCTTAATGTCCTCAATCCAAGGCGTGATCCGGATCGGCGTATCCGCAAGGTCACGCTTCACAAGCCCAATGACCGGAAGCGAAGAGACAGCAGTGACGGCAGCAACATTGGCCGCGCCTTCGATCCGAAGACCCCTGGCGCCAGCTGCCTGAGCCGCCAGTGCGAAGCGGACGACCGAGGCAGGGTCGTCGAACGGGCCTCCGGGGACGGGCTGGCATGAAACGATGAGGCCCCCTCTTAGCCTGTTGAGGAGTGCGGCGGTCGCCAGCTGCGAGTTCATGACCGGTTCCGGATTTTCGTGTCGTTGTCGGGGAGCGGGTTACATAAATGTAGCGTCAACGATCTGTACCTCGCGGCGCTCGGCATTGGCGCGGTAAGCGGCCTCGATACAGGCGACGACATGGCGTCCGTAAGCGCCGCTGACGGGGGAGGGGGTGTCATTAGCGATGCTCGCCGCCATGGCCTGCCATTCGCGCATGACGGCCTTGTCCATCCAGTTCGGCTCGAGGGAATGGGGGACCGGAGCCCAGACACCCTCTTGCCCGACGAACACGCCATGATCGAAATCGATACGGATCGTGCCTTTTTCACAAACAAGATCCATGGCGAAGGACACCGCGCCATCCCGGTAGCCGACGCTGGCAACTTGGCCGATCCGGCCATTGGCGAAGCGCAACCCGATGAGCGCGGAATCGTCTGCCTCCTGATCGTGAAAATAGGTGCCCGTCATCGCAGTGATGCCGGTTACGGGCTGCCCCATCAGCCAGATCAGGCGGTCGAGGGCATGAATGCCGGCCGTCATCAGCATGCCGCCGCCACAGGTTTGATCGAGATGCCAGGAGCGCCGGTTGCTCTCCATCCAAAGCTTGATCATCCAGCTCGAACCCAGGACAGGCGCCCCGAGCACTCCGGAATCAATAATTTCCTTAGCCTTGAGGCAGGGCAGGGCGAAGTGCATCACATGCCCGATCATCAGCTTGCCGCCACCCGCATCGGCCGCCGCCAAGATGGCGTCGCAGGACGAGAGGCTAGGGGCCATGGGCTTTTCGAGCAGGACATGCTTGCCGGCCCGTGCAGCCGCGACGGCGATCTCCTCGTGCAGATGATGCGGCGTCGCGATAACCACGGCATCAACTGTCGGATCGTCCAGCAAAGCGCGCCAGTCCCCGTAACTCCGGCCGCCATGTTCCTCAGCAAAAGCCGCGGCTGCATCTTTGTTCTCACGGCAAGATGCGACAAGCCGGACCTCCTTGACTCCTTTCATGGCGCGCGCATGGACCGCGCCGAAATGGCCGGCCCCAATGATTCCCACACCGATCATGGATTCGCCTTCTCGTATGCTGCATCGATCAGTTGCATGGCGGCTTGATAATCCTCGATGCCGACAGTCGGCGGAGCCCCCGCGCGAAGCCTGTCGAGTGTATCGGCCATGAAAAGACGGTAGCGTGTAGCGGGGTGCTCGGGCTCCAGGGCACGGGTATGCCCGTCGTCGAGCGTTGCGCATCGGGCAGTCTCGCCGTGGTCCACCAGATAGGCGTTGCTGGTGGCGATCCGCCATTCGAAATCGCCGCCGGGTGCCATGGACGCATAGGTGTAGCCGGCCTCGACCGTGAAGAGCGCTCCTGCCTCGTCCACGAGAGTGACAAGGGCATGATCTTCAACCGGCTCTCGATGGATGCGGTGGCCCATTGTGGCGGCCGTGACCCGTAAGGCTCCTTGTGCCAGGCTAAGGGCCGCGTCGATGCCGTGGATGCCGAGGTTGCGCAGCGCGCCGCCACCACTGGCCATCGGATCGAGCAGCCAGCTCACGCCATCGTCGCGATAGCGCTGCGGTGGGCCGTTGATGATGCGGAAATGTCCATGGGCAAGGCTGCCGAGCCGTTCGGTCGCGTCGAGCCGGGCCATCTCCCGGAAGATCGGCCCAAAGCGGTTAGGAAGTGGAACTCCGACGAAACTGTCGCGCTTGCGGGCCTGCTCTACGAGCGGGGCGAGACCGACCGTGGACGTGACTGCCGGCTTTTCCAATATCATCGGCAAAGAGGCCGCCATGATCTCGAGGGCGAGATCCGGAACGGTATGGGGATGGCCCATGACTACCACGAGATCGGGCTCGTCGTCGATGACGTGCCTGACGTCCGATCGGGCGCGGAGACCGTGGCCCGCTGCAAATCTGGCCGCAATCTCGCCATTCTGGTCCCAAACGGCAATGACTTTGCCGCCTGAGGAAATGGCAGCATCCAGATGCATGTCAGCGTGCCAATGGCTGACACCCAGCAGGGCAATCTTCATGGGTTTCGGTCCAGGCTTCCTGTCTTCTTGCAGGATATCCTACAAGCTGATATGCTACAAGTCGGATCATGGATCGTCCTGGCTGGATCGGTCGATGTGGTGAGGGGGGAGCGAAGGATGTCCGCCTTTAAAGACCTGAAGCCCTTGAGCCGACCGCCATCGCTGCATGTCACCGTGCAGGAAAGCCTGCGCAGCTACATAGAGGTCAACAAGCTTAAGGCCGGCGACGCTCTGCCACCGGAATCGTTCCTGGCCCAGCAGCTTGGCGTGGGCCGAAACTCGGTGCGCGAGGCCATCAAGGCCCTCGAATCCCTAGGAATTCTGGAGACCCGCCGTGGGATCGGCGTCTTCGTGAAGGAATTTTCATTCCAACCGCTGCTCGACAATCTGGCCTATGGGCTCGGGGACACATTGCGGGACGTCGAGGAGCTTCGCGAGCTGCGCCGTGTTCTCGAGGTCGGCCTCATCGACAAGACGATCGAGATGATCGGCGAGGAGGACCTTGCGGCCCTGCGCGATGTCACGGAGCGGATGCGTCAGCGCGCCGAGCGCAACGAGAGCTTCGCCGAAGAGGACGAGCTGTTTCACCGCCTGCTGTTCCGCTGCCAGAACAACCGGATGCTGACCGCGCTGATCGAGGTCTTCTGGCGCGCCTTCTACAAGGCCTCCAACTTCGCCAATCTGGACAATTCCGATCCGCTGTCGACTTGGCGCGATCACCACGAGATCGTCGAAGCCATTGCGGCTCGCGACGTCGAACGAGCCCGTAAGAGGCTCGACGAACATTACGAAGGCATTCTGCAAGTCATCGCAAACAACAAGCAGCCGTACAAATCCTGACGGGAGGAATTCGATGCGACTGAAACCCTTGACCCTGGCACTCGCTGTGACGGCGCTCCTTGGAACGACCGCACTAACACTTCCGGCGATGGCGCAGGAACAGAAGACAATCACAGGCGGCTTCGATGTCGGTCCCGGCGGTTTCCAGGGCAACTTCAATCCGCTTGCAGCCACTGGCGGTTTCACTTGGCTCAACGTCTATTTCGAGCCGTTGGTCAATTACAACGCCGATCTGACCGCGATCGAGGGCGCTCTCGCGTCAGAATTCTCCGTTAATCCCGGCCAGACCGAATATACCTTCAAGCTCGCCAAGGAGACATGGCACGACGGCAAGCCGTTCACGTCGAAGGATGTGAAGTTCACGGTTGATCTGGCCAAAAATGGCGAGACTGGGACGGTTTTCGCCGCCCGTCTTGGAGCCGTCTCTGGGGTCGAGACGCCCGACGAGCGTACGGTGGTCATTAAGCTTTCGCGGCCCGATTCCGGGTTCCTTGCGACGTTAACGAAGCTGATGATCCTGCCCGAGCATGCGCTCTCCGGCTTCACGCCGAAGGAGCTCGCGACTAGCACTTGGTGGGCAACCAAGCCCATCGGCACCGGCCCCTTCAAGTTCAAGCAATACGTTACCGACCAGTATGTCGAACTGGTCGCGGACGAAGATTACCGCCTCGGTCGTCCGAAGGTCGACCGAGTCATCAACCGCTACTTCAAGAACACTGCGGCGGCTGTAGCTGCGCTTCGCGCAGGCGAGATCCAGTTCACCTATGTCGAATCCGACGATGTCCCGACCTTCAAGGGCAACAATGCCTTCAAGGTGATCGAAGGACAGTCCTTCGTCGTGAACTACCTGGGCTTCAACCAGCAGGTCCCGCTCTGGAAAGACCTTCGTGTCCGCCAAGCCGTGATGCATGCCATCGACCGTCAGGCGATCATCGACAGCCTTTATGGCGGTGCGGCTACCGTTGCCAATTGCGGCTATGTCGCCAAACAGCTCGTGCCTGAAGGGCTGGACACTTACAAATACGATCCGGCTAAGGCCAAGGCCCTGCTGGCCGAGGCCGGCTGGGACAAGGTCAACGGCACCAAGCCGATCACTTGGCTCACCTATTACAACACGCCTCAGGCGGCCAATGTGATGGCGGCCGTGCAGGCAATGCTCGCGCAAGTCGGTATCAATGTGGTGCCGCGGGTGGTCGACACGCCGACCTATAACAGCATTATCTATGCGGCGAATCCGGATTTCGGCCAGTTCCCGCTTGTCTATGCAGGCCTTCAGAACGGACCCGATCCTTCGGGCCTCAATATCGGCCTGAACGCCGCACAGAAGCCGCCGGCTGGAGCGAACTTTTTGCGTATCGAGATGCCGGAGGTGACCAAGGCGCTGGACACTGCGCTTGCGGAGACTGACCAGAAGCAACTCAGCGCCCGCTACCAGGACGTATGTAAAGCGATGAACGCCAATCTCCCCTGGGCCACCATGTGGGTCGCCAACCGCTACGGCGTCGCCTCGACGAAGCTGAAAGACTTCGTCTGGGTGCCGGCCCCCGCCGGCGGGCCTTATAACGCCCATCCGGAGAAATGGTCGGTCGAGAAGTAGCCGATCCGTCATGCATCTGAACAAGGCGGCCCGCCGGGCCGCCTCCCAGATTCTTTGAGCGTGCTCATGCTGACATATATCTCGCGGCGCCTCGCCACTGGTCTGCTGATGCTCGTTGCCCTGAGCATGCTCGTCTTTGCCCTATTGCGTCTGGCACCCGGTGATCCGATCGACGCCTATATCAACCCTAACGTCGCCATGTCGCAGGCGGAGATGGATGCGTTGCGTGCGAGGCTTGGGTTCGACCAGCCCCTGCCCATCCAGTATCTTGCCTGGCTGCGTGCCGCTGTGACCGGCGACCTAGGCTTCTCGATACAGCGCAATGGCGTAGAGGTCCTTCCCCTTGTGCTCGAGCGCATAGGACCGACCATCCTGCTCATGGCGGCAGGCCTGGCCATTGCCATCATGGCCGGCATTGCGGCCGGAATTGTCAGTGCCGTGCGGCGCAATTCCGCAACCGATCTCGGCCTCTCGGTGGCGGCCTTTTTCGGCATTTCGAGCCCGGCCTTTCTGACGGCGATCCTCGGGCTCTACCTGTTCTCTGTGGTGCTGCGCTGGGCGCCCTCGGGCGGGATGCTGACGCCCGGAGCGCCGTTCACAGTCGGTGATCTGCTCGCCCATCTGATTCTTCCGGCCTGTCTCCTGTCCATCGGTCACGCGGCGCTGATCATGCGCTATATGCGGGCCTCTCTGCTCGAGGTTCTGAACCAGGATTACGTCCGCACCGCCCGCGCAAAGGGTGTGAAGGAGTTCTGGGTTATCATCAAGCACGCGACCCGCAATGCACTTCTGCCGGTCGTGACCCTTATCGGCTCGACCATTGGCATTGCGGTGGGTGGCGCGATCTTCATAGAGAGCGTTTTCAACTGGCCCGGCATGGGCCTTCTGCTCGTGAATGCCGTCGATACCCGGGACTACCCTGTAATTATGGGCGCGACGCTGATCATCGGCGCCTGCGTCATCCTGGTCAACATCCTCACCGACATCGTCTATGCGGCGATCGACCCGCGTATCCAGGTGGCCTGACGATGAGCGCAGCAGCAATCCAAGCAACCGTTGTCCGCAAGGGCCCCATCGCCCGCGCCCTCGGCCGCTTCGCCCTGAATCGTGTGGCCCTGGTCGGGCTCATCGCGCTCGTCGTCATCGTCGCGGCGGTTCTGACCTATCCCTTGTGGTGGAGCTATGCGCCGAACCAGATCGATCTGAGGGCCCTCAACAAGGGGCCGAGCGCCAGCCATTGGTTCGGTACGGACGGTGTCGGCCGCGACGTTTTCGCGCGACTCATGCAAGGCGGGCGCATTTCGCTCCTCGTTGCCGTGACGTCGGTCGCGATCTCGACGATCATCGGCTTTCTTGTCGGCGCGGTCTCGTCCTTCGGCGGACGCGTGGTGGATGGCGCCGTCATGCGTCTCGTCGACCTCGCCATGACGTTGCCGCCGGTCATCTTCCTGCTCGTTCTCGCGTCGATCGCCGGCACTGGCATCCTACCGACGATTCTCGTCATTTCGCTCCTCTCCTGGCCGGTCCTGTCGCGCATGGTGCGTGCGCGCCTTCTTGAGCTGCGCGAGCGCGATTTCGTGATCGCGGCGCGCGGCATGGGGGCCGGTATGGGCCACCTGTTGCTCCGGCATGGCCTCCCGAACTGCATCGATATCCTCGTCGTTTATGCGACGCTCCAGATCGCTAATGCGATCCTGCTGGAGGCAGGCCTCTCCTTCCTCGGGCTTGGTATTGCCCCGCCGGAGGCGAGCTGGGGCAATATGCTCAACGCGGCGCGTTCCACGGTCGTGTTGGAGCAATACGTCTGGCAGTGGATGTTCCCGGGTGCGGCGCTCGTCATCACCGTGCTCGCGATCAATTTCGTCGGCGATGGTCTGCGCGATGCGTTCGACCCTCGCTCCGAACTTTAATAGCTCAACGATAAAGGCTTCCTATGACTACCTTCTACGGCGTCGTTCCTCCCGTCGTTACCCCCCTCACCGAAACCTACGAGGTGGACTATCCGTCTTATACGCGGGTCCTGGAGCATTTGATCTCCGGTGGCGTGCATGGTCTTTTCGTGCTCGGCTCGACGAGCGAGGTGATTTTCCACGACGAGGCGACGCGGCGCAAAATCCTGGAGCACACGGTAAAGGTCGTGAATGGCCGCCTGCCGGTCTTGGCCGGCGTCATCGATCCGACCACTGACCGGGTCATCGGCCATGCGAAAGCCGCGCAGGAAATCGGTGTCGATGCTGTTGTCGTGACCGCTCCTTTCTATACCCGCACGAGCCAGCCTGAGGTCATCGATCACTTCCGCTATGTGCGCGAGGCTCTCGACATACCGGTGATCGCCTACGACATCCCGGTCTGTGTCCACACCAAGCTTGAACGCAAGACCACCGTCACTTTGGCGCATGAGGGAACCATTCTGGGTCTCAAGGATTCGAGCGGCGATGACGGCAATTTCCGTTTCTGTCTGCTCGATCTCAAGACCAAGCCCGACTTCTTCCTGATGACTGGGTCCGAGATCGTGGTCGACAATGCCCTCCAGATGGGTGCGCACGGCGTCGTACCGGGTCTCGCAAATGTGGATCCTCAAGGCTATGTCCAGCTTTGGAACCATGCCCAGTCAGGCGACTGGGAGGCGGCCCGCAAGGAGCAGGAGCGCCTCTGCCGGCTGTTCGAGATGGTCTGGGTTTCGCTGCCCCGTACCAGCGCCGGTTCGGCAGGGGTTGGTGCTTTCAAAACCGCCATGCGCCGCCTCGGGGTTATTGCCACCAACACCATGGCGCGGCCTCAGCGCACCCTCAACGCGGAGGAGGCCGGGAAGATCGAGGAAATCGTCCGCGCGGCCGGGCTCCTGAACTAACGCTATGAGCAGCCGCCCGATCCTTACCGTTTCAGGTCTGAAGACGGTGTTCCGCATCGGCGGACGGCAGGTTGCCGCCGTCCAGGACCTGGACCTGTCCATCGCGCCAGGGGAGACCTTGGCTCTGGTGGGGGAGTCAGGGTCGGGCAAGTCCGTGACGAGCCTTTCTATCATGGGGCTTCTCCCGAAGAGGGTCGGGAAGGTCGAGGAAGGCAGCATCCTGTTTCGGGGTAAGTCCGGCGAAGTTCAGGATCTGGCCAGAATCGGCGACGAGGCGCTGCGGTGTATCCGGGGCAACGACATCGCCATGGTGTTCCAGGAGCCCATGACGAGCCTCAATCCGGTCTATACGGTCGGGGAGCAGATCGCAGAGCCCATGCGCATCCATCTTGGGCGCAGCCATAGGGAGGCCGCTGCCTCGGCGATCAAGCTCCTGGCCGATGTCGGCATTCCCGATCCCGAGCGGCGCGCCAGGCAGTATCCGCACGAACTCTCGGGGGGCATGCGCCAACGCGTGATGATCGCGATGGCGCTCGCCTGTGACCCAGTCCTGCTGATTGCGGACGAGCCGACCACGGCGCTCGACGTCACAATTCAGGCCCAGATCCTCGATCTTCTGCGCAAACTGCAGGAGGAGCGGGGAATGGGGATCCTATTCGTCACCCACAATCTCGGCGTTGTCGCGGAGGTCGCCCATCGGGTGGCAGTCATGTATGCCGGGCGCATCGTCGAGACCGGTCGTGTCGCTGAGGTCTTTGCCCATCCACGGCATCCTTATACGACCGGACTCATGCGTTCGGTACCGAAGCTGGGAGAGGCCACGGCCCTGAGGCGCCAGGATATCCCGCTGCCGACCATTGCGGGCTCCGTTCCGAGCCTTGTCCAGCTCCCTAAAGGCTGCTCCTTCGCCCCGCGATGTCCCCATGCCGTCGACGCGTGCCGCGCAGCCGTGCCGCCTCTATTCGAGACAGGCGGTGGCCAGATGAGCCGGTGCATCAGATGGGAGGAGATATAGTGATGGAAGAGCCGCTGCTCTCTGTCAGAGGATTGACCAAGCACTTCAGGCCTACTGGCTTTTCCCGCGGCCCGGTCGTGCATGCGCTCGAGGACATTTCCTTCGACGTTCCGCGCGGCAAGGTTGTCGGCCTCGTGGGAGAATCCGGCAGCGGCAAGACCACCATCGGACGCTCGGTGCTGAGACTGATTGAGCCGACGTCCGGGGAAGTGCGCTTCAACGGCACCGATCTGACGAAACTCTCCTCGGCGGAGATGCGTCGGCAACGCCGAAACCTCCAATACATCTTCCAGGATCCCTTCGGAAGCCTGTCGCCTCGCATGACCATCGGCCAGATCCTTACCGAGGGCCTCGACATACAGGGCATTGGCACCCGGGCGGAGCGGGTAGGGAGGGCCAAAAAGGCATTAGAGGCTGTTGACCTGCCCGCCGATGCCTTTGACCGCTATGCTCACGAGTTCTCAGGCGGCCAGCGTCAGCGCATCGGCATTGCCCGTGCTCTTGCGCTCGAACCACAACTGATCGTCGCTGACGAGCCAGTGTCCGCCCTCGACGTCTCCATTCAGGCCCAGATCGTTAATCTGTTGCGAAATCTGCAGAAGCGTCTCGGCCTGACGATGCTGTTCATTTCGCACGACCTCGCGGTCGTCGAATACATCTGCGATACAGTGATCGTTCTCTATCTCGGGCGCATCATGGAAATCGCGCCAAGCGAGGCGCTGTATGCCGATCCGCGCCATCCCTATACCCGCGCGCTGCTGTCGGCCATCCCGTCGCCGGAACCCGGCCGGGGCCGCACCCGCCAGATCCTGAAAGGCGATATTCCCAGCCCGGCTAACCCGCCTTCGGGTTGCGTCTTCCGGACCCGCTGCCCCCATGCCATTGACGATTGCGCACGTGTTGTGCCGCCACTCGAGGAGGTTTCGCCGGGGCATTTTAAGGCCTGTATCCGGTCCCTTGGCGGCGGCGACCAATAAGGCGTCACGTCGTTAAATGCGACGAACCGGACGAGGGATGAGAGGCTGCAAGATTAAGAGACTTGGACAGACTAGGCCTGTGACAGGGTATCTCGACTCTCGCCGCGACAGCACAAAGCGAATCCCAGGGCGCTCCTCGAAACTCGACAGTATCTTTTATGCTGACTCGTCTCTAGTGGATGGAATCTAACGCTTGGTGCCCGCGTCTGACGGCGGCGATGATTTCATCGGGATCAGCCGTCCACGTGAAGGGCTTGGGACTGGCGTTCGTCTCGGCAACGTAGCGGTTGATGGC
>Ga0182741_1003286_pt1 | contig 17395 bp, 7 predicted proteins | sample eDN5th37CBELigOP_FD_128874 | JGI IMG/M metagenome (GOLD analysis project Ga0182741, IMG submission 128874) | Enriched Organic Plus compost microbial communities from Emeryville, California, USA - eDNA 5th pass 37_C BE-Lig OP (version 2) (version 2) ...
ACAAAGGCGAAACAGCGCACAGCTCACGATTTGACATCAGACTGGATTGAAGCAGGAGGGGATGCTGGAGAGCACTTCTCGGATGACGAAGATATGGATGAAGAGGATGAAGAGGCTGGTGGTTGGGATGGACAAAATACTGCTAACAACATTCAAATCATCAACAAAGCGAGGCAATTTAACATCTCCGGTTCGTCTCGTCTTGCGGCGGCAGCAAGCACGATTCCCATCCCGTACTTCCTGCTCTACCAGTTTGTCTCAGAGTCACTCAAGTCGCAAACGACCGACCTCAAGCAGCCCAAGATGCTCATTCAAACGATAATCGAGCGAGAGCTGCATGCGGTACGTAAGACTCGGTTACAGGCCGCGTTTAGGCTTTGGAGGGCGTATGCACAGAAGATCTCAAGGTTAAATCGTCTCTTTATTGCTCGCACAAACGAAGGTAATCAGCGCACAACCGCAAGTCCCCTAGTTGCGTTTCATTTGTGGCGACGCAGCGCTGAGCGCAGTCGCCTCAAACGTGAGTTCCGGAGTGCGCTGGATATGTTGTTCCAGGAAGGGTTAATTGCTGCGCGATCATTAGCACGACAGCGAGGCCTGAACATGCAAACGGAGAGGCCGCTACACGAACTGCATCGCGAGTTTGAATACCTGAGACAACTGTCCCTGGAGCGCTTTGAACCTAAGGATGCGTTTACAAACGAGTTCTTCGTCGCGCTACTTGGTCGCCTTTGGACTCGTTTGAAGCAAATTGAGATGACTCAAGCGGTAGACCTGCGCCCGCTTGCATCTCAGTCAGTGTTCGACCCCGCAACAGACCCTGCCGAGGTCGTTGACAGATTGATGACCGAACTAATAGCAATTTCCATGCAGCCACATGCTGATTCTACGGGCCAAAAGGAGGGAAAGGAGTCAGCATTGAATCAATTGCGCGTGAAGCTTCTAACTACCTTAGAGAGGAGATATCGTGACGAAGAAGCCCAGGATCGTGCTGTGGCCGCCGAGTTGCTCCGTAAATGTAATGTTGAAACGCTTCTTATTCGGTGGTTTAACGCCAACTTAGTGGTGACTCCAATAGCCACTGGGACAACAGCGGATTCGGACAATGCTCTGACCGGAGCACGTGGTGATTCCACCAAGCCGGGAGCCGCACTGGACACGTCTCACCGCTTCCTAATTCAAAACCTGCCCGATGATGTCACGTCGCTCGCTCCATATCTAGCGCTGCTGGATTCTCGATGTCCACAACTTGTCCCCAACTGCCGCGCAGTTGCTGCGAGTGTGTTGTCGCTATCAAACGATCGAGGAGCGAATGCATCCACCCCAACATCAGCAGCTCAACTCACCAGAGCTCAACTTGACGCGGCTCACACGATTCTTACCGGGCTGCAGGCGATAGGATTCCATCACCCATTCACGAGTGCCTCGGATATGCTTGTTCCACCTAAGCAAGTAGCGACTAGCATCTTGGAGGATAACAGGCTAATAGACGCTGATTTCAGACCTCCCATCTCGGGGCAAAATCAGGGAGCAGGACAGCGACCTGTTTCGTCCACAGAGGCGCTTGATACCGCGGAAGCTGCGGCAGATTTCAATAGCGAAGTGCGATACGTTGAGAACGGTGTGTTGCGAACGATTAAGCCAACTCTCCCAAGCGCAAGTGTAACAGGCCTGAATGCCGCGCGGACCGATTCCGCTCAAAATGACTTGGTGTCTCCTGCAGCCACGCAACGTCGTATAACCGGACAACCAGCGCTAGGTTTCACTACCGACCATCAGACTAATAACTCGAAACATACCAACTCCGAATGGGTGAACGAACACGACACGAACCCGAATTCTGTGCTCGCTGGCCAATCACTTCAACCTGGCAACGAGTCGTGGATGTGCGCCCGATTGAAGCATCTTGCTTTTGTTTCGAACCTCTTCCTCCAGTTCCCAGCGGTTCCTGGGTTGTCGTCTGTTTCGTCTCTCAGTCCTGACGGAGGAGCCGATTCCTCGTCATCGAGCGGCCCGAGCCCCACATTTGCAAGTTTGCAGGGCACTGGCCCGTGGTTCAGTGACGTTGCATCACGTGATGTTCTTAAGCCACTCCTTCAGACATTGGAAGCACGCGTGCCGGTTGCGAGGGCTGCTGCATCACGACAGGTCGATACTGCTGTGTTTGGAAGCGCGACTGAGGACGTCGGTTTGGATTCAACTCTGACGAAAGGACGCCTCTCCTGGCTTATTGAGGCCTATCAGATACTTGCATCCATTGAAGCTGACTGGGTAAATGTGGTAATGCTCCCTCGAATGGATCAGAGCATTCGTGCCCAAATCGACCTCGAAGGTGTCAATCCACATGCTCTAAAGGATAATCGCCTATCGTTGCTAGTTGACGAACTCGCCATCGCCAAGGAATATGGGGCGACGCTTATTGCTTCACATAGCGCACCGGACGAAGCGACCAAAAAGGCATTGTTACTCCGAGCCGAGCTGCTTTCCTTGAGAGCCGCAATGGCTGGTTGCAACCGCTTGCGCAACCTGCCAACTGATCTTGAACGATTGAGTGCAGCATCCGCGGCCGCGAATGGTTCCGATCGTTACAACGAGACGCTGAACGAAGATGACTACTATGACAGTGAGGAGGAAGAAGAACCTGAAGAGTCTGACACTGACACCGCTGATCTGCCATCCAACGCGCAGGAGGCCCGCGAGGCTAAGCGAGTCCGCCGTTTGGTGAGGCGCGCGCAAAGACGCCTCGGGCGACAAGTTGTGCAGTCTACGACCGATGCTGGGCGATATGCACAGCGCTTCCTCAATGCCCTCCTGAACGAATCCTCCGCATCCCCCTTTACAACTGATCCTGGTATTTGTCGCAGCATGCTTCTCAAATTGCGTTGCTTCCAATTGCAATTGGACCTTGTCTATCACAGGCTGCGTCGTCGAGCAGCTCTCTACCGCGCAGTTCGAGCGCGTGTGCTACGCTTTGCACAGGGGGCACTTCAAGCGTTATGGAAACTAAGGAGTTCCTCTCAAATGCTTTCAACAGGAAATGCGCTGATTCACTCCTTCGCGATGTCCGATAACATGGCTGGTGCCGGCTATGATGACCAAGACGAAGCTGTCGCTGCTGCAGTCGCAGCGTCCGCTGCAGCTGCCGCGCAGAGTAGCAGTCTAACAGGGGCACGAGACCTGAATGTACAACAAGAGAATGCACTCCGCATTCCCCTCACTGAGGCGGAGGGATGGCCCCTATACAGCGAATTCCCAGTCTCTCGTGTACACGACCTCCTCGCTGAAACTCAGAAACCCGAAGCTGAGTTCAAACTGCTCATTGCGGTCTTAGGTCGCTTCAGACAGAGCCTGATTTCCGTCTTCAAACATTATGCATCGATGGCCTCGTCTGGGCAGTCACATGCTATTCTGGCAATGAATTCCTCTGCTGTTGCGAATCGACTGAAGAAACATCGTGGAAAGCTCGTGGCGGGTGGACAAGACCAGAGGGTTGGAGACCTTGAAGCCGCTGACGGTGATGAGCAGAATGCAGCTGGTGCGAATGACGATGAGGACGAGAATGCCGTCGACGGTGCCGATGACAACGATGGCGTCGATGGCCAAGCCGATGAAAGGGATGGCGCAAATGGAGCTTCCTCGCGTCGAAAGGTCCCGGGTACTGCCCTTCCGTTCAAATGCTTCATTGCCTTCTGCACCGACTGCCGTCTGATTGATCGCAATGAATTCCTGTTTTTGGACAGTCAACTGCGATATCTAACCAAGCCTCCCACGGTTGTGGGTACAGGCTCCCCAGACCAGAGCCAGAAGAAGGGCAGCGATGAGCAGCGACGCAGATCAAATGAGGATAATTTGTTTGCCGCAAGCCAACGTCAGCTTTCGATTGGCGTAGGCGATGTCGAGTCTCTTCCTCCCGACACCGCGCTTAGTCTCGATCCGCTCGCAATTCCCATACCACCTTTAGCATTTATCGAGCTCTTTGAGCTTGTTCATATCGACCCTAAAGTTCTCAACCGTAAAGAACAAGCCATGGCGTCTTCTTCACTTCTTGCATCGTTGGCCGGAGACTCTTCCTCAGCTTCGATTCGCGGGAAAGTGATCGATCCTGAGTACCTGCCGCACCATCGAATTACTCTGCGTGCATGGTTGGAGGCTTTAATCCGCATAGCTCATCGAAGATTCCCAGCGGTGGCAGGTTTGGCTCATAGGGTTTATCGTCTCCTGCTGAGCGAGATTCTTCCTTTTGCTCGCAGGACGGTGCTTACGTCGGTTCGTGCCACGCTACGACATCCTCGCAGTGCCCCCATTTTGGAGCGCTATGCGCATCTTCTAAAAGCGCTTTTCCAACGATATGCACAAATCGGAGCCCCTGAACTTCCGAAGATCGGACAACAGACACCATTCCCGGTTACGGCCGATACTGTGCCAAGCCTGAGTCTATCAGGTTTCATCACGATGCTTCGCGACCTTGGGGAGCTGGGACCGCCGCATCTGACCGAACACTTCGTTGCGTCTGTTTTTGCCAAGCTTCTTCCAATTGCCACGGGCGACGAACTAGCAAACGTAGCGAATTCTGGCGTCGCTGCGGCGGCTGCCGCTGCCGCCATGAGGATTCGCCAACAGCAACAAGGACAACCTTTGCAGTCGCCGTCAAATGCACTCAGCGCCTCTGGTCGTTTGCCGATGTCGAAAGGGTCTGAAACTCCTGGCGGCAATTTGGAAACGGATGGAGTCTCCAGTACAGCACGTCTAGATTTCACAAGGTTCTGCGAGGCCATTGCAGCAATTGCACTCGTTCGCATTCCCGACCCGTACCTCTCGCTGGATCGTAAGCTATCCGCGTATCTATCGACATCGTTTGGTCCTGCTGCGATGACGCTACTACGCAAACTAGGAGAATAGCGGTAGCCTGCTGTGCGGCAGTACACTAGAGGTCGATAGTTTCTGTAAATAAATGTACACCTGACTTAAAGGCTGATGATACTTACTTTATGCGTCTGATCCACCGCTGAGCACCTGAATGGGACTTGTGTGGACCATTATCTCACATAGGTGTGACTCACTCTACTTGCTCATTCGTTCTTTAAAGGCCCTCGCCAATGCACCGAGTGGACCTTGGTCGTGTTGAAGTCCCAGAACCAATCTACCAGTGGCCTCAAGGAGCGACAGGTGTACAGCTGGCACCGACCCGATGAAAATAGATAGCAGTGACAACACAAGCAGGTAATAGGTCTGCTGCGAGATGGCAGCACGCACGGGGGGATGAATAAGCAGCGCGATGATTCCAGCCCCAACGTTCGTCCACATAGGGCTGGTGTTGAGCCCGCGCAGACGACCCATCCAAATAACTGTGTTCAAGGCGAGAGTCGCGTAGGCATCGAGTATATGCAGCGCAGGACCAGGTGTTCGACCTGCGTTAATATAGTTTGCTGCTGCGATTGCTGAACGCGTGGCCGCCGCATGCAAAACCGTGATGTAACCCGTCACTGACATCGGAGATGATGTACGAGATCTTTCTTCAGGGGCAATGGCCGGTCGCTTTGCCACATAATTGGCAATGGCCTGGATGGCCAATGCCGCAGGTCCCACCATTTGATTCGTAAGGCTATCAGTGCCTCGGAGAATAGTCTCCACCTGTGCAGAAAATGCGTCACAGACCTGTCCAAGCGTTGTAGCGGTGGTAACTGTGCATGCTCGTCGGTGTACGCTTGGGGCAGCAGTTCCTAAGCGTCCTGGCGATAACAACTGATTAACCTCCTCCTGTGAAGTGATATCCTCGGGCAATACAAGCTCTCCGATGAAGATAGGGTTCGCGAGTAGCGAGCGCAAGAGGTCGACGCACGGAGCAACCTTAGCAGTTGGCCATGCAAGCAACTTACAAATAAATGCGGCGGTGCCCTGAGGCAGCGGCGTGGGCTCGACGCGAGTCACAGTCGTGGCGCACGATACGATCGACTCCAACATCTTCTTCTCATCGGTCGTCAACGCCAGATGCTGGGTGCTCGCGTCTGCGGCGAATTCATCGCTTCGGCGAATGATTGCATCGTACATAAGCTTTTCGCGAACGTTGGTGTGGGTTTTCATAGTTTCAACAACCCATGCCGGCTCGAAGGCGGCACTGGATGCTCCTGCCGCCATAGAAGCACCCGACCTATCCGAGGCCGAGGCTGCAGCTCGTTTGCGTGAAACCGCGTGCATATCAATATGTGGTGTTATGAAGTCGACAATTTGCTGCTTAAAGCTGACATCCAGGCCATGTCTTGCGATAAACTCGGTTGCAATGTCATCTGGATCATCTTCTCGATTGAATGCCAGAGGAATCGGAGGGATCTGATCACTGACATCAACTTTGATGATGTGGTCGTACTCCTTACCATCAATGTGCATTTGCTTCTTTGCGGGCTTCTTTTTACCAATGGCTTCGCCTTGCAACTGCCACTCCATCGCATCCTGATTCCACAAAAACACCATTGGACGTCCGTCGACATTGACGATAAGTGGCTTCTCCCCTTGCGGGTTGCCGGGTTTGAGGAGGACTTCCACCGTAGGAAGGCCGTCAAGCGGAATGGATTCTACGTCCATGCGTGCATCACGGGCCTGAGTAGCACTCGCATTGAAAATGGACATAACTTCTCGATCTGCATATCGAGCTCGTGAACCAGTGACAACCCACAAGCCCGCGTTGGACGCCAAAGCGACGTCGACCTCATCAGGGGATGCTGGAACAATGGCGGGACAAACACTGAGTGCTGCAGACGGAAGAAGGAGCGATGCAATCAAACTTTCGCCATTCAGCGTAAAACATCGTACGATATTGTCATCAGATGTAACCCATGCTCGACTATGTTCAGCGTCGACACAAAGGTCGTATGTGATTGAGTCGATGGTGCCCGTCGCCTCTGTCGCGACGAACTCGCTAACGAACTCTCCGGTAGACGTCCAGAGCTTGACCATACCGTCGTTGCCGCATGAGGCAAAGCCAAGTGGGTGCCTACGGACTTTGCGAATTACAGCGGGATGGGCGTTGGGGATTTGTTTGACAGTACGGAGAGATCCAGTCGCAGTGTCGAATTCATGAATGGACAGGAGTTTACCACTGCTACCGACAGCAATCAGATCTACGCCAGGCCCTTGAGCATGCAGAATACTTGCCACATAAACGTTGTACGCGTGCCCAATACCTTCAATCGTCGCAACAGTCTCTGTACCTCGCCAAATCCTCACAGTTCCGTCCCATGCACCGCTTACAAGAGATCCATCTGAGAGCACGGCTAAACTAGAGACAGGCTGCTGGTGTCCAATCAAATGAATTGGCTCGAGCGAGCTGGTGGAGCCGGTACCTATACCAGACGCAAAGACAATAATCTGACCTTGATCTGTGCCCACCGCAAGATCGTACCCTGGGGGGTAGTACTTCGATATCCCAGCGCTGGATGAAGACGATGAAGATGCCGACGATGCAACCATAGCACCTGATGGGCCTTCATCGGCGGTGAGCTTCACCAGTGAGAACACAGCACCAGGCGCGATGAAGATCGGATCACTCGTATTGTTGGGCGAGTACGAGTCAAACTTGTTCGTCACAGGATCGCGACGGTACGCTGTGATGCGGCCATCGCTGCCACCACATAAAAGCAGCGCAGTGTCAGGGGTATTGAAGGGAATCACTACACGGTGCTTCTGAGGGGAGAGCACGCTTGAGAGCGCGTATTCTTCTTTTGGTGCACCAAACATTCTTGTCTTATCCTTCCGCAGGTTTCAACCGGATCAAGGATGAGACTGGCGACGCAAACTAAAACAATTCCAGAAGCGGGATTGAACATGAGTGGAGTATCAGTGCAGGACCCAAGTCAAAGGCAAGGGAATCTCGAAGAATCGAGACTCGGTTACGAAGAGCCACCACAAATCGGATATGCAGCGGAGATCACACGGTTGCATGTCCGTCGTCTCGAGATCAATACCACATACAAGTAGCGCGTATTGGGATCTGCCGAATGAATACAATGCCACTGTGATGACACAAGTTCTGCTCTACCATTCACACACTCGAACATTGCGTTGAATCAGCCATCATCAGTTTTCAGTCGAGCCTGGTGATCCTGGGTCAAGTCGCAGACCCGTCCTTAGCAGCGAGAGATGGATCTGGTATGGCATATTCGTATGGTTTCTGGATTAAAGGTCCCCTAGGGGCTTCACCTAGGTCCGCCTGACTCCAGTACCAGTGTGACCTGAGCTGAGTTGCCACTGGATCAGGAGCCGCAGCCAGACATACGAGCAAGCATTCACGCATTTGGGGCCCGATTCATTCATTATACTCACGCCTGCACTGTGTGGAGGACACTGCTGTCAGGATTCCATAATTCATAACTTCTTTCTTACTCGCGTTGGGCTCTGGTCAACGATCTGCTCGCCAGCACTCTCGTTGTTCTTGTGCGATCGTGGGGTGACTGAAATCGAATCAACTAAACGGCTAGGATAAGATCGTGGTCAGACCCGGCCATTATCCTTGCCTTCTGTATTAGTCCACACGGCTACTATTACGCGATTGCTTCATGTACCACTACGCTACGTGCTATGGGGCTGATGTGGTTCTATGGAGCGTTTCACACAGTTGGCCGCCTTCGAGATTGTCTTCCGTATGTTCCTTCAAAGGCACAATAGAAGATCCATTGGAGATGCTAAAACCCTGTTGCTATGTGATCCTAACCGTCGTATCACGAGGAAAGACCTCCACAAACCCAGAGTTTGTCGGCAGCTTGGACAATCCCATCCACCATTTTCGGGTCAGTTTTGGAGCGGAAAATCCTCGAAATATCTCGGTGGTTTCCCGTGGACATCTCGTGTAGGACAAGTTTCACGATGTAAAAGATTCACTATCTGCGTATTCTTACACATGATGAATATTTCTAACTCCCATATTCCAGGCATACTTTGGCACAAGCTCGGGAAATCGACGCCAAAGCATGTTCACTCAAACTCGAGTTTCTCAGACTGCCACTTCGGACCGCTCGGGCGCCACGGCGAGCGCGGCTGGCTCTGGTGTCGGGGGTGTCGCTGGAGTTTCGTTGAGTGTTGGGTCAATTTCACCTACCTCCTCGACGACCTCGCCGCTCACCTCTCCTAGAACGATCCCGCTCAGCTCCATGCGTGGGGGATATGTGCTCGGGGGCTATCGTCCCGGCGCCGGTACGGCCAGTCACTCGCCCGCGACGGCCGCCGAATGGAGACAAACGCTTGCCAGTCGCATGCTAACTGCTCCGGTTCCATCGACTAAAGGTGAATCGAAAGAGGAACTCAAGAAATCCATCCGAGAAGCTGTCTTCGGACAACTCAAGTACGGTGACTGTCCCGAGTCTCCCGCTGGCATTGAGGCATGGCTTGACCAATTCCCCAATCGACGAGTGGGTATGTTCATCAATGGCACCTGGGTTCACGCCGGGCAGGGCAGCAACGGTGCAGAGAGAACCTATACCGAGGTCGTTGCTCCTGCCGACAAGCGTGTGATTGCTTACACGGCTAATGGTACGCGAGAGGATGTCGAGGCCGCCGTCCAGGCTGCGAAGGAGGCTCAAGTCAAGTGGGCAGCTCTCGCACCTTCAGAACGCGCCCGACATTTGTATGCCATTGCCCGTCACATTCAGAAGCATGCGAGATTGCTAGCGGTTCTCGAGTCGCTTGACAACGGTAAGCCATTCCGTGAGAGCAAGAACTTTGATGTGCCTACCATTGCACGCCACTTTTACAACCACGCTGGCTGGGCTATGACCGCTCCGGACGAGTTGCTGAAGAAGTATAAGCCCGTGGGTGTCGTGGCTGCCGTCATTCCTTGGAACTTCCCTCTCATGCTCTTGACCTGGAAAGTCGCCGCTGCACTCGCGACTGGTAATACGGTTGTAGTCAAGCCTGCGCCCTGGACTTTCCTTACAGCCTTGTTACTGGCTAATATCTGTGCCGAAGCTGGACTCCCTCCTGGCGTCTTCAATGTCGTTACGGGTGACATGACTCCTGATGGGCACATCGGCTCGCTTCTTGCTGCCCACCCAGACGTCTCCAAGCTGGCTTTCACAGGCAGCACTGCCATTGGCCGCAGACTGCGTAAGCTACTTGCAGGTTCTGGTAAGAAGATTTCGCTTGAACTGGGTGGCAAGAACCCCTTCATTGTGTTCCCCGAGGCTGATCTCGATTCTGCATCCGAGGGTGTAGTTGAGGCTATTTGGTTTAATCAAGGCCAGGTCTGCTGCGCTGGTTCGCGAGTGCTTGTCCACGAAAGTGTATATGAACGCTTTGTTGCCAAGGTCAAGCGACGAATGCGCACGCTTAAGCTCGGACACTCCCTGGAGAAGGATGTAGATATTGGTCCTCTAATCGCAGAGTTCCATCTCAAGCACGTAGCAAGCTATGTCGAGGCAGCTCGCAAGGAGGGCGCCGACGTATATCAAGTTGAGGACGCTGATGTGCCCAAGAATGGATTCTTCTTCCCGCCAACTCTCATCACAAACATCTCAAGCGAGTCAAAGTGCGTGCGAGAAGAGATTTTCGGACCTGTTGTTACAGTGCAAACTTTTGAGACACTAGAACAGGCGGTCAATATGGCCAATGACACCATGTACGGTCTTGGCGCGTCCGTCTGGACAGAGAACATCAACACCGCAATTGAAGTTGCTCACTCACTTGAGGCTGGCACTGTATGGGTGAATTGCCATTCCGTGTTCGATGCCGAGGCACCATTTGGTGGCTACAAGCAATCCGGCTTCGGTCGTGATTGTGGTGCCGAGGGTTTGTACGAATATGTAAAACTCAAGTGGCAAAACATTTCAACAATTGAATCTTATGATCCATCATTGCCACCCCCCGAGTGGCCCGCGGCGACAGAATCTACCCCAGCTGACAGAGCGATCGTAGTCACACCAGTTCCCACGCCATCCGCTGTCCCCGCCTCCGAAGTTGACCCAGCGTCCCCCAGAATCAATCGTACTCTATCCCGTCGCGTCTCCCTTGTCACTGGGATCGGCATGCCCGATCAACTTGATCAATCCGGCGCAGGCTCTCCTGGTGCTGTAGTTTCTGCAGCTCCTGCCGTCCGGACTTCCCCGATCTATTACGACGGCAGAGCCCAGAAGTCTCAAGCCATTTCACGAATTGGTGTCGTACCCGAGGGAGAGCAACCCATTGGTTTCATCGCTGAGTGCTCTCGCGCGGATGTGGAGGCAGCGATTAACTCAGCTAGTTCGGCTCGTGCCGCTATGCGCAAGCTGACGGCTGAGCAGCGCGCTCTCGCTCTCTACGAGCTAGCCGATGCCATCGAGGAGAATCGTGCGGCATTGGTCCAGTGGCTTCAGGGCATTACGGGACGAACCGGAGCTAGCTGTGTCCAGGAGGTCCTCGCATCAATCCAACGCTTGCGTTACTATGCCGCTCGCGCTGATAAGTTCGGTGGTAAGGTCAAGGAAGCCAGCTTCAATGGGCTAGTTTATACCTTGCACGAGCCACTGGGTGTCTGCGCTGCCGTTTGCCCCGAGGACTACCCCATCCTGGGCTTTGTGTCGCTGGTCGCGCCTTTGATCAGCCGAGGCAATTCTGTTGTTGCTGTCCCATCCACCAATGGTGCTCTGGCTATTGTGGAGATGTTTCGCTGTTTGGATGTGGTCTTTTCGCAAGGCACACTACCTGCTGGCGCCATCAATGTTCTTACAGGCTCGAAAGAACCACTCACTCGCATGCTCGTCGAGTCGCGTGCGTTTGCTTCCATCTGGTACCACGGATCACTTGAAGGCTCACGATGCGTTGAGTACTACAGCGCGGATGAGGTGACGCGCACGTGGGTGAACTACGGCAGATTATGGGAGTGGACTAATCCGGAGGTTGGCCAGGGCCTTGAGTACCTTCGCCGGGCATCTGAGGTTAAGACTGTTTGGGTACCAATGGGCGATGGCCAGCCGTAGAGCGATTGGCGATCCGTATTGTTCTGTCACTCTGCCGATAATATCCCTCAGTCCATGACTCTGCGAATGTCTTTGATTGTAGCAGTCCCCTCTCGGGTACTTCGCTTTTCATGCCTTGCTGAATTTTATGCTGTGTCATACAGAGAAGCTTTGTATCACGTTCGTTTTGTCGGTTTCCTCAGAAGCGTGGACTTGCCGAATGATCTCCGAATTTCCTTGACAACTGCATTCCTGGCTGGAGTCGGCTGCTTTGTAGCTTTACTAGTACACGAGCTGCGTTTCTGAATTGCTCGCGATGGTGTTCAAACGCGAAGAGATATTGTCTGGCTTGTGTTGCAGTCCCTCCGAAAGGAGGGCTCACATACCGATCGACCTTGCTCTCTTGATGAATATCGTCACCATCCAGTAGCTGCCATCCGTACCGTTCGCATAGCAGTTCTAATGCAGTATCACTGGTTACCCCCAGGATCTTCGCCGCGGTTGTGCTGGACAGTGTGGTATATCTCTGAGAAAGCAACTTGACTAGGCTGGACCGATAATTCGATTCGAGGGATTCGATAATGGGAGCGATATGGGGTGACATGCCTCCGAGCTGTGTTAGCACCGTTAACATACTTGACTCACTGTATGCTTCAGATGCCTGCACAATCTCTTGTACATCTATTATACTGTCCTGATCCAACTTTGTTGTGAAAAGCTTGACACGCTCAAGAGCAGCTTTCACGCCTGATCTATTGAGTAACGCAAGATGTACAAGGGCATCAGCTACTGCCAGGTGGATGTCTCCCTATAGAGTGCGTATTCGGCCCATCAGAGTGAGGGTGAGCTCGTACTACTGGGGTTCGTCAAAAGCAGGTCAGCATCAAGGTGTACCTACCTTCAGTTGTAATTCGGTCACGATGTCGACTGCCTTCTGCAGTAATCCATTCTTGACCAATTCTTGCAGCTCCTTCGTAGCCATTACACCAAATTTCTTAGTATTGCTCGGTGCCAGGTGCAATAGTCTGCGGTACTTTGCAGTTTGATGATCTGAGCAGATCTCATCCACCACTTATCTGCTTGCCTGGTGTGATCGATGTGATCGAGGCGTCATTTCACACCAGACGGTGACATTGGCAAAGATACTATCGCATTTCATTTCGAAGTGATTGTACAGGTTTGTTTATGTGCGTACGACATACGATCGAACCACTCTGAAAAGAAAAAAGCAACGAGGCAGCTCGAGGTTAGAAGCGAGAGCAACTTATGGCTCGGCTTCTCTACAACTCCTCGCCTAGAGCCATTTCACGCTGCGTATTCGGTGCTGGGAAAGCACTGGCAGCCAAGTGCAGCAATTCTTCGTGTGTCTCCTGCTGTGAATGTGTTGGTGGCAATGCATTCGTGCCTTCTGTCGTGTGGAAACTTTGCGTCGTGTCATGCTGTGTGGTGTTAATATAACTTTCATGATCATGCTCATGAGGATCAACGAGGTGTGTAACCGGATCTTGGTTATCACTCCAGCCCATCAGCGAAGCCGATGAAAACGGTGACGCCCCACGGTACCTGTCGATCACAGATTCATGGTCGTGCGCCAGGGTCGATGTGCTCATGCTGTGTGGCTGGAGAGACGAGGGAATCTTAATCATCGATGCCGAGCTTGATAATGTCGGAACAGCAGGGGGAGGGGTTGAGGTATTTGTCATTTGGTGGATGGTGCTTGAGTTTGCGCTCGTTGAGCTGAATGAGGCAACTGGGCTGGACTCACTATTTCCAGACTCTATACTAAGTTCGCCCAGACTCGGTGAGTTGAGAATTAGGCTCGAAGAAGATGGGACCAAGCCCTCTGTGTTAAGCGTCATATCAGGAAGATGTACGACAGGTTTCGCAGGAACGGAAAGGGGAGTGGATTGCACTGGTCCCACAGAAACGTTGGTTCCAGATCCTGTACCGCGACTCTGCTGCTGAGACTCCGACGCAGTGGTTTTTGCTGGCTCGTTCAACGCAGATTGCATGAGACGATACAACCCCTTGTTTTGTGTTGCGCTAAGTGCATCGTAACTTTGAACAAACACACCAGTCTCATTTCCATCATCGTCATCGTCGATATCATGGTCAAGCTCCAATTGCTCGGGTGACTCTCCCTGATAGACCCTCGTTTTACGCACATGGCGGCTCGGTCGACTTGCGCCAGAGTACTTCCGAGTCGGTGCGCTCAGCCCTTCGCGCTCAGCATCTGAGAGCTGCCCGTTGGAGCTGATGCGACTTCCTTTCCCTTCAGGGATTTCAGTTTCAAAGTCCGTTTCTTCCAATTGAGAGGTGTCATCTGTCTCAGTCATACGATCGACACGTTCATAACCACTCAGTCTGGACGCTAGCTTGCGCTTCACCCACAGTGTCATGTAAACCGTGACCAAGAGTGTGACGATCAGCCCACCCCAGAAGATATATTTGGACGCTGGGTCACTGTCATGACTCGATCCCTTCCCACCGCCTGTGGACAGGTCCGCCAAAGATTTGAGCGCAGTGCCGAAATAGACTTCAATGACAGTAGCTGGGATCATCCCGAAGAAGGATCCTAACATGTAGTCCTTCAGCGTCACCGATGTCATTCCGAAAAGGTAGTTACATAACCCGTATGGGTGTAGGGGCGAAAATCGAATGAGGAACACTAGTCTAAAACCATCATCACGGATGGCTCTGTCAATAAGGCGCCATGTGCTGTCCTTACTGCTGGAATTTAGTTTGCGTTCAAGCAGTTCTCGGGCAAGGTACCTTGATGTTACGAAGCCGATGAAAGCAGCAATCGTCGACGCAACATGAACGACGATACTCCCGTAGAAGCATCCATACAAGAAACCGGCCCCCAGTGTGAAGGGGAGGCATGGGAGCAGAAGCAATGCCTGAACAATGATCACCAGTGCAAGAACAATCGATCCGTAGAAAACACCTAATTGCTGGATCCATGCTAGGCAGAGCGCAATGCCCAGTTTCACATGATCGAAGAACCACCATACCGCCACCAAAGCAACAAGAACTAGAAACACAGTGAGTGCCTGTGTAATGTCTCCTCCGCATGTCAGGAGGTTCCATACCCTCCTACACCGCCCAGGCTGCTTGGATCGGCTATGTACTACTCGCAAAATATTCGTTTGAACTCCATCATTAATGTTCGTTGTACTCGCACTGACTCCACCGACGTTCCGAGGGTCGTCCCCTTTGTCGAAATCAGAGGTCGGGTTCATCGCAACAGCTGACAACCTTGATTATATCAAAGCTTGGATTCCCTCCGGGATGTGCCTACGTTCGTAATACCTGATCACGAGGCGTTCTCAATATTTGAGAGTCAAGTGAGGCAAGGAGTCGCCTTTCGCTTACCAGGAGAACTGGTTGCAAACTGGGCACACCACAAACTGTTTCGGCCTCACCGGACGCTGACCTTGACCTCGTCCCTCGACTCCGCAACTCCGCGTCGCGCCTGTTGACCGTGAAGCGGTACGGTGGGAGACGGGAACGAATTTCACTCGCTATACAGTTGGAGTGTGGTAAAAAGACAGGTCCGTTCGATTAGTAATTAACAACACTGATGAGACATACCGAAATCTGGGCACGGGGCTCTTCCCGTGACCGACGCCTCCAGTATGACATCATCCAGCTAGCGATTACAGGGAGGCGCCTCCGGCCGGCAATAAATCAGACACGCGGTGGAAGGACCCACACACTGCAAAGTCAATGGAGTATCAGCAGACAGTTTAGAAGCATCTAACGCGGCTTCAAACAGTCTCCAATCTGTGTGGCACAGGCCAATCCTTACCACACAATGCCGTTCCAACTCACTTTAAAGCTTCCACCCTGAGCGACTCGGGAAAGCGGCCATATGACGGCTTGCAGGTAGTGGGGGCTCGGTGCACATCATGGTTTAGACAGAATGACTTGCATCGATTCTGGTGACCCAGTTTATATCACAATATCTATCCTACAATGTCCACGTTTTCAACTCGGTGCGTTGTGCATTGCAGCGGTTCAAAAACATCCGTCCTGGCCTGGATTTTCGATGTTCAGCTCAGAAAGCATGGATGCTGCGAGATATCGACGATCTGGGATATCTCGCGATCCGCGCAGTGCTGAGGCATGTGGGTGTTTGAGATCACCAACCTCTTCTCGAGGCTACTCGCGGAACCAATTACCATTGTCTGGCAGAGCGACGCGATCGCGTACGTGAAGCGCCGACTACTTAGCTGGATCACTTTCTTCGTGATCCTCGTGATGATCATACCTCAACTGCGACAGCGTGCACTGGTTTCTGCAGCCGTCTGCGCGAGTCGATTATGGTAGGTTTGCCTAGGCTGTTTGTTACTGTTTTGATGACCTCTCCCCAGTTTTTGATGCGTATTGGAGTCGCAGTGATATTGGCCCAAGTCACGCACTGGAAGCCCGAGCGCGAGCACCAGCCCGCAAACGCTGAGAGGAGTCGACTTGTGGATACATTCGCTTGAATTCGAAACCCTCATAAGGGACCTTGGCTGGAATCCGTCCTCACAACTATAGGCTAACGTGCTGTCGAAGGAAAACAAAAGCAAAGGACACAGAGCGGGGACGAGCTAATTCTTTGTACCCCTCAACTGCGCAACCTCAGGGACTAACAAGCCCTGGTGTCGTCCCAGGCTACATGGCTTTCCCCAGTAATCCTTCGTCTCCAATTGTTACCCCTCTTTCAATAACTGCATCCAGTAGCAGTCTTAGTCCTAACTCGGGCCCAACCCCCTTCTCAGCCCCTGTTAACCCAACATCACCCACAAGTCCCGGCACAGATATTCACGATGTGCGCAAGTTTTACGCACTATCCGGAGTGGAGCGTGTACGGATAGGGACTTTCGCTTTTTATTCGACCCGAGCTATTGAGCTCAAAGAGTGCGCACTACTTATCAAAGACGCGAGCACTTTTGAGATTCGAAAGGCGTTCGAATTCAGTCGCGGCAAGGTTCAACTCAGTCGCACGCCCAACACCTTTAAAATAGTGAACGCGTCCTCCGAGGTGGTGTACGTCTCATGCAGTTCGGAGCAAGTGATGCAAAGCTGGGTAGAGGCCATCAAGCATAACCTCCAGGCGGAGCTGGCACTAGACTGGAGTACCCGCACACGTGGAATGAAGCTTTGGATGGTGTCCAATGCCCGTGCGCTGACGCAAACACCGAAGTCACCTGTACCGCTCCGGTAGCGATTTTAGAGCGAATTTGCCACTCAACTGCTTCAGTTCTGTATATGAATAAGAAACCTTTCACCTCTCCCCCGCCATTGTCTCGAAATCACTGACGTTAGTGATTATTACGGCTAAAATTATCAACTATATACTTGTAATACCAGTAACTTAATACAATGTATACACTGGCATACAGACCCATGACTATAATACAACTGGGATAGTTCACTTGGAGGTCTGAAGCGCCTATTCCTCATCGTCATCACTGACTGCCTCAAGT